>OGZH01002409.1_pt1 | contig 10410 bp, 7 predicted proteins | sample 1576741 | NCBI WGS metagenome assembly OGZH01 (sample SAMEA3541560, study PRJEB24748) | human gut metagenome | biome: human gut; feature: human-associated habitat; material: faeces | place: China | collected 2012 | reverse complement strand
AAACTTTTAGATGAGCTATATTCAGGAACAGAAGTTGCAAGCGTATTTCAATTAGAATCTTATATTCTTGGGATTTATTCGAGCATCTTCAAGTGATAATATAATAATATCTTCTCCTTGAACTGAATAATATAATTTACTTAATGGAGTAACTAAACATTGTCGCACAATCATATTATCTTATATATAAGGAAAAGTGAAAGGATTTATTTCTATAATTTTAAAACAATGTTTTAACTCTGCAATATTTTTTCCTACAATTACATCGTCTATGATATGTTTTGTAAACTGTGGAGACATTAAATCAAGCGTTACAGCTATAATCATTGAAGTAATTGCTAAAAGATATTTTCCTTTATGTTCAAATATATAATTAGAAATTTTCTTCATTATTCCTCCTCTTTTTTGTTCTATTTTTGAGTACAAAAAAAGAGATATCACATAGGTGATATCTCTTATGCCGGTGACCGGAATCGAACCGGTACTGTGTTGCCACAACAGGATTTTAAGTCCTGCGCGTCTGCCAGTTCCGCCACGCCGGCATTGTACTGTTTAATTGTACAAGTGGGACCTACAGGGCTCGAACCTGTGACCCCCTGCTTGTAAGGCAGATGCTCTCCCAGCTGAGCTAAGATCCCATTCTTTCGGTTTGTTTTCTCCCGTCCTCACGGGCTGTGCTGGATTTGTTTTCATCAGGATTTCTCTCAACCTTGTTGGTTTCATCCTCCTGATGTCATTGCAATCATGAATAATCACAATAAGTGGACCTGCGGGGACTCGAACCCGGGACCGACCGGTTATGAGCCGGTTGCTCTAACCAACTGAGCTACAGGTCCTCACATGAAAGCCGATGAACGGACTCGAACCGTTAACCTGCTGATTACAAATCAGCTGCTCTGCCAATTGAGCCACATCGGCATATGTATTTTTCCTATTGCGTGCCGCTCGAAAACTTCATTTTCCCGCTCGCAAGATGACTCCAAGGGGATTTGAACCCCTGTTACCGCCGTGAAAGGGCGGTGTCTTAACCGCTTGACCATGGAGCCTTGTTTCTTATCTCTGTCCTTGTTCGTTTTTTCCTGTTTTTTCTTTCCTCTTCCCCGTCTTTCGCACCTGTTTTTTAATGCAAAAAAGCTCCCCGAGTAGGGCTCGAACCTACAACCCCTCGGTTAACAGCCGAGTGCTCTACCATTGAGCTATCGAGGAATAACGTCATAAGCATCTCCCAAAAAGGAAACGCAGAAGGAGGGATTTGAACCCTCGCGCCGCGCAAACGGCCTACACCCTTAGCAGGGGCGCCTCTTCAGCCACTTGAGTACTTCTGCAAAATGCCTAAATAAAAATCTCCTACCAAAGAGTATTTAATTTTTGACGCTTGTTTATAATACCAAACCTGGCAGTGAATGTCAAGGAGTTTTTACAAGAAAATAATCAGCCAAAAAACGACAAAAAGGCGGATACTTTTTTGTATCCGCCCTCTTATCGTTTTGTAGATGTTTCTTACTATCTTATCTATAGTAGTAACTGCATCTTATATACTCACAAGCCTGTCCTCTGTAGGTCTTTCCTCCTACCTTGACAACAGGGATAACATATACTCCAAATGTAGAATATGCCTTAAGACCTCTTATTGTATAAGAGCTGCTCTTAGCACTTACCTTTTTCTTTATCCATTTTGCATTTGAAGCGTATGGATTCTTTGTATAGTATACAAGATAATACTTTGTATTTGCTACTTTCTTCCATTTAACCTTTGCAGCAGTGCTGCTTACAGAAGTTACATTACTCTTCTTTACACATGCCTGAGGTATGATTGTCTTGAATGCTGACCAATCGCTCCAGCACTTAGCACCACCATTTGCCTCTTTGTATGCACGGATTCTTACCTTGAATCCCTTGTTGTTGATTGCCTTACGAACCTTTGCGTTGTTGATCTTAACTCTGGTCTTTGTTGTAGCCTTTGTTGTGTATAATCTGGTCTTTCCGTTGAGAGAGTAGATCTGAACCTGATATCCTGTAGGATAGTCATAGTTTGGATTTGCCTTCCATCCGATTGTTATTACATTTCCACTCTTAGCTGGACTCCATATAAGAGTTCCTGCCTTTGCATCGGCAACATACTGTGGGTTAACAGGTGCTGAGTAGAGTGTACCTGTTGACTGTCCATAACCAAGTGCTATGTAGTTTGACTCTGATCTCTTATATGAATATACATAATATCCACTATAATGTGTTCCGGCCTTTGCAGGTACAGTTGCCTTGTTTGTAGTAACATTATACTGAGCCTCAACCTTTGAACCGCTGATCTTGGCAACTACATATCCTGTTACACCTGAAACTCTGTTCCACTGTAAACCGATCTTATTCTTTGTGCCTGAAGTCTGCTTTATTGACTTGTAATCTACGCTCTCAGGAGTTGTTATGACCTGAAGAGGATCTGACTGTCCAACAAGCTGCTTGTTGACATATGTCTGAACTATTACATAGTATGCTCTGCCGGCCTGAAGATTGTAAATATACTTCTTATTTGATGTTGAAGTATAAGAACTTAATGCCTGATATCCTGAAGATCTATCCTGGGATAAATACACTAAGTATTCCTCTCCATAATTACCGCTCCACTGAACTGTGACACTTGTCTTGGTATCATCTGTCTGCTGAAGATTTGTTACTGCTCTTCCTGATGCTGCCGATGCTGTTATTGTCATTGCAAAGAGCATGATTGACATGATTGCAAGGATCAATAACGATCTGTTGAAAACTTTTTCTCTTCTCATTAAATCTCTCCTTTTTCTTCTTTCCCTTGTTAATACAACAATTAATTTAATATGAGACTAACTCATATTAAAATTTTACAAGTTTAATATATTTTAGTCAACATTATTGTGACTGTAATATTCAACAATTATTTTGTGCATTTTTGCTAATTCATTGTTGAGATTCTGTATACTTTTTATTTTATTCCTGTATTATTTATTCTGCTCAAGATAATCCTTTACCGCTGTTTCATACAGGTTGTGTCCCTCTGAATCTATAACCACAATAGCTGGGAAATTCTCCACTGTCATCTTCCTTATAGCCTCTGTTCCGAGATCATCGTACGCGATCACCTCGGATTTCTTGATACATTTGGAGAGAAGCGCTCCTGCACCGCCAACGGCTGCCAGATACACAGCCTTGTTGTCTATTATTGCCTGTATAACCTCCTGGCTTCTCTTTCCCTTTCCTATCATTCCACACAGACCCTTGCTGAGAATGAGTGGAGTGTATTTGTCCATTCTGCTGCTGGTTGTCGGTCCCGCCGAGCCTATGACCTGTCCAGGTTTTGCCGGTGTCGGTCCGAGATAATATATCACATTGCCGTTAAGGTCTATAGGAACTATGCCCTTCTCGTATAACTCAGTTCCACTGGCGTCCACGCATCCTGATTCCATGATGGCATCATACATTCTCTTGTGTGCGGCATCCCTGGCACTGTACACTATTCCATCTATATATACATAATCCCCTGCCTTGAGGGTCTTTACCTCTTCTCTGTCAAATGGTGCCTTTATATGTCTATCCATGATGAACCTAACCTCCTCCTATAATACTCTCGTAACGTGTCTGTTCACATGACAGCACATATTAACTGCCAATGGCATTCCGGCTATGTGAGTGGCATATGTCTCTATGTTCACAGCCAGTGCCGTGGTCTTTCCTCCAAGACCGCCAGGTCCTATTCCAGTGTTGTTGATCATCTCCAGAAGCTCACTCTCTATCCTTGCTATATGCTCTCTGTCTGAGTGAACTCCTACCTTTCTTGTAAGAGCCCTCTTTGCAAGCTTCGCAGCAAGCTCAAAGTCTCCTCCAAGACCCACACCTACGAATACGGGAGGACATGCATTTGGTCCGGCATCCTTTACAGCCTGAAGAACAGCAGCCTTCACGCCCTCTTCTCCATCTGCCGGCTTGAGCATGTACACCTTGCTCATATTCTCGCTTCCAAATCCCTTTGGAGCTATAGTTATCTCTATTTTATCTCCCGGAACTATATCATAATGTATAATCGCCGGGGTATTATCCTTTGTATTTTCTCTGATAAGAGGATCCTTTACCACTGATTTTCTCAGGTATCCGTCAGTGTATCCCTGTCTCACACCTTCGTTTATGGCATCAGTTATGTTCATTCCTTCTATATGTACATCCTGTCCAACATTCACAAAGAAAACAGCCATTCCCGTATCCTGACAGATAGGAATATCATTCTCCTTTGCTATATCCAGATTCTCACACAACTGTCCAAGTATCTGCTTTCCGAGTGGACTGTCCTCAGATTCTACTGAATCCCTGACCGCCTTCTCCATATCCTCAGACAGATTTACATTTGCTTCGATGCACATCTCCCTTACATTTCTGGTAATCTCTTCTGCTGCAATAACTCTCATCTCTTCACCGCCATTTTATAAATTTGTTTTAATCATCCAGGAACGTATCATCGTTCTTTTTGTAGTTTGGATCTCTCCTGTTCATGATGAATTTGTATATGTATAACACCACTGTAAATATCGCAACAACTATGATCATCGCCGCCAATATATATATGATGTTCATTATACTGTAAGAAAGTTCAGACGCCTTCTCGGAACTCTGGAATATCTTGTCCAGTTTTCCTTCCGTTGTTGCCTCTGTAACTGTAGATGCAGCCGTTGTAGCTGCCGATGCCACCACCTGTATCACATTCGCCGTCATGCCTTTTACCCCCAATAATTTTGTTGTATTTTCCCATAATTCCAATCTCTTTATAATAACCTTCAAAATCCTGCGTTCAGGATTATTTTCTCCCAATGTGTAATCCAAGATAAGTATATCATAACGGCTATTTGCACACAATCTGTAAACATCCATGGACATAAAAAAAGATGTACTGTCTTGCATATTACAACACAGTACATCTATCTTTATTTGTAATTATAATTACTCCTCTGAATTACTCTCGGCATCATTCTCCGTATCGTTCTCTACATTCTCTGATACTTCATTTTCTGCTGATTCTGGATTCTCTGAGTCCTCTGCCTCTTCATCTTCATCACTTCTTGCAAGCTTTGCAACAGATGCCACAAATGTGTTGCCATCCTTGCCGATATTCATAAGCTTGACACCTGAGGTTATTCTTCCTATTACAGTTATATCTGAACAATGCATTCTGATCATGATTCCCTCATTGGTCATCATCATAATGTCATGGTCATTTGTCACGGCCTTTGCGCTGACGATGTCACCGGTCTTCTCGGTTATCCTGTAACATTTGACACCCTTACCGCCTCTCATCTGAGGGACAAATTCTGACAGTTCAGTTCTCTTACCCATACCCTTTGTGGTTACGAAGAGCATCTCGTCGCCCTGAACATCAAGCTGCATTGCTATAACTTCATCGCCCTTGTCGCATCTTATTCCACGTACACCCATGGATGTACGTCCTGTATCACGGACACATTCCTCATTGAATCTGATACACATACCCTTGGCAGTTACAAGAAATACATCATTCTCACCGCTCGTTGCCTTAACCTCTATGAGTTCATCTCCCTCATTCAGTGTTATGGCTGCCAGACCGGTCTTTCTTATATTCTCAAATGCCTCTATCTTGGTCTTCTTTACAATACCATTCTTTGTAGCCATCATAAGATACTTCTTGTCAAATCCGGCTATAGGAATTATGGCTGTTACCTTCTCACCAGGAAGAAGCTGAAGAAGGTTGACTATCGCAACACCCCTTGCATTACGTCCCGACTCAGGTATCTCGTATCCCTTCATTCTGTATACTCTTCCCATATTGGTGAAGAACATTATGAAGTTGTGGGTATTAGTAAGGAATATCTCATCGATTATATCGTTGTCGATGGTGTTCATTCCCTTGATACCCTTGCCGCCTCTGTTCTGTACCTTGAAGGTATCCTTTGGCATTCTCTTGATATATCCGAGCTTTGTCATGGAGATAACTATCTCTTCTCTCTTGATAAGCTCCTCATCTGTTATATCATCTGAATATGCAGTTATGGATGTTCTTCTCTCATCACCGTACTTGTCAGCTATCGCTGCAAGCTCAGTCTTGATAACTCCGAGAAGCTTATTCTCATCTGCAAGTATCTCCTTGTACTCAGCTATCTTCGCAATAAGCTCATTGTACTCGTTCTCGATCTTCTCTCTTTCCAGACCTGTCAGAGCACGGAGTCTCATATCAACGATTGCTCCGGCCTGTGCCTCGGAAAGTCCAAATCTTTCGATCAGCTTTGCCTTAGCCTCTCCAACATTCTTTGAATTTCTGATGATCGTGATGACCTCATCTATGTTGTCCAGTGCTATGAGATAACCCTGTAATATGTGGGCTCTCTCCTCAGCCTTGTTCAGATCATACTTTGTTCTTCTTGTGACAACATCCTCCTGATGCTTCAGGTAGTATGTGAGCATGTCCTTGATGTTGAGTATCTTAGGTACTCCATCCACCAGAGCCAGCATGATACATCCAAATGTATCCTGGAGCTGTGTGTGCTTGAAGAGCTGGTTGAGTATTACGTTGGCATTGACATCCTTTCTAAGCTCAATGACAACTCTCATTCCCTCTCTTGAAGACTCATCTCTTATATCTGTGATTCCATCGATTCTCTTGTTCTTGACAAGATCGACCATATTCTTTATAAGAAGTGATTTATTTACCATATATGGTAGTTCGGTTACAACAATGCGGTGCTTTCCGTTGTTCATTGTTTCGATTTCTGTGATTGCACGTACTTTTATCTTGCCTCGACCTGTTCTATATGCATCGTTTATTCCCTGTCTGCCCAGTATCTGTGCGCCTGTAGGGAAATCCGGACCCTTTACTATGTCCATGATCTCATCTATCTCTGTCTCACGTCCTTCTTCCACTCTGTTATCGATGATCTTTATGGCTGCATTGATAGTTTCCTTTAAATTATGTGGTGGAATATTGGTAGCCATACCTACTGCGATACCTGATGTACCATTCACCAATAGGTTAGGATAACGTGATGGTAGTACCACAGGTTCTTTCTCTGTACCATCAAAGTTAGGTGTGAAATCAACTGTATCCTTATTGATATCTGCCATCATCTCCATGGATATCTTGGAAAGTCTTGCCTCTGTATATCGCATGGCAGCGGCATGATCACCGTCGACTGATCCAAAGTTCCCATGTCCATCCACAAGAGGATATCTGGTATTCCACTCCTGAGCCAGCTTTACAAGTGCCTCGTATATTGAACTGTCTCCATGTGGATGATATTTACCCATTGTATCACCGACGATACGCGCACATTTACGATGTGGCTTGTCCGGTCCATTGTTAAGTTCTATCATAGAGTGAAGTATTCTTCTCTGAACAGGTTTAAGACCATCTCTTACATCAGGAAGAGCTCTGGCAGCAATAACGCTCATGGCATAATCTATATATGAACGTTCCATTGTCTTTTTCAGACCAACTTCATCTATTTTATCAAAAATCTTATCGTCATCCATTTTTTGATTTCCTTTCTCTCGATATTCGTTGTATTTATCACTTTTATTTAATCAATATACTATATATCGAGATTCTTTACATACTTGGCATTTGTCTCTATAAACTCACGACGTGGCTCAACCTTATCTCCCATGAGAACGTTGAATGTCATATCGATCTCTGACTCATCATCGTCATCGATTGCCACTCTGAGAAGTATTCTTCTCTCAGGGTCCATGGTTGTCTCCCAGAGCTGCTCTGCATCCATCTCTCCAAGTCCCTTGTATCGCTGTATCTTGTTGTTCTGATCTCTTCCGACTTCATCAAGTATACTGTTCAGCTCATCATCACTGTACGCATACCATACCTTCTTGTTCTTCTCCAGCTTGTAAAGTGGTGGCTGTGCCAGATATACATGTCCCTTCCTGATAAGATCAGGCATGAATCTGTAGAAGAATGTGAGGAGAAGAGTTGCTATATGAGCTCCATCCACATCGGCATCGGTCATGATGATGATCTTGTTATATCTGAGCTTCTCTATATTGAAGTTCTCATGGATACCTGTTCCAAATGCGGTGATCATGGCTTTGATCTCTTCATTTCCAAGGATTCTGTCTATTCTTGCCTTCTCAACATTAAGGATCTTACCTCTGAGTGGAAGTATGGCCTGTGTTGCTCTTGATCTCGCTGTCTTAGCTGAACCACCGGCGGAATCTCCCTCGACTATGTATATCTCACAGTTCTTTGGATCCTTGTCTGAACAATCCGCAAGCTTTCCAGGAAGTGCCATGTTGTCTGAAAGATTTGCCTTTCTTGCAACATCCCTTGCCTTTCTTGCAGCTATTCTGGCTCTCTGTGCAACAGCCGCTTTATTCACAATTATCTTAGCAATCTGCGGATTCTGCTCAAGATAATATGTAAGCTGCTCAGTTACAACACTCTCAACTGCAGGTCTTGCCTCTGAATTACCAAGCTTCTGCTTTGTCTGACCCTCGAACTGAGGATCACTTATCTTGATAGATACGATGGCTGCAAGTCCCTCTCTCAGATCATCACCCGAGAGATTGTCATCCTTATCCTTGATAATATTATTCTTTCTTGCATAATCATTGAACACCTTTGTTATGGCTGACTTAAATCCTGTCAGATGTGTTCCACCCTCAGGTGTGTTGATGTTATTTACAAAGCTGTATGTGGATTCATTGTATGAATCATTGTGCTGAAGTGCCACCTCAACACTTATTCCATCTCTGACTCCCTCACAGTAGATTACCTCATTGTACAGAGGATCTCTGTGTCTGTTCAGATATGTTACAAACTCCTTTATACCACCCTCATAGTGGAATGATCTTACCTTCTCAGGAATAAGTCTCTTGTCTGTAAGACTTATCTTCAGGCCCTTTGTAAGGAATGCCATCTCACGAAGTCTGTTTCTCAGTATATCGTAATCGTATATGTTATCTTCAAATATTGTATGATCCGGCAGGAATGTAACCTTTGTTCCTGATACTCCCTCAGGTGCTTCACCTATAACCTGAAGCTTGTACATAACCTTGCCCTTCTCATATCTCTGCTTGTACACCTTGCCATCTCTGGTAATCTCGACTTCAAGCCATGTTGAAAGTGCATTTACAACTGATGCACCAACACCGTGAAGTCCTCCGGATACCTTATATCCTCCACCGCCGAACTTTCCGCCGGCATGAAGTATGGTAAATACCACCTCAACAGCAGGTATTCCCTGCTTTTTATGTATTCCAACAGGAATTCCTCGTCCATCATCCACTACGGTGATGGAGTTATCCTCATTTATATACACCTGAATGTGGGTACAATATCCTGCCAGAGCCTCATCTACAGAATTATCAACTATCTCGTATACAAGATGGTGAAGTCCAGTGGAGGATGTACTTCCTATGTACATACCAGGTCTCTTTCTGACTGCTTCCAGTCCCTCCAGAACCTGTATCTGTTCAGCTCCATAATTATCATTTTCCATTGTCATGCTTCCTCCGTTCTTACTCTGGTGGCCGTTCCCTCTACCACGCTATAAACATTGTTGATTATTACCTGCTCTTTAACAAAATCATCATATCCCGTACAGGTTATGATAGTCTGTATATCTTTTATCTCTTCTATCAATGCATCACGTCTGCTGGTGTCCAGCTCGCTCATGACATCGTCCAGAAGCAATATCGGATTATCATTGATTATCCTTTTTACAAGTTTTATCTCCGCCATCTTGAGTGACAGGGCAACTGTTCTCTGCTGTCCCTGTGAACCATATTTTCTGGCGTCTATTCCATTTATGAGAAAACTTATATCATCTCTGTGTGGACCAGACTGTGTACTTGAATATCTGACATCCATCTCAGTCTTTTCCTGAAGTGTCTCATCGAATTTATCTTCATCGACATTGCACTCATACACTATCTCCAGCTTTTCCTTGCCCGATGTGAGATGACTGTGGATCTCCCCAATTATCTCATTCATCATGTCGATAAAATTTCTTCTCTCTTTTATTATCCTCGACCCATAGTCCACAAGCTGCATATTCCACACATCCAGTGTATCCATGAGACTTCTGTTATGATAAATCTGCTTTAACAGATTATTTCGCTGATTGAGTATCCTGTTATATGATGCCAGATTCTGATAATACAATCTGCTTATCTGACACAATTCAAGATCCATGAACCTTCTCCTCTCGGCTGGTCCATTTTTAATGATAGTCAGATCTTCAGGTGAAAAGAATATGACATTGAGAAGACCATATAATTCCGTGGCCCTCCTTATGGGTATGCCATCGATCGCCACTCCCTTATTTTTGCTCTTTCGAAGATGCATATCTATCTTGTGCGATATGTCTTTCTTGTTGACAAATAATCTTATATGGCTCTCATCTTCACCTATCT
>OGZH01002406.1_pt1 | contig 10430 bp, 7 predicted proteins | sample 1576741 | NCBI WGS metagenome assembly OGZH01 (sample SAMEA3541560, study PRJEB24748) | human gut metagenome | biome: human gut; feature: human-associated habitat; material: faeces | place: China | collected 2012 | reverse complement strand
TTGACCTCCCGCATCCGACCTCGCAGAACCATCCGCGGATGTCTCTCTATGACCGTGCGGCGCAGTTTTCACCCTTTGCCGCTTTGACTGGTCACAGCGCCGCCATTGCGGAAACCGGGCGGCTGACGGACCGTCGTGTAGAACTGGACGAATACGAAATGGCGCGAGTGGACGCGGAATTGCAGCGTCTCCAGGAGCTGCTTCCCGGCGGGCCCACTGCGTCCATCACCTACTTTGTGCCGGATGAGCGAAAGAACGGCGGCAGCTACCAGACCGTCACCGGCGAGGTCAAGCGGATCGACGCGGTCACTGGGGTGATCCAGATGACGGATCGGAGAGAGATACCGATCGAGGATGTTTTTAGCATTAAAATCAAGATATAGAAAGCAAACATCCGATTAACAGGAGGGAAAATACATGTATTATGAAATACTGCTATTTATTAGAGCATTCGATAGTTGATACTACCTTTTCGTTCAAGAAGCTCACGGCTTTGATTGTAAGCGTGAAGTCAACGAAAAGCGGGCGTTGCTGACAAGCATGCCAGATTGGTCTCATTATCAATGATGTGTTAATGTGCAACCTTGGAGCATTAAAAAAGAAACAAAAGAAATCGACCGCTGCTCAAATAGAGCGGCGGTCGATTCATAGCAGAGAGACAATTGAATCAGACGACCTCGCTGGGCTTGCCCCGCGTGGCGCATCATAGTGAGACTGTCACGATTACAGGGCAAGTGAACCCATGGGGTCCCACGGCTTCAAAACAATGGGCTCCTGATCCAGTAGCTTTGCCTTGTCTCCCAGTGTCGAACGGTTGACGACTGCCTGATAAACATATCGATCAAACCATGCATCACTGCAGACGTAGTAACCTTTGTCCCCGTTTTCGCTGCCCCAGCTGTTTTCAATTTTCCAGCGGGTCGGCATGCCGGAATCATCAAGATTAACGCCGGTAAGTACCATTGCGTGTCCCATGGACGAGAATCGGTAGTCGAGACCGTCTTTTTTGCTGATTTCAAGGTCAAGACTGGTCAGAAGCTCATAGTCAAATGCTCCGGTGTCCCAAATCCCTTCGCTTCGGTTTCCGGATTTTCCAACGTCGCTTCCGAACCAGACCAGTTCGCCGTTTTTTAGCTGGCGAATGATCATTTCCTTGAACTCTGCTATCGGGAGATTCAGATAGCAGACCTTTTCTCCGCCCACAACATTTCCGAGCATAGAAACAGTATAGGTGCGGTGATAAGGTTTGTCATCAGTCGGAGCATTGATGATCGAAACGGTTTCACTGAGAGCAGAACCGATGTAAGTTTCAAAGAACGTTTGAGGCGTATAGTCCCGCTCAATGTGATAATGCCCGTCTTTGTCAACATACTCAAAATCGAAGCGGCGGGGCGGCTCGCTGTAACAGCTGCAGAGATAACCGTAAATTTTATCCAGTACGGAAACTTTGTATCTGCTGATTTGTTCCAGTTCGCTGCCGGAAGCTGCCATTTCGCGGATGTGGACGGCAGCGGCCTTGAGCGCCTGATTGAGCAGGCGGTTCATCAGCATCGTGTTTTCACTTTGAGCGGTTTCCGGCATCGCGTCCTTGGGAACAATGCCGTATTTTGCAACGAGATTTTTGAACATATCCCACTGCCCGCCGTCATGGACGCCGGTAGAGAGAATGTGGGCGACGACACGGTCGTCGGTCGGAAGAGCTACGGTTTCGATGATGGCTTCAAGAAAGAAATTGGCCCGTTCAAACTTATCCCAGAAAGCGGCGTAGCTTTGGGACAGTTCGAAAGAAGCAAGTCCTTTTTCCTTTGCAATCTTTTCACGTAAGAGATTCAGCGAAGCAAACAGCCAGCAGCGCCCGGACTTTTTCTGGTTTGTGACCGCAAGAGTCGGGATCTCAATCGAGAACTTGTGCCGCATCTGAGAGGCACCCGCGCTGACGTAAGCAACATCGCTCATGTCGGACTTGGAAAGAGCAGTTGTTGCGAGTTTGCGGACAGGATCGGCGTTATAGTGTTCGGAGAAAGCTTCAAGCTGTTCTGCGGTGATCGGTGTGGGTTGAGACATGTTGATGCATCCTTTCTTGTTGAAAATTGCTATCACTATACATGCGGAAAAATGGTTTTGCAAGGGGTTTTCCAAGATAGTTTCTGCATTTTTTTGACGGTGAAATAGTGCAAAAAAACGTTGTGAGCAAAGCCACTTTTTGTTGACATTTCCCACATGCTTCGCCAAAATAATAATAGCATCTGGGTGTCAGCGGGCACACAGATGTGCAAAAAAACGAGATGTCAAGGAGGAAACAAAGTGAAAAAACTATTCGCTGTCTTGCTGACCGTCTGCCTGATGCTCGGAATGTTTTCCGCATGCTCTAATGGCAAGGATACGGTCGATGACCCTGCAAACACGGGTGCAGAGAATGGACTCAGTGTCAGCAAAGAACCGATCAAGGACCTCGTGACCTATGTGGTCGCATCGCAGGAAATGAGCACGTTCAATATCCTGTACAGCCAGAGCACCAATGAGACGCAGGTGCTTACCAACTGCATCGATGGTCTTCTCTCTCATGACAACTACGGTAACCTTGTTCCAGCCCTCGCCGAGAGTTGGGAGTCCGATGACGGCGGCCTAACATGGACATTCCATCTGCGCAAGGGTGTGCAGTGGGTTGATTACCAAGCGCAGCCGCAGACGGACGTTGTTGCAGACGACTGGCTGTGGGGCCTTGAGTGGGTTCTGAACTTCTACAAGAACGGCGCCTATAACACCTCCATGCCGAAGAAGATGATCGCCGGTGCGGAGGACTACTACAATTACACGGCCGGTTATGAAGATCTCGCTGCCGATGCCGATGATGATGCCAAGAAAGCATACGAAGAGGACAAGGCTGCGTTTGAAGCCCTGTGTGCCAAGTATGATCTGCCCACCACCCGCCTGACCGAGGAAGAGGGCAAAAATCTTGACTTGACGATTTTCAAGAAGATGGTTGGTATCGAGGCACCTGACGATTATACCCTCGTTTATCACTGCACCAGCCCCATGGCCTACTTCCCCACGCTGGCTACCTATAACTGTCTCTATCCCGCCTCTCATGACCTGATTGAGAAGCTTGGTGTGGACGGCTTCCTTGCCTGCACGTATGACAATATGTGGTACAACGGCTGCTATACCATTACCACTTACGTCAATGCAAACGAAAAGGTGCTTACGAAGAACCCCCTTTACTGGGATACGGACTGCACGCTGTTTGATTCCGTGACCTACAAGATGGTCGAGTCCAAGGATGTCGCTTTCCAGATGTTCCAGGCTGGTGAGGTCGATGATATCACGCTTACCGAATCCAACCTGCACACCATCTATGACAACCCCTCCAACGAGTACCACGACAACCTTGTCGAATCCCGCCCGACCAAGTTCTCCTATCAGATCCATTTCTGCTGGGATAAGTATCTTGAAAACGGTGAGCCGGACACCAACTGGAATACTGCCATTGCCAACGAGAGCTTCCGTAAGGCATGGTACTACGGTCTGGATTTGACCCCGTACCTCGCTCGTACGAACTATATCAATCCTCAGAACTGCGCCAACTATGCCTATACCATGTCCAATCTGGTCTCCTTCTCCGACGGTACGGAGTATACCCAGCGTGTGATGGATAAGCTGGGCATCAAGGCTGACGGCACGAGTTTTGCCCGTTACGATGCAGCTAAGGCCGATGAGTACAAGTCCAAGGCGATTGAAGAACTCACGGCCAAGGGCGTGACCTTCCCTGTAGAGATCGACTATTACATCAAGGCATCCGACCAGACTGCACTGGACAATGCCAACGTCATGAAGCAGATGTTCTCCGACTGCCTTGGAGATGATTTCGTGACCTTCAATATCAAGACTTATGTTTCCTCTGTTGCCAAGGAAGTGCGCAATCCGCAGCTCGCGTCTTTCTATGTTAATGCATGGGGTGCCGACTACGGTGATCCGCAGAACTTCCTCGGCCAGGAGACTTATGGTGATGATAATGCGTGGTACTCCACTGCGTATTCCAAGGCCAATAACATCACGGATCCCGAACTGCTGGCAGTTTATCAGAAATTCACTGCGATGGTTGAAAAGGCCAGCAATACTACCGATGATATGGATGCGCGCTACGAGGCCTATGCGGATGCTGAAGCCTATATGCTCGACAAGGTTATCACTCTGCCGCTCTACAAGGTCGTTTCCTGGGAGATGACGCACGTCAATGACTATTCCAAGATTTACGCGCCTTATGGCATTCAGATCAACAAGTTCAAGAACTGGGAGACCTCGGTTGATCTCTATACCACGGAGGACTATGCCAAGCTGGCCGCCATCTATGAGGCCAACGCGGCTAAGTAAAGCCTATGTTCAAGTATACAATCAAGCGTGTGCTGCAGTCGCTGTTGACGGTACTCATCGTGGTATCCATCGTATCGCTGCTGCTGAGTTTGATGCCAACGGATTATTACTTCACGGAAGATGAGTTGATGAAGCTCACCGACGAGCAGAAAAACGCCATTCTATCAGCGGCAGGCCTGCTGGACAACCCATTTGAGCAGCTCTTTCATTTTCTTAAAAATCTGTTCCTGCACGGAGACCTTGGGGTCTCCCGCAGGATACAGGCAGGCGTTCCAGTGCTGACAGTCATCGGCGGAAAGTTCGGTATTTCCATGAAAATGGGCAGTATTGCACTGGTTATTTCGCTGCTGCTGGGCGTTCCGATGGGTATTTTGCAGGCAAAGTACAAAAATGGCGCGTTCGACAACGCCGGTACAGTCTATACGATTTTTGTCAACGCCGTACCGAGCCTTGTGTCTTATTCGCTGGTGCTGGTGCTGGGCGTGAAGGTCTTTGGCCTGCCAAGCATGTATTCTACGAGGCAGGCATTGCGTTCGAGCATTATGCCGGTGATCTGCCTTGCGCTGGGATCTATTGCGAGCTATGCGTTGTGGATGCGCCGTTACATGATCGATGAGCTGACGAAGGATTATATCAAGCTTGCCAAGATCAAAGGACTTTCCTCGCGAACGATCATGTTCCGTCATGTTTTGCGCAACGCCTTCGTGCCGATGGCGCAGAACCTGCCGTCGTCATTCATGTTGACCATCAGCGGCTCGTTGCTGGTCGAGCGCTTTTTCTCTGTGCCTGGAATGGGCCCGCTGCTGACTGACGCGATCACACGGTACGACCTTAACATGGTGCGCGGACTGGTGTTGCTGTATTCGCTTTTGGGTGTGTTCGGACTGTTCCTCGGCGATGTGCTAATGACCATCTTTGATCCTCGTATCAGACTGACCGGAAAGAGTGGTGATACCAGATGAAAAAAACTGCCAATACTGGCAGCACTGCTGTTGAGTTGGAAAAAGAACTCGGTATGAGCGAGGAGGAATTGTTTTCTTTCGCTGAGTATCATCCTGAGGAAGCTGAGCGCACGGGCTACAGCGAATATTCTTACTGGAAGAGCGTGTTCCGCAGCTTCCGCAAGAACAAGGCTGCGGTAATAATGATCGTTGTCTTTATTGCAATCTTCATCTTTTCCTATGTTGCCCTTGTTATCGGCAAGTATGATTATCAGCACCTTGTCGTCGATTCGAGCCTATGCTTTCAGAGACCCAATAAGGAGTTCTGGTTTGGTACAGATAACCTTGGCCGCGACTACTGGTGCCAGGTCTGGTATGCCACCAAGACGTCCATTAAGCTTGCTGCGCTCGTCGCCGTAGGTGAGTGCCTTGTTGGCGTGACGTTGGGGTGTATTTGGGGCTATGTGCGCAAGGCGGACCGCATCTTTACAGAAATCTACAACATTTTTGTCAGTGTACCCACCATGATTTATATGACGCTTATCGCGCTGTTTATCGGCCAGAGCTTCTGGGTCATGTGCGCAAGCATTATCTTCTTCCACTGGATGTATATGGCAAAAAATGTGAGGAACCTCGTCTTTATCTACCGTGACCGGGAGTATAACCTTGCTTCGCGCTGCCTTGGAACGCGTCTCAGCCGGGTACTTACGCGCAACATTCTGCCTTATCTCATCAGTGTGATTATTCTGCGTGTTGCGCTGAGCATTCCCAGCACCATCGGACTGGAGACCACGCTCAGTTACCTCGGCCTGGGGCTGGATATCAACATTCCGAGCCTTGGTATCCTGCTGCGCAATTCTCGCGCGTTTTTCCTGGATTATCCTTACCTTCTGATTTTCCCGGCGGTGATTGTTTCGCTGGTGACGATCACCTTCTATCTTGCCGGCAACGCTTTCAGCGACGCGGCCGACCCGAGAAATCACGTATGAGCGGAGTGTGAACATGGAAACTGCAAACAATAGGAAAACGATCCTCAGCGCAAAGGATGTGGAAATCCAGTTCAGCCTTCGTGGCGACCATCTTACCGCGATCCGTGGCTGCTCACTTGATCTGTATGAGGGAGAAACGCTGGCAATCGTCGGTGAGTCCGGATCGGGAAAGTCGGTGTTTACCAAGTCATTCCTCGGGATGCTTGACCGCAACGGCGCGGTTACCGGCGGCAGCATTTTGTTTGAGGGAAACGATCTTGCACAGTATAAGACGGAGAAACAGTGGCGCACGATCCGCGGCAAAAAGATCTCCATGGTTATGCAGGACCCAATGACCAGCCTTAATCCGCTCAAACGTATCGGAACGCAGATTCAGGAGTCGATTGAGCTTCACCAAGGATTGAGTGGGGCCGAGGCCAAGGCTGAGGCCATCCGTATGCTGGATGTGGTCGGCATCCCTGACCCGGAGCAGCGGTACTACCAGTATCCGCATGAGTTTTCAGGCGGTATGCGTCAGCGTGTCGTTATTGCGATTGCCGTAGCCTGTCATCCGCAGATACTCATTTGTGATGAACCAACCACTGCACTCGATGTGACTATTCAGGCACAGATCCTTGACCTGATCCGCAGGCTTCAGCGCGAACTTGGCATGACCATCATCTACATTACTCACGATCTCGGCGTTGTTGCCAATGTCGCCGACCGTGTGGCGGTGATGTATGCGGGACAGATCGTTGAGATCGGTATGGCGGAGGAAATTTTCCACGATGCGTGGCATCCCTACACATGGGCGCTGCTGTCGGCACTGCCGCAGCTGGGCGTCAAGGGGGAAAAGCTGCCCACCATCGACGGCACGCCGCCGAACCTGTTCAACAAGATTGTCGGTGACGCATTTGCTCCCCGCAACCGTCATGCGCTGAATATTGATTTCAAGAAAGAACCACCGTTTTTCGATGTTTCTCCTACGCACAAGGCGAAAACATGGTATCTTGATCCGCGTGCACCGAAAATCGAACAGCCGGCGGCCGTGAAGAATGCCGTCAGTATGAATGCGCCGCAGACCTCTGCGGCAGTACATCATCCGCATGAGGACCCAGACCGTGAGGCGCTCATTCAGGTTCGTGACCTGCAGGTCACCTTTGGCACAGGGCGCAAGAAGTTTGTGGCTGTGGATCATGTCAATTTTGAGATCTACCGCGGAGAGACATTTTCACTCGTGGGCGAGTCCGGATCCGGTAAGACAACCATCGGCCGTGCGATTACCCGTATCAACCCGACCACTGCCGGTGAGATCCTCTACAAGGGCCGGCGTATTAACGGCAAGATTCCAAAATCGCTGGATCTTGAGGTAATCAAGGGTTGCCAGATGATCTTTCAGGATCCGCTCGCCTCACTCAACGAGCGTGCCAAGGTGGACTACATCGTTTCTGAAGGCATTATTAACCACCATCTCTACAAGGATGAAGCTGACCGTGAGGAAAAGGTGCAGCAGGCGCTGCGGGAGGTCGGCCTGCTACCGGAGTTTGCTTCCCGCTTTCCGCACGAGTTTTCCGGTGGACAGCGTCAGCGCATCGGCATTGCGCGTGCGCTGATCATGCAGCCGGAATTTATCGTTGCCGATGAGCCAATCTCGGCGCTGGATGTGTCTATCCGCGCACAGGTGCTCAACCTGCTCAACAGTCTCAAGCAGAGCCGAGGCCTGACGTATCTGTTCATTGCACATGATCTGAGCGTTGTCCGCTTCATCTCCGACCGCATTGCAGTCATTCGTAAGGGACGTATTGTTGAGCTGAGCGAAGCGGAGGAACTGTTCCGTCATCCGCTGCATCCCTATACGAAAAGTCTGCTGTCTGCTGTTCCAAATCCTGATCCCGCAATCGAGAGAAATAAGAAGCTGCTCGTTTACGATCCGTCCATGCACGACTATTCCGTGGACAAGCCCGAGTGGGTGGAGATATTGCCGGGACACTTTGTGTATGGCAACACACGCGAGATGGATGGCTATCGCCGTGAGCTTGCTGCCATGTAACTGCTGCAGTGCAGAGCGCCGGAACAAGAAGTTCCGGCGCTCTTTCCTTTTAAGCGGCAGTATGTTATACTTTAAAAAGGAGTGATATTATGAGGGTTGAAACGCTGCCCCTTTCCGAACATGCGGTTCTGACTGCGTATCTGCATAGCGACAGCCCAGATTTGCGGGCACTGGAGGCTGTGTCCCGTCCGGCAATTATCATCTGCCCCGGCGGGCGCTATGCATTCTGTGCAGATGTTGAGCGTGACGTGCCGGCAATTTCCTTTTTGAATATGGGACTGCAAGTGTTTGTGCTGGACTATTCGGTAGAGCCGTTTGCCGGAGATAAGCGCCCGCTGACCGACCTTGCACTGGCAATGAAGCTGGTGCGCGAGCGCAGCGTGGAATGGCAGATTGACGCGCACAAAATTGCAGTCTGCGGCTTTTCTGCCGGAGGACACTTGGCTGCGAGTCTCGGTGTCCACTGGAACGATTCCCAGGTTATGTCACGCTGCGGCACGGCGGATGCCGCATTGCTGCGTCCAGACGCAATGGTGCTGTGTTACCCAGTCATTACCGCAGGGGAATATCGGCACAAAAGCAGTATTGCCAATGTCAGCAGCGACTGCGAGGAGAGCTTGAATTACTGGAGCCTTGAGACGCAGGTCAGCACATCCACACCTCCGACCTTTCTCTGGCATACGATGACGGATAAAACAGTACCGGTGGAGAACAGCATTCTTCTGCTTCAGCAACTGCGTGCGCATGGCGTTCCCTGTGAGTGTCACCTGTTTGCCGAGGGACCGCACGGCATGTCCGCTGCCACGCGCGAAACCAGCAAGCCGTCCGCTGCGGTCCATGAATGGATCCACCTGTGCCGGAACTGGTTATCTGCGCAGTTTGGACCGCTCGGCGGTGAAGCACACTGAACAGAGAGAGCAATGATAGAGGAGAGGTCAAATGAAACGCTTTTTTGCGCAGTTAAAAAAGCTGAATGTGCGCCGTGCCGTGCTGTCTAAAACAGCTGCTCGCGTATTTGTCGGGGTGATCGCCTGCTTGCTGTGGGACAGATTTCTCAACAGCGCGGGACGGCTGAGTGTTTTGGGGCATGCATTTATGGCGGTAGGATTGCTTTTTGCAGCGTTTGCGTGGATGCACTATCTGAGCCTTGACGGGTTTAAGCTGTTTCCGCCTGCGGTCAGGTCGGTGCCAAAGCGCCGAGCGCAGAGTGGTATGACAGATGCCTTGAACGAGGACCCGGATGCAGATGGCGGTGGGCCTGGTGCTGGATTTTGTCCTGCGGGGCGTTCTGCCCAGGAGCCTGCGGGGCGGCTATACCGGCAGCGCCGATGAGATCGACTGCCACGAGGAGCACAGCGATGAGGAGGGCAAGCCCGCCCCCATCTGGAAAGCCGCCCTTCGCCACACGCTGGAGATCTTCGTGTTCATCTTTGTGTTCAGTCTGGTGTTCGGCCTCATTGTGGAGGGCGTGGGCGAGGATGTCTTTGCCGACGCTCTGGGCCGGATGGGCTTCTTCCAGCCGGTGGTGGCCGCACTGGTGGGGCTGATTCCCAACTGTGCCGCCAGTGTCCTGCTGACCCAGCTCTATGTGGAGGGAGCCCTCCGCTTTTCCAGTCTGGTGGCAGGTCTGTGCACCGGCGCGGGCGTGGGCCTGGCCGTTCTCTGGCGGGCAAACCCCTCCTGGAAGCAGAACCTCTTCATCACCGGCCTGACCTGGGCCGCCGGTGCGGCTGTGGGTGTTGGGATCCAGATCGCTTCTGTGGCTGCTGAATACATTGGGAAATACACGGAACTGGCTGCATCATCAACTCCAAACCAAAGGATTCCTCCGATTTCATCAGGTAACCAACTTCTACATTGTGCTACAAATGTGAATCCGGTTTGTTGGGTTGCTGTTGCTCTTTCGTGAACATATTCTTTCCCGTCTACTTTGAAACTCATCGGACGCCATCTGTACGGACATTCGTACGGACCGGCTCCCATATCCTTGCTCATATCCAGTTCTGTTCCTTCCAAGTGATCACGCATGAAATCCATCACTTGCATCACGTCTACTTTCTCGCTGGGTTTAATCCATAACGGCATACGGTTGGTTGCGTA
>OGZH01002392.1_pt1 | contig 10479 bp, 7 predicted proteins | sample 1576741 | NCBI WGS metagenome assembly OGZH01 (sample SAMEA3541560, study PRJEB24748) | human gut metagenome | biome: human gut; feature: human-associated habitat; material: faeces | place: China | collected 2012 | reverse complement strand
GGCCGCCGAACTGGGCTTTACCACCCAGAGGCTGCTGTGTTACCAGGGAGTACGGGCCTGTGGAACGTGCATGGATCTTATCGTCTACCAGGTGATGCAGTTTCAGATAATGCATGTGTCCGATGGTTACCGGGCTGTCGAAATATTCTCCGGTACGTCCGTCACGCAGTCTTACTTTACCGTCTCTTGACAGCGGTACGCCTTTCCAGAGTGCTCTGTGGTCACGGTTGTCATACAGATACTGCAGAACTTCCGGCAGAAGCTCATCGCCATGTTTCTTTTCGAATTCTTCCCACTCCAGATTGACATAATCATTTGCCAGATCCAGTGTGTCCATAATGTCTACCTCGTTTGCACCGTCAAATACTGGTGTTGAGATATTGAATCCAAGTGCTTTTGCAGCCAGGCTCAGATGGATCTCCAGGACCTGACCGATGTTCATACGAGACGGCACACCCAGCGGATTCAGTACGATATCCAGCGGACGGCCATTTGGCAGGAACGGCATATCTTCAACAGGAAGGACACGGGAAACCACACCCTTGTTACCATGACGACCGGCCATCTTGTCACCTACAGAGATCTTTCTCTTCTGTGCAATGTAAATTCTTACGGACTGATTTACACCCGGTGCCAGCTCGTCACCATTTTCTCTTGTGAAGACTTTTGCATCTACGACAATACCATATTCACCATGCGGTACTTTCAGGGAAGTATCACGTACTTCACGTGCTTTTTCTCCGAAGATTGCACGCAGCAGACGCTCTTCTGCTGTCAGCTCTGTCTCGCCCTTCGGTGTTACTTTTCCGACCAGAATATCACCGGCACGCACTTCTGCACCGACACGGATGATACCACGCTCATCCAGATCTTTCAGTGCTTCATCACCGACACCAGGAACGTCACGTGTGATCTCTTCCGGTCCCAGTTTGGTATCACGTGCTTCTGCTTCGTATTCCTCGATATGGACAGATGTGTATACATCGTTCATAACCAGTCTCTCACTCAGCAGAACGGCATCCTCGTAGTTGTAACCTTCCCAGGTCATGAATCCGATCAGAGGGTTCTTACCAAGAGCGATTTCGCCGTTGGATGTGGAAGGACCGTCTGCGATAACCTGTCCGGCAGCAACTCTGTCGCCCTTGAAAACGATCGGACGCTGATTGTAGCAGTTACTCTGGTTGCTTCGTGAAAACTTAGTCAAACGATACTCATCTCTTGTACCATCATCGTTGCGAACCACGATACGTTTGGATTCAGAAGACTCGATCGTACCATTTTTCTTTGCAACCACACATACACCGGAGTCAACCGCTGTCTTTTCTTCCATACCGGTTCCTACTACAGGAGCTTCGGTTGTCAGAAGCGGTACAGCCTGACGCTGCATGTTAGATCCCATCAGAGCTCGGTTTGCGTCGTCGTTCTGCAGGAACGGAATCAATGCAGTAGCAACGGAAAATACCATCTTAGGAGACACGTCCATGTAATCAAACATGTGTCTTTCGTATGCCTGTGTCTCTTCACGGTAACGACCGGAAACGTTCTTGCTGATGAAGTGTCCTTCTTCGTCCAGAGCCTCATTCGCCTGTGCTACATGGTAATTATCCTCTTCGTCCGCAGTCATATATACTACTTCATCTGTGACACGCGGGTTCTTAGGATCTGTTTTATCGATTTTACGATATGGTGCTTCGATGAAACCATATTCGTTGATCTTTGCATAAGATGCCAGTGAGTTGATCAGACCGATGTTCGGTCCTTCAGGCGTCTCGATAGGACACATTCTTCCGTAGTGGGAATAGTGTACATCTCGAACCTCGAATCCGGCTCTGTCTCGTGACAGACCGCCAGGACCCAGGGCGGATAAACGTCTCTTGTGTGTCAGCTCACCCAGTGGGTTGTTCTGATCCATGAACTGGGACAGCTGGGAAGATCCGAAGAATTCTTTCACGGCTGCTGTCACCGGTTTGATGTTGATCAGAGACTGTGGAGAAATGCCTTCCAGATCCTGTGTTGTCATTCTTTCACGAACGACTCTCTCCAGTCTGGAAAGACCGATACGGTACTGGTTCTGCAGCAGTTCTCCGACTGCACGGATACGACGGTTGCCCAGGTGGTCGATATCGTCATCATGGCCGATGCCGTACTCCAGATGCATGTTATAGTTAATAGAAGCAAAAATATCTTCTTTTGTGATATGCTTCGGAATCAGCTCATGGATATTTTTGTGGATCGCATCCTTAATATCTTCTTCGCTGGCGTTTTCTTCCAGTATTTTTTGCAGTACCGGATAATATACTAATTCTGTAACACCTGCAGATTCCGGATCAAAGTCAACCCATTCGCCAAGGTCTACCATCATATTGGAGAGAACCTTTACGTTACGCTGCTCTGTCTGGATCCATACAAACGGAACGCCTGCATTCTGGATCTTGTTTGCAAGTGCTTTATCTACTTCTGTACCAGCCTCAGCCAGGATCTCACCGGTAGACTCGTCTACAACATCCTCAGCCAGAACCTGTCCGCAGATGCGGTTGCGAAGCAGCAGTTTTTTGTTGAACTTATAACGTCCGACTTTTGCAAGGTCATATCTTCTCGGATCGAAGAACATGCTTGTGATCAGGCTCTCTGCACTGTCAACTGCCAGCGGTTCGCCCGGACGGATCTTTTTGTACAGCTCGAGCAGACCTTCCTGATAGCTCTCGGAAGTATCTTTTGTCAGGCTGGCAAGGATTTTCGGTTCTTCACCGAACAGATCGATGATCTCCGCATTGGTTCCGTAGCCAAGTGCACGGATCAGAACGGTGATCGGCACCTTTCTGGTTCTGTCTACACGAACATAGAAAATGTCATTGGAGTCTGTCTCGTATTCCAGCCATGCACCACGGTTCGGAATAACGGTAGAAGAATACAGTTTTTTACCCAGTTTATCATGTGCGATTGCATAATAGATGCCAGGAGAACGTACCAGCTGGCTGACGATTACACGTTCGGCACCGTTGATTACAAAAGTACCGGTTTCCGTCATCAGCGGAAAATCGCCCATGAATACTTTAGATTCTTTAATCTCGCCGGTATCTTTATACAGAAGGCGCACGTTTACATTTAACGGCGCAGAATAGGAAGCATCGCGTTCCTTGCATTCTTCTACTGTATATTTAGGCTCACCGAGAGTAAAGCCTTCAAAGGAAAGTTCTAAATTACCTGTAAAATCTTTAATAGGAGAAATGTCATGGAAAATTTCGCAAAGACCTTCTCGCATGAACCACTCATACGATTTTCTTTGGATGTCAATCAAATGAGGCATTGGCAATACTTCATTGATTCTGGCATAACTGTACCGAGTCCTATTACCTACGGGAACCGGTTTAAACATGTAATCCCTCACCCCTTAATGTATATGTTGTCAGGCAGACTTAAACAAGCGCGTTTTTACCATGACAAAAAAAGCAAGGCTCCAAACAATATTCAGGACCTTGCATGTTGTCTTCGATGAACGCACCTCATCTAAATCCATATAAGCACGGTACCGGAAAACGCGCATGCCACTTCTCCCCGGAAACAGAAAAGGATAAGCGTCTGGCAAATCCTCCTTCTAGTGACACTCTTCTGGCTGGCTATTGAAGAGCTGGACATGACCGACGACAGCAACTTCTTCCCGGTTGTTTTCATACTGACATTGTGGGGTATCCTCCAAAAAAGAAGGATACTACCCAACAAAGCAAAAACTTTCATCGACTCATGGTGGCACCCCTGCGCAGTACGCTTACGCGCATTTCACATCAAGCTGATACAAGGGAGAAAAACTCCTCCCGCTGGCAACGAAACCTGCACCTGCCTGAATTGTGGCACCACCTATACCGGCAACTACTGTAACCGTTGCGGACAAAGCCGTAACACTCCACGCTATCGGTTGAGCAACGCGCTTAAAAACATTGCCGGAGGCTTCTTCAATATAGATAATGGCTTTGGACGTACCCTTCTGGAACTCCTCTACCGTCCGGGATACATGATTAGAGACTTCATCGGCGGTAAGCGTGTAGAGTATTTTCGCCCGTTCCAGACACTCTTCATTCTTGCAGCCCTTTATATCATGGCTGTACAACTGGTAGACCCGGAAGCTCTGAGCAAAAAAGAAAAGACGGAAAAGACAGAGCAGACAGACAAAGAAGAAATCATTGCCGCTAAAGAGAAGCTTACCAAAAAGATGGAGAAAACCTATAGCAAAGAGGAAAAGCGAGCCCTCGCCATCACTATAAAAAGCCTGGAGAAAAGCTTGAACAAACTGGAAGAGAAGAACGACTCCACTTCTGCCACACAGGTATCCGAACAGAACAGCGATGATGGCGACCTCATCGATGAATTTGTAAACGACACCTCGGAAGTGGGAGACAGACTGGAAAAAGTCTTCCAGAACTCTCCTTTCCTAATGAAAGTATGGAATCTGATGAAGAGCTGGGGACACGGAAACAAGGCATTCCGCATCATTGCCACACTGCCTTTGTTTGCACTTGCCACCCAACTTGCCTTCCGACGCCGGAAATATAAGTTAAACTACAATACCACGGAGCATGTGTTCATACAAGCCTACATAGCTTGCCAGATACTCCTGCTGAGCATCATCGTGCTGCCTTTCAACGGGTACGCAAAGGTAGACGATTTGTATGAGCTGCCTTTATGGCTTATTTTCGTCCTATTCTGTTGGGATTACAAACAATTGTACCGCTGCACCTGGTGGAGAAGCTTTTGGCGCACTATCCTCATGCTGACTTACAGTCTTGTGCTACTCGTCATATTCGCGTGTCTTGTAATGGCGCTGATGCTGGCCGGTATCTATGTTCTGAAATTCATTTTGTAACAGAAACCATCCCTACACGGACTGTTTCTCCTTGATGAAACAGTTTTTCTCCAATAATCTAAAAGTACAATCTGCATTAAAAGAACAAAAAAGCAAAAGAACATTTGTCTATTTAGAATAAAAAGAGTACTTTTGTGCCCGATTATTCCGCATCGGGTTCGACCAAGTGCTTTCTAAGTGATTAGAGACCACCCGACGGAGCTAACTTATACATTATATATAAGAAATGTACGCAATTGTAGAAATCAACGGTCAGCAATTCAAAGCAGAAGCTGGCAAAAAGCTGTTTGTACACCACATCCAGAATGCAGAAAACGGTGCAACAGTAGAGTTTGACAAGGTTCTTTTGGTAGACAAAGACGGCAACATCACCGTAGGTGCTCCCACAGTAGAGGGTGCAAAGGTTGTTTGCCAGGTCGTATCAAACATGGTAAAAGGCGATAAAGTTCTTGTTTTCCACAAGAAAAGAAGAAAAGGTTATCGTAAGTTGAACGGTCACCGTCAACAATTCACAGAGTTAACAATTACAGAAGTAGTAGCTTAATCAATTAAAACAGTAAGAAGAAATGGCACATAAAAAAGGTGTCGGTAGTTCTAAGAACGGCCGCGAATCACAGAGCAAGAGATTAGGCGTTAAGATATTTGGTGGCGAAGCTTGCAAAGCAGGTAACATCATCGTTCGTCAAAGAGGTACTGAATTCCACCCGGGTAATAACATCGGTATGGGAAAAGACCACACTCTTTTCGCTTTAGTAGACGGAACTGTACAATTCAAAGTGGGCAAGGAAGACAGACGTTCAGTTTCTGTTATCCCTGCAGAAAATGCAGAAGCATAAGTTTCCGAACAAGAAATAAGGAAAAGGGATGCAATCCGAATAGGTTGCATCCCTTTCTTTTATGTCAAAAGCAACACTTTATTTGTTTTTTCCATATCTTTGCACTCACAAAACCGAATAACATAAAAACAAGTATAAGATATGCTTACCATCAAACAAATTACAGAAAACACCGACGCGGTTCTCCGCGGACTGGAAAAGAAGCACTTCAAGAATGCAAAAGAAACCATTGCACAAGTGCTGGACTTCAATGACAAAAGAAAAGCCAATCAAACCATCCTAGATAAAAACCTGGCAGAAGCCAACTCACTCTCCAAATCCATCGGACAACTGATGAAGGAGGGCAAGAAAGAAGAAGCAGAAGCCGCCAAAAGCCGCGTGGCCGAGCTGAAAGAAGTCAACAAGGACTTGCAAGCCAATATGGACCAGGCTGCCAACGATTTGCAGACTTTGCTTTATACCATCCCCAACGTTCCCTACGACAGCGTGCCTGAAGGCGTAGGTGCCGACGACAATGTAGTAGAGAAAATAGGTGGTATGGAAACCGAGCTGCCCAAAGACGCCCTGCCCCACTGGGAACTGGCCAAGAAATATGACTTGATAGACTTTGACCTGGGTGTCAAGATTACCGGTGCCGGCTTCCCCGTATACAAAGGCAAAGGCGCACAACTGCAACGCGCACTCATCAACTTCTTCCTGGACGAAGCACGCAAATCCGGCTATACGGAAATAATGCCGCCCACAGTGGTGAACGCCGCTTCCGGCTACGGCACGGGACAGCTGCCTGACAAGGAAGGGCAAATGTATCATTGCGAAGTGGACGACCTCTACTTGATTCCTACCGCCGAAGTCCCCGTAACCAACATCTACCGTGATGTGATTCTGGACGAAAAGCAGTTGCCCATCAAGAACTGTGCATACACACAATGTTTCCGCCGTGAAGCCGGTTCATACGGGAAAGACGTACGTGGCTTGAACCGCCTGCACGAATTCTCCAAAGTGGAACTGGTACGCATCGACAAACCGGAACACAGCAAACAATCCCACCAGGAGATGTTGGACCACGTGGAAGGTTTGCTTCAAAAGCTGGAACTCCCCTACCGCATCCTGCGCCTTTGCGGTGGCGATATGAGCTTCACGGCTGCCCTCTGTTTTGACTTTGAGGTGTATTCCGAAGCACAGAAACGCTGGCTGGAAGTAAGTTCCGTCTCCAATTTTGACACTTATCAAGCCAACCGTCTGAAATGCCGCTACCGTACGGCAGAAAAGAAAACAGAGCTTTGCCATACGCTGAACGGTTCCGCACTCGCTCTGCCACGCATTGTTGCCGCCTTGCTGGAAAACAACCAGACTCCAGAAGGAATCCGCATACCAAAGGCATTGGTTCCGTATACGGGATTTGAAATAATAGACTAAGGCCATAATAGTCACGTGCAGCAATACGCCTTTGACACTTTCTTTCGGGCACGAATTACATGAATTTCACAGTTGCGGTTAGCAAAAAACGTGAAATCCATGTAATTCGTGCCCGGAGTTTTATCATGACAAGCTTCTCCTGCGCAACTACAAAGTATTCTTCAAAATACGTGCAAACACCTCCTCGCGGAAATTACGTGCCACCGGAACAGTATGCCTCCCAACTATAATCCGATTGCCATCTATCATCTCAATCTTTTCCAAATTTATCAGATATGATTTATGGACTTGCTGAAATACTCCACCAGGAAGAGCCTCTATCATACGCTTCATGGTAGAACGTACAAGCAGCTTTGTGCTTTCCGTATAAATACAGACGTAATTTTCCAGCCCCTCCACCACCAGAATATCCTTAAACAACACCTTATGCATCTGACGGTCTGAACGGACAAATATAAAATTATTAGCTTCATCCGGCCATTTCTCCTGCTGCAAAAGACCATGTACTTTATTCACCGCTTTCAGGAACCGGTCAAACGAAATCGGTTTCAACAGATAGTCCGTAACATCAAGTTCATAACCTTTCAATGCATACTGCTCATAAGCGGAAGTGATAATCACATGAGGCGGATGGGCAAGAGATGCCAAGAGTTCAAGCCCCGAAAGATAAGGCATTTCAATATCCAGAAACAACAAGTCCGGCTGCTCAGTCTGCAAAAGAGTGTTCAACTGCATAGTATCTTCACATACACCCATTAAAGAAAGGAAATCCACCTTTTCCACATAGCGTTGCAATCCTTCACATGCAGTAGGCTCGTCATCGGTTATTACACATTTTACCTGTTTCATCCTATAATTCTATCACAAGTTTTACTCTAAACAAAGTATCTCCTCTATTTATGTCCAGCGTATGACGCTCCGGATATAGCAGCTCCAGCCTGCGCCTCAGATTTTCTATGCCGATTCCATGTTTTCCTTTCTGGTGCACTAATGGTTCCGGTATAGAATTTTCAATACTAAAACACAACTTGCCTTCTTTCAGACACATATCCATAGCTATAAAATAGTTCCCTCCCACATATTTGAAAGCATTCTCCACCAACGGTACAAACAACAATGGATAAATCTCAACCTGCGCCTCCATTTCATCGAAATGCACCTGCAACTGCAGCCGCTTCGTAGCACGAAGTTTACATAGGCTGATGTATTGTTTCAGATATTCCACTTCCACACGGACTTGCACTTTCTCCCCATCATTGTATAATTGGTAACGAAGCAAATCGGACAATTGCTCAAGAGTATGCCGCGGAGCCTCATTATTCTCATCTATCTGAAAATAAACCGTATTGAGTACATTAAAAAGAAAGTGTGGATGATATTGCGCTTTAAGGAATTTCAGTTCTGTCTGGAGCTGGTCATTTTTTATCTTCTCCAACTGCAGGCGTTGAGCTTCATTTTCCTTCTGTATCATCTGATTACGCAAGAATATATAAAAGAAGCCGCCAAGCAACATACTGACTATGGCCGGAACAGGCACATCGTATAAATCAAGACTTACCCCCATCAAAAAGCGGATGACCCACATCGTCAGAAGACACCAGACGGGAACCGTCAGGACAACTACCCCGTATTCCTGCCACCATACCAACTTCCGCTTCCGGCACAAACGAAGCCAATACTTCAATAGAAAAAAGATAGGATAAGACATGAAGAGTACCACAAGCATATCCTTCAGCATGAAATTCCACTCATTACTTTCCCAATAGTATTCATGTTTCGGAATATCATTCGCCACACGAATACACAGAAAAAGAATCACGGCAAATAATGCCGGCACCAGCCACTTGTTCCACAGTCTGCCCATAACAGTTACAAATTTACTCTTTTTGTTTCATCTATTTCTTTTTTCCTTCTGCTTTCTTTTGTCTCGCTGCCTTTTTGAAAACGCCAGGCGAAAGCAATACCCAGCACACGTTTGTTGTGCCGTTCGTCAACAAACGCCTGCACACCGGGAGATTGAATATCTACTTTTTGATAATTGGTGTTGAATACATCCTTGGCAAACAAGGTAACGGTGCATCTGTTACGGAACATCTTCTTTTGGATGCCGACATTCACTTCCAGCGCCGGATGTACTGTGGCTTGTCCGTAGGCCATTCGTCCATTATAATTTGCCGAAAGTTCGGCCGACCATACGGAAGTGAAAGCAAACTGGTTCATGCAGCCGAATATCGGGGTAAACATACGGTTTTTCATTTTCTGCCCTTGCTCCGTCCAACCATAATTATTATAAATACCGATAGCGGTCAGATTCACCTTCCAAAAAGAAACAGGTGAGAGGTTGGCGGCATGTACACGCATACCCGTCTGTACATAGGAAGACAGATTCTGGGGCATTACATAGATACGCCGCCCCTCCTGTTCGCGATAGCTCTTCATGATAGCATCATCTGTATGCGAGAAAAAGAGCACTGTCTGAAACCAGTCACGATACACATACCCCAACTCTATATTATCAGAGAAAGAAGGATGCAGCTTCGTATTTCCCCCTTCATGGGTATAGTCATCAAATATATAGGTAAAAGGATTCAAATCACCATAATTGGGGCGGGTAATACGCCTGCCATACGAAAGCTGAAACAGATGTTCCGAAGTCAAACCGTATTGCAAAGCAATAGTAGGAAACAATTGGAAGTAATTCGTTGTAAACGAAGAGTCTTTCTGTTGTGTATTTCCTCCAAAATCCCCGTGTACATGGGTATGTTCCAACCTTAGACCCGCTGAGATTTTCAAGCGGTCTTTCTCATAGCCGACTTGTAGATAAGAGGCATTGATATTCTCATCATATACGAATCGGGAACCAAGTGCCCCATCCGGCAGCCAGCCGGAAACCGACGGACGCATATAACCTGCCGTATTGTCTATCGTAACAAATGAGGTTTTGACTCCGGCCTGTAACTTCCAAACCTCACTCAATGGATAAACCGCATCTATCTGTCCGACATATAAGTCGGTATTTCCCTTCATATCCCCTTTCAATGTATCGGGCTTAAAACTATCCATCAACTGGTTTCCAACACGGTAGTAATGGAAATAATCAAAAGAAGCGCTGAGTTCTCCCCCTTCTCTTTTCAGCTTGTGCACCATACTGGTTCCGGCAGAAACATTATTCCGGTTTTGCTCCGCATGGCTGTAAGTATTTCCCGCAACTCCGGTTTCTCGGATTTCCGTAAACATGCCTGCATTTTCCCTTTGCCGGGAAAAGTTTCCACCCAATGAGACTCCCCAAACTGTCCGCTCATTGAGATAATAATCACATCCGGTACGAAAATAGTGCGAATAATTCCTACGCTTCCGGTAAGAGTCCTG
>OGZH01002389.1_pt1 | contig 10506 bp, 13 predicted proteins | sample 1576741 | NCBI WGS metagenome assembly OGZH01 (sample SAMEA3541560, study PRJEB24748) | human gut metagenome | biome: human gut; feature: human-associated habitat; material: faeces | place: China | collected 2012 | reverse complement strand
CATAGACAGCCTTTACGAAGGTTTCACCGAAAAGTTGCGCAACCTCTATAATCTGAACGAGCAAGAATACTCTGTTTGCCTACTTATTAAGATAAACATCCCTCCCATAGACATTGCAAAACTGACGAATCGTAGCAAGGAGGCCATTTCTTCTACCCGCCGGAGACTTTATAAAAAAGTTTTCGGCACAAAAGGAAGTCCGAAGGACTGGGACGACATTATACTCTCATTATAAGCTAATTAGTCCATTTTAGCACACTATACTGCACACTGAAAAGGAATATGCACACTACATTGCACACTCCAATCATTTGATGTGATTTTAGAAAAGCTCATATTTGCAAACAAGAATCAACTAAAAAGCAAAAATTATGAAGCGAATACTTTTCATATTCATCAGTTTTCTGTTTTACATGGATGGCATGGCACAGGAAACACAAATACAGTTATATAAAGAAAATGTCGATGATTGGGTAAAGGATGACCGTTCCTTGCCTATAATGCCGACGGCTACTCATGACGGGAATATCATTTCTATTTATTCGGATATGCCCATTGAAAAACTTGAAATAGCAATAAAGGATACATACAAAAACATCATTCATTCGGCCATTATTATAGGCTACTCAAAATGTCATACATTTGAATTACCCAGACTACCAAAAGGGAAATACACCATTGAACTAACCATAGGGGAAGAATCTTTCTATGGACACTTCTAAAGCTACAAAGGAACAGAACATTTAGGATACAAAACATCACCACGATTATTTCGAAATAACTCAATAAAAAATCAACTATTTAACAAAAAACATTATGAAAAACCAACTATCAACATTCACAATTTTCTTTTTTGCACTATTAGTTTCGTGCACAAATGATAATGAGCCTGTAATAATCAATAAATCAAGTATTGATTCTGATGTAATTTCAGCCAAAAGCATAGCAACAGATACAAGCTACATCAGTTACATGACATACATACACCAATTAGAGCAAAATTTCGAAGGAAAGACCATCTATCACAACTATAACAGACCAGACTTTTCTAAAGAGATAGAGCATCTCAAATCCATAAATTCTAAAGAAATAGAAACTCCGGCATTCTCTGCGAACACACGAATTTCCAACGGAATTTCATTCGGTCCATGGGGAGGAAATGGTGGTGCCTCTTTTGATGCACCAGCAACCCTATCTGGTAATGCGACATGGAAAAAAATCCTTGCTATAAAAGTCAAGCACGGTGCGGTTATTGACGCAATCCAAGTATACTGGGTAGACAGTAATAATATATACACTAATTCTGCGCATTTTGGTGGAAATGGAGGTGCTGAATCATGGATGTTCTTAGCCAACAACGAATACATCACCAGCCTTCAGGTCAGCAGTGGCGGCAAAGTAGACAAACTGGTATTTACAACCAACCTGAATAAAGTTTATGTATTTGGTGGAAGTGGCGGAGATTGGACTTCAGTAGATTTTGGAAATATAGGTCTCCAGATGCACGGAATTTACGGAAAATCCGGGAAGAAAGTAGACCAAATTGGTATCTATTGCTATCCAAATTCCATGTTTGAATAAAACATTTATCAATATTGAGTCCACTTTAATTAGTAACCTGTTTAGACAATCGATTCTTTAAAGCGGACTCAATATACGCAATAAACAAGGTCACATTCTTGAAAATTAGAAGCATTAAACGAATGAGAAAATATACATACGACTACCTCATCGTGGGTTCCGGTTTATTCGGTTCTACTTTTGCGCAGATTATGAACGGAAATGGAAAGAAATGTCTGGTCATTGACAAACGCGGACACACAGGAGGAAACATTTATACAAAAGAAGAAAATGATATTAAAATACATTGGTATGGAGCGCATATATTTCATACGGACAATGAAGAAGTCTGGCATTATATAAACAAATTCACTAAATTCAACAACTATATTAACTCCCCACTAGCATACAGCGAAGGAAAGCTTTACAATCTTCCCTTTAATATGAATACATTCAATAAATTATGGAACGTAAATACTCCAGAAGAAGCAAAACACAAAATTCAGGAACAATGCTCTAAATATAAAGACATATCCCAGCCTGCCAATCTGGAAGAGCAAGCACTGAAGCTTTGCGGAGACGACATATATTACACTTTTATTAAGGAATATACAGAAAAGCAATGGGGACGTCCCGCCAACCAACTGCCTGCTTCCATCATCAAAAGAATACCTTTCCGTCTTACTTATAATAACAACTATTTCAACGACCCTTATCAAGGCATCCCTAAAGATGGCTATACTGCACTCACCAACAATCTGTTAAAGGATATCCATGTTCAAACCTATACAAACTATTTTGATAACATACCCTATTTTCAGAGTATAGCAGAAAAGATACTTTTCACAGGTTGCATCGACGAGTATTTTGAATATAAGTTTGGCAGACTGGATTACAGAAGTCTGAAGTTTAAACACATCTATTTGGATACTGACAATTATCAAGGTAATGCCGTAATCAACTACAATGAAGCTAAATACCCATTTACACGAATCATTGAACACAAACATTTTGAATTCGGGAAACAACCTTCAACTATCATTACCAAGGAGTATCCTCAGAAATATACGCCTTCTGACGAGCCTTATTACCCCATCAATGATGAAAAGAATTTAAAATGTTTTAATAAGTATAAGGCATTGGCAGAAAAAAATTCCCATGTCATTTTCGGAGGACGTTTGGGACAATATGCATATTTCGATATGGATGACACTATTGCATCAGCCATATCTCTCACCCAAAAGGAGTTATCAATCTAAAAGAACAAAACAATGACTCAATATTATCTATCCAAAAACTATAATGTCCTAAATAATGCAGGCAATAAGGCCAAAACAGATATAGAAGAAATTCTCTCTAAACTGGGATATAAAAATGCCGGACTACCGCAAACCACTTATTCCAACAAGATAGCAGGCTTTTTAATTACCCTTGCCGGAGTACTAAAAGTGTTGTTTACAATTTCTGCCAATAACGTGGTAGTCGTCCAGTATCCTTTCAAGAAGTATTACTCTTTCGTATGTAATATCATACATTTGAAACGAGGAAAAGTTATCACAATAATCCATGACTTGGGAACTTTCAGAAGCAAAAAATTGACAGCAGAACAGGAAATCAAACGCCTCAGCCACTCAGATGTACTAATCGTACACAACAACAGGATGAAGGAATGGATGGAATCACAAGGATACACTCAACCTATGGTATGTCTGGAGATTTTCGATTATCTATCTCCTTCCGTAAACAACAATACACATGAGCCTAACCAGAAGCCAATTAAGGTGATTTACGCAGGAGCACTAAATTACAGAAAAAACAAATATCTGTACTCTTTGAATGATGTGATGTCAAAATGGCAATTTGAACTTTACGGTAAAAGATTCGAAGAAGATAAAATAAAAGACAAAACGTTGTTCAAATTTAAAGGTTTTGTGCCTTCAGATCAGTTAATAGAACAAGTCAGCGCCCACTTTGGCTTAATATGGGAAGGAGACTCTATCCATACTTGCTCGGGAGATCTCGGAATATACCAGAAGATAAATAATCCGCATAAAGCGTCCTTATACATACGCTGCAATCTTCCCATAATTATATGGAAAGAAGCAGCATTGGCCTCATTTGTTGCAGAGAACAAAATAGGCGTGTGTATTGATTCACTGGAAGAGTTAGACTCCATATTATCATCCATTTCCGCAGAATCCTATAACGAAATGGTCAGAAATATAAAGGAGATCAATAAAAAGATTGCCTCGGGTTATTATTGCAAAAGAGCAGTAGAAAACGCAGAAAGCCTATTACAGCTTACTTAATTTCCGCTTCCAGTTTCCTTATTTTTTCCAAGGTATTTCCCGCCTCTGTGGAAGGAAACAGTTGCAACACACGCTGCAAATAGTCCTTTGCTTTGGAGTAAACATTGGAGTAGACATCAGAGAGTCCGTTACGATAGCGGGCGTATTGCATCCGTGTAGGAGAAGTTATTTTCTTATAATCATCCTCCAGCTTCTTCTTTTCGCGTTCTGCTTGCAGGTAATAATAACTCCCCAGGAAAATATTGGCTTGCAGATTATTGGCATCCAGCATCAAAACCTTTTCATAAGTTTTGACGGCATCTTTTTCCTTGCCTCTCATCATCTCCATTTCGGCACACGACACAAGTGCAGGAACATCTTCGGAATGATACTGCAAGAATTCTCTGTAAAAAAGATAAGCTTTGTCATAATTCCGCTTACGCTTGTAATAGGTTGCCAACTCATTGACCAGACGGGGAGCCACGGCACTGTTTTTTTCTATTTGAGTCCAGTAATACATTTCAGTCTGATCGGCTCCGGCAGCTATCGCCTGACGAAACAGACTCACAACATAATCATCCTGCCCCTCAGACAAGGCAGCAGACACCTTCTGTAGGAGTTCTCCCGCCGTTTGCGCAGAGAGCACAAAGGGGAAAGTAACTATTAATGAAAATAGCAAAGTTAAGGTTCTCATCTCTTATTAAATATTACCCAGTTTTTGTTACCGCAAATATACTCATTTTTAAAACATTATGTATTATAAAAATTGTTATTATCAGGTACTTTTTTACCGTTTGCGACAAAAAGAGTACCTTTGTCGGTAAATAGAACAAACCAGAGTTTTAAAATGATTGCTCAAACTCCGAATATTATCAATAAAAGAATACTTCAGATAGCTGTACCCTCGATTATATCAAACATAACAGTTCCCTTGCTGGGACTGATTGATGTAACAATCGTAGGGCATCTGGGAGCCGCTGCATATATCGGAGCCATTGCCGTGGGCGGAATGTTATTCAATATTATCTACTGGATCTTCGGATTTTTGAGAATGGGGACCAGTGGAATGACCTCACAGGCATACGGCAAACATGATCTGGATGAAGTTGCACGACTTTTATTACGGTCTGTCGGAGTAGGATTGCTTATCGCCATTATCTTAGTGACATTGCAATATCCCATCCGGAAGCTGGCATTCACTTTTATACAAACTACAGAGGAAGTAGAGCGATTGGCTACACTCTATTTCCGGATCTGTATATGGGGAGCTCCTGCTATGCTCGGACTCTATGGATTCGCAGGTTGGTTCATCGGTATGCAGAATTCACGTTTCCCGATGTACATCGCCATCACACAAAATATTGTTAATATTGCTGCAAGCCTTTGTTTACCTGTTCCACATGAAAGTTGCCGGGGTAGCTTGGGGAACACTTACAGCTCAATATGCCGGTTTCCTGATGGCATTATTATTATGGAGGCGATATTATGGAGGACTTAAAAAGCACGTTGCTTGGCATGAAGTACTGAAAAAGGAAGCCATGCTGCGTTTTTTCCAGGTAAACCGGGATATCTTTCTACGAACCCTCTGTCTGGTCATTGTCACTCTATTTTTCACTTCTGCCGGAGCGGCACAAGGAGAAATAGTATTGGCCGTCAATACTTTGCTAATGCAATTATTCACTCTATTTTCTTATATCATGGATGGTTTTGCTTATTCAGGAGAAGCGTTGGTGGGTAAATATGTTGGTGCCAATAATCGACTGGCATTATATCGCACAGTTCGCCAGCTCTTCATTTGGGGTGTCGGTCTTTCCACAGGCTTCACCTTGCTTTATTTCTTTGGAGGCAAGTCATTCCTAGGACTGCTGACTAATGAAACCTCCGTCATCCGGGAAGCCGGAAATTACTTTTATTGGGTATTGGCAATCCCACTTACAGGTTTTGCCGCTTTCCTGTGGGATGGCATTTTTATAGGAGCCACTGCCACCCGACAAATGTTTTACTCCATGCTGGTAGCTTCCGGCAGTTTCTTCCTTGTTTATTACTCTTTACACGAATGGATGGGAAATCATGCCCTCTGGCTCGCCTTCATCGTCTATTTATCTCTCCGTGGCATCATGCAGGCAACTTTAAGTAGAAAAATTCTGTACCAAAGTTAATCTTTACAGACAGAAAGCGTATATTTGCAGAAACTAAATGTAATATCATATGGCAAAGTATAAAAGAATCCTGTTAAAGCTCAGCGGCGAAAGCCTGATGGGCGAAAAACAATATGGCATTGACGAGAAGCGCCTTGCCGAATATGCAGCACAGATCAAGGAAATCCATGAACTGGGCGTTCAGATAGGTATCGTTATCGGCGGTGGAAATATTTTCCGTGGATTGAGTGGTGCAAACAAAGGTTTCGACCGCGTAAAAGGTGACCAAATGGGCATGCTTGCAACTGTAATCAACAGTCTGGCACTAAGCTCCGCCCTGGTAGCCACCGGCGTAAAGGCACGTGTACTTACAGCCGTACGCATGGAACCTATCGGAGAATTTTATAATAAATGGAAAGCCATCGAAAGCATGGAAGCAGGCGAAGTCGTTATAATGTCTGCCGGAACGGGAAATCCGTTCTTCACTACAGACACGGGCTCTTCTCTACGCGGTATCGAGATTGAAGCCGATGTCATGCTAAAAGGTACACGTGTGGATGGTATCTATACCGCAGACCCGGAAAAAGATCCGACTGCCACAAAATTCGACGATATCACTTATGACGAAGTTCTGAAACGTGGACTGAAAGTAATGGATCTTACTGCAACATGCATGTGTAAGGAAAATAATCTCCCCATTGTTGTCTTTGACATGGATACAATAGGAAACTTGAAAAAGGTAATGTTAGGAGAAGAAATAGGTACATTGGTACATAACTGATAAAAAACAATCAAATAGTAAGAGACTCCGGTAGGCAGATGTTTACCGGAGTTTTTTGTTTTAAAATCTCTGCCCTGTTTTCAATTCCATATTTATCAGATTAAATAGCCACACCGCCATTTCTATCCTTCTTTCTCGCAACTGCTAAGTAAAATCATCGCAGACAGTCATTCTCTCCCTCACCAGTATATGCAGAGATATTCGTATTATCAAATATACGCAATTTGCTTTATTCCTGTTAGCTAATATTTTGCAAATAGACAAAATTATACTACTTTTGTTCAATCAAAAATTCTAAAAGCACAATTCAAAACTAAGAAATATGAGAGAAGTAAAAGAGATCTTAGATGAAGCGCAAGAAAAAATGGATATGGCCGTCATGTATCTGGAAGAAGCATTGGCTCACATCCGCGCCGGAAAAGCAGACGTGCTGACCGCAGTGATCCGGTTCTTACGAATTGTAATGTTCTGTTCCTTTGCATAGTCGATGCATGACTGCAAGTCCCATTGATCCGGGATTTTCGTTTCTTTCAGCGTATCGACTTGCAGCGGAGAAACCTGGGCAGATATGCCGGACAGCATACCTGCTCCAAGAAATGTCATCACTGTCAATCTTCTTACATTTATCATATTCATACTTCTATTGATTTACTGTTAGCGAAGGTACGTACATATTATATATGCCGCAAAAACGATAGACGGATGACGTTATTTCGCCGTTAAATGATTTTTTTCTGTCGATAGGTAGGTTTTTAAACAAAAAATCGGCATAAGGCGCAAAGAAAAGCAAAGTTCTACATAAATAAATGCAGGTCAGCATCTTGTATGCAGAGCGGGTGGAAACGGACTCCGGCATAAAATGCCTGAAAACACCCCTTTCGGACAAAGTTCGGCTACTAAACAGCTACCGGTTCCGAAATGGGGTATATACGGCATAACGAGTTCTGTTTCATCGCTTTGCCTTGTTTTGCATAGCTCTTGGTAAGAAATAAGTAACTACCTTTAGAAACGAAAATTTTAGAGTTATGGAAACAAAGAGAAGTACGTTTGCGACCTCGTTCTACATCAAGAGATCCGCAGTGAGAAACCGGGACGGGAAAGCCCCCATCATGGTGAAAATCTCCGTTGACGGGGATGACAAGGCGGTGGGAACCAAGCTGTTCGTCACCCCCGACCTCTGGGAGAACGGCAAGGCGAAAGGCAAGTCCGCCGAGGCAAACGAGATAAACGGGCAACTGAAGGAGGTCTCCGCCCGGCTCACCAACCACTACCACCGCATCCTCCGGGAAGAGGATTTCGTCACCGCCGAGAAATTGCGCAACGCCTTCCTCGGTGTCGGCGTGATGGAGAACTGCATACTGAAAGACTTCGGGAACATGAACCGGGAGTTCGGGGCGATGGTGGAGAAAGGGCAGCGAGCCAAGTCCACCTACAACAAGTATCTGGCTGTTTACAACCATTTCAAGACCTTCCTTTGGGAGAAGAAGAAGCGCACCGACATGGCTTACAAGGAGCTGACCAAGGAGATCATCGCCGATTTCGACAAGTACCTGCGGGTGGAGAAAGGATTGAGCGCCAACACCCTCTGGATATACACTATGCCCTTGCTCAGCCTGACCGACAAGGCGTGGCGGCGGGGCATCGTTCGCACCGACCCCTTCGGCGAGTACAGCCTTGAGATGCAGGAGACCGACCGGGGCTATCTCACGGAGGAGGAGCTGCGCACCTTGGCTAACGCCGTGTTCGTCAAGAAACAGACCAGCCTCGTGCGGGACATGTTCCTCTTCGGGTGTTTCACCGGGCTTAGCTACATTGACATAAAGACGCTCACTCATGACAAGATACAGCGCATGGACTTCGACGGCGAGGAATGGATCATCACCCGGCGCACCAAGACCCGTGTGTCGAGCAACGTCCCCCTCATGGAGATTGCCAAGGAGCTGATAGAACGTTACAAAGGGCTTGCCGGAGGCGACCTCGTGTTTCCCATGCCCAGCAACAGCGTGTGCAACAGGCACCTCAAACAGATAGCCAAAGCCTGCGGCATCCACAAGGAGATCGGCTTCCACCTAAGCCGCCACACCTTCGCCACGACCGTCTATCTCTGCAACGGAGGCACCATCGAGGCGCTCTCCAAGATACTCGGGCACAAGCACATTTCCACGACCCAGATCTACGCCGAGGTGACCAACAGGATGGTAAGCTCCGATTTCCGGGCGATCTCCGGCAACCTCGCCGCCATGCAGCGGAGCGTGCTGGAGAAGAAGGACAGGAAACAGGACGGGAAGCGGGTGCGCCGCTCCCTCCGGGAAACGGCTTGACGCCTTCCCCCGGTGCAGAATGCGGCAAAGGCAGGAACTTCCGATGCGGTGTCCCTGCCTTTGCTGCATTTCCCGATGCACACCCCCGTGCGTTTATGTTGGACTTTTCCCCCGTTTGCGCTTTGGGCGCATGTCCACGTAGTTCTCCTCCAGCATACGCAGCAGATCCGACTGGCGGTAGAGCGTCTTGCCCGGCAGCGATATGTACGGGATCAGCCGCTGCGTGCGGTAGTCCTGCAACGTTCTCGGCGTGATGTGCAGCAGCCTGCACACGTCCTCGCCCGTGAGATAGACCTCGCCGTTCATCGCCGGGCGGAAGTGCGCCGTTACCGTGTCAAGGTACCTCATGCCTTCCTCCAGTGCCTCGAAGTACGCCCGTACCTCTTCCGTGTCCCTTGTGATCACTTCCATCTCACTCGTCCTCCGTCATTTCCCGGCTCATGGCTTCCACGAACGCCTCCACGTCCTCCGTCCGGTAGTAAATCTTGTGGTTGATCTGGCTGTACGGCAGCAGCCCCCGGTCACGGTAGGTCTGCAATGTCCGCTTGCTGATGCCCAGTTTCTCGCACACGTCCGCCCCGTCCATCCAGTTCATCTTTTCGGGCGGTCGGTAGCGGGCGCAAAGCTCCCTCACGTGCTGCGAGAAGCTGCCGAACCGTTCCTTCATCTCCTCGAAGGTCTTTTTCTCGATGCTTACTATTTCCATTGTCCCGATACGTTTTTATTGTTATACTTCCCTGCAAATATACCGGTCTGTATATGTCCGTGTATCAAAACCGTACCGCTTGTCCTCGTTTTGCTTCACGTTTGTAGCCTTGTCACGTTCCGGGCGGTGAAAAGCAGGGAGAAGCTCTACATATCCGCACGCCCTTCCGCATATTTCCCGTCTCTTCCGCTTGCCGTGTGCCGGACATTTCGCATATTTGTAACCGACCAAACATCATCACTATGGACGAGGCTGTCTTTATCGCGCAATACACCTTCCTTGCCACTCCTGCGGTCATCGAGGAGGAGAGCCGCATCTTGGGCAAGATCGCACGCCGCCTGCGTTGCGAGTACGTCATCCGTTTCGAGGACGACGGCAAGTTCTATTTCCTGCTGGAAACCCGTTCCGGCTACGAGGAGCATTTCGCCCGGTGCGGCTGGTACGTCGTCAGCCAGACCGACTTCAACAGCCGCCTGACCATCGGCATGGGCTTGTACGAGAGCGGGAACTTGGCGGGCTTCATGTACAGGCTTGATTCCGGCAGCTGTATCCGGGCGATTCAGGAGAACAGGCATCGTGCCGCTTGGATTATAAATTAAGCGTTATTTATTCCTAAATATCAGCACTTTCTGAAATTTTGGCTTTGCATCCGTCACGCTTTTAGTCCTTAAAAGCTATCTGCTGTTGTCCGGTGTCTGTCTGCCAACATCTT
>OGZH01002387.1_pt1 | contig 10516 bp, 8 predicted proteins | sample 1576741 | NCBI WGS metagenome assembly OGZH01 (sample SAMEA3541560, study PRJEB24748) | human gut metagenome | biome: human gut; feature: human-associated habitat; material: faeces | place: China | collected 2012 | reverse complement strand
TGTCAGCAAAGCTGACCAGAATCGCGTGCCAAGTCTCACGTGCGTTCGACTTGAACTCAGTCGGAGAAGACTCCCGTTTCTATAAGTGGCGAGCAACAAATTTGACCCTGACATCATGGCAAATTTTGAATGCAAATTGAATGAATGTGAATGAAAATGAACGTTTGTGAAAACTATACAAAAACAGAAAGGGAAATTTGTGAATTAGTATGATTGAAAATGAATGAATATGATTGTATAATACAATCATGAAACAAAGAGGCACAAAAAAGTGCAAAAGAAAGAGGTAAGGCATATGATTTATACGGTAACATTTAATCCTTGTCTGGATTATATCGTAGGTGTGGAAGATTTTCAACTGGGAATGACAAACCGCACCTGTTCAGAGCAGATGTTTGCCGGTGGAAAGGGGATCAACGTCTCTATCGTTCTGAAAAATCTCGGCATTGAGAGTACGGCACTTGGATTTATCGCCGGTTTCACCGGAGAGGAGATCCGCAGAAAAGTCGAGAAGATGGGCATTACATCCGAATTTATCCAGCTTGAGAATGGATTTTCTAGGATCAACATCAAACTCAAATCCATCGATGGAACGGAGATCAACGGCACAGGACCTTCGATCGGAAATGAAGAACTTGAAAGATTGCTTAAGAAACTGGATACACTGAAAAAGGGAGATGTGCTGATCCTTGCAGGCAGCATCCCGGCAAGTCTTCCGGATTCTATTTACAGTGATATTATGGAACGTCTGGAAGAAAAAGAGGTCATGATCGTGGTGGATGCGACAAAAGACCTTCTGGTCAATGTACTGAAATACCATCCGTTCCTCATCAAACCAAACAATCATGAACTGGGCGATATCTTTGGAGTGGAGATCAGAGAGCGTGACCAGGTAGCACCATATGCGAAGAAGTTACAGGAGATGGGAGCAAGAAATGTTCTGGTTTCCATGGCAGGCAAAGGTGCAGTGCTTCTTGCTGAGGATGGCAGCGTATATGAAAGCCCGGCACCGAAAGGTAAACTGATCAATGCGGTTGGAGCCGGAGATTCCATGGTGGCTGGTTTTACTGCAGGTTATATGCAGAAAGGCAGCTATGAACATGCATTCAAAATGGGCGTTTCCACCGGAAGTGCCAGTGCATTTTCTGAGAATTTTGCCACAAAAGAAGAAGTAGAAGCGATTTATAAAACATTATAAAGATGCCAGGGTCAAAAGCCTGAAACCACGATGTCGAAGTGAGGAACAATTCGTATGGCATTTTTGAATTAGCTTCTTGTAGAAAATCTATCACAAAAAAGAAATGTAAGAAAGGAGAACTTATGAGGATCACAGAACTGCTGGATAAGCGAAGCATCAGGATCGACGGTGCTCCAAAATCCAAGAACGAAGCTCTCGACCAGATGGTCGAACTGATGGCAAAGAGTGGAAAAATCAATGACCTGGAAGCTTATCGCCAGGAAGTATACCGCCGTGAAGAGGAAGGAACGACAGGTGTCGGAGAGGGGATTGCGATCCCTCACGGAAAAGGTGCATTTGTAGATAAGCCGGGACTGGCAGCGATGGTTGTAAAGGACGGTGTAGATTACGATTCTCTTGATGGAGAGCCGGTACATCTGATCTTTCTGATTGCAGCACCGAATACCAAAGACAACGTACATCTGGACGTACTGAGCAAACTTTCCGTACTTCTGATGGATGAGGATTTTTCCAGAGCACTGCAGAATGCAAAAAGCCCGGAAGAATTTATGAAGATCGTCGATGAAGCAGATCAGGAAGCACCGGATCTGGATGAAAAACTGAAAGCAGACGAAGCGACCTCGGAAGATCAGTTCCGTATTCTGGCTGTCACAGCATGCCCGACCGGTATTGCACATACTTACATGGCAGCGGAAGGTCTGGAAAAGGCTGCAAAAGCGAAAGGATGTTTCATTAAAGTAGAGACAAGAGGTTCTGGCGGAGCGAAAAATGTGCTGACTGCGGAAGAAATCAAAAATGCAGACTGCATCATCGTGGCAGCAGACACAAAAGTTCCGATGGATCGATTCAATGGTAAAAAGCTGATCGAAGTTCAGGTTTCTGACGGTATCAGCAAAGCGGATAAACTGATAGAGCAGGCAATGTCCGGAAATGTACCGGTTTATACTGCATCGGAAAATGCAGAAGTTTCCGAGAAAAAAGCAGGAGGCTCCAAAGGCCATCAGATTTATATGCAGTTGATGAATGGTGTTTCACACATGCTGCCATTCGTCGTAGGCGGCGGTATTTTGATCGCTCTTGCATTCCTGATCGATGGACTTTGTGTAGATATGACATCATTGACAGCAGAAGCACGACAGAGTTTCGGTTCGATCACACCGGTGGCGGCAACACTGAAATCCATAGGAGATCTTGCATTTGGATTTATGCTTCCGGTTCTGGCAGGATTTATTGCTATGAGCATTGCAGACAGACCTGGTCTGGCAGTCGGATTTGTGGGTGGTGCAATTGCAGCAAACGGCAAGTCTGGTTTCCTCGGTGCATTAGTAGCAGGTTTTCTGGCAGGCTATCTTATCCTTCTCTTAAAAAAATTGTTCGAAAAACTTCCGGAAGCACTGGAAAAAATTGCCCCAGTCCTTCTCTATCCGGTATTCGGCATTCTGATCGTGGGACTTGTTATGACGTTTGTCGTAGAGCCTCCAATCGGAGCATTGAACACGGCACTGAACACAGCTCTTACAAACATGAGTGGTTCCAGTAAGGTTCTTCTTGGCATCATCGTAGCAGGTATGATGGCAGTTGACATGGGTGGTCCGTTCAACAAAGCGGCCTATGTATTTGGAACGGCATCCATTGCAGCAGGAAATTACGGAATCATGGCAGCAGTTATGATCGGTGGTATGGTTCCTCCGTGTGCGATCGCTCTGGCATCTCTTCTGTTTAAAGATAAATTTACAAAAACAGAAAGAGAATCTGCTCCGACAAACTTTATCATGGGACTTGCATTTATCACAGAAGGTGCGATTCCGTTTGCAGCATCCGATCCGCTGCATGTCATCCCGGCATGCGTGATAGGTTCCGGACTTGCAGGAGCACTTTCCATGGCATTCAACTGTACGCTGATGGCACCGCACGGTGGAATCTTCGTGTTCCCTGTAGTCGGCAATCCGCTGATGTACCTGGCTGCACTGGCAGTAGGAACCGTAGTCGGAGCACTGATGCTCGGTGTGCTTAAGAAAAAAATAGCCGAGTAAACCCAAACTTCATCATAAAACTTTTCCTCAGAAAAACCGCAGTGACTTTAAAGTTGTAAAGCACTGCGGTTTTGCTTTACTTTCTTATCTGCTATGAGCTATAATAAAAGGCGTCAAGGGATGTAACTATATGATTTTTTTGCAGCATGAAAAGGGGTGGGATAATATGCTTACTAAAACACGACAGAAAGAGATCTTGAAACTTCTGGAAAACAGAGGCAGCGTGACACTTCAGGAGTTAAAAGATCATTTAAATACTTCAGAATCTACGATCCGTCGAGATCTGAATACGTTGGATGCACAGGGGAAGCTGGTCAAGGTTTTCGGCGGAGCGGTTGCGGCTGACAACATGAGCATACGCGATGAGCAGGTGTCACGAAGAGAAGAAAAGAATTTAGAAGAAAAAAGACTGATTGCACGTTATGCAGCATCACTGATACAGGATGATGATTTTGTATATCTTGATGCCGGAACGACAACCGGATGTATGCTCGATTATATTTCCGATACGACAACGGCAGTTTTTGTGACGAATGCACCGTCACATGCACAGAAACTGGCACGCAAAGGAATGGAAGTCATCCTGATCGGCGGCAGACTCAAACAGTCTACCGAGGCAGTTGTCGGAGAAGAGGCATGCAGACAGATCGAGAAATTTAATTTCAGCCTCGGTTTCCTGGGCAGCAACGGCGTTTCCGAACGCTCCGGATTTTCGACACCGGATCAGGACGAAGCGATGGTCAAAAAAAGAGCAATCGAACGCATCCACCGGTGCTTTGTTCTCTGCGATCATACAAAATTTTACAAAGTCAGCCCGATCAGCTTTGCAAAATTAGAAGATGCCGTTGTGCTGACAGATTCTGCACCGCAGGGCAATTTCCAGGAGATGCCGAACATCGTGGAAATTTCCGAAGATGAGTAGATAGAAATACCAAAAACGGCAAAACTGTAAAAAGTGAAAAGGATGCCGTACAACCGGGCCGTCGAACAGGGGCTTTTCCCCGCTGCGGGCAGCAATCCTTTTCGCCGCAGGCTCATCAAACAGGTGGCGACCCGCAAGCGCGCCCTGCCGCGCGAGACGCTCCGGCGGATCGGCGGTGCCGACCTTTCGGCCTTGCATCCCAAATATGCGCTGGCGCGCGATCTTTTCATGTTCAGTTTCTACACCCGGGGCATGTCGTTCGTCGACATGATCTACCTGCGCAAAAGCGATGTCCGTGACGGAGTGCTGACCTACCGGCGCAAAAAAACAGGCCAGACGCTTTCCCTGCGCGTCGAAGCGCCCCTGCAAAAAATCATCGACCGCTACGACAGCGATTCTCCCTACGTGCTGCCCGTCCTGACCGCCGACGACAGCTACCGCGCCTATCGTCAGCAGCAGCGCGAGCTGAACAAATTCATCCGTAAAATCGGCGAGCTGCTGGGAATCTCCGAGCCGCTGACCTTTTACGTGGCCCGGCACTCGTGGGCGACGCTGGCCCGCGACTGCGGCACGCCGCTGACGGTGATCAGCGCCGGCATGGGGCATACCTCCGAGCGGACGACGCGCGTCTATCTTGCGCAGCTCGACCGCAGCGTCATCGACAAAGCCAATCGGAAAATCATCAATCTGTGAAGATCGGACCGATTCAGGCGATATTCGGATCAAATGAATACAAGGAAAAAACGGTGCGGATGACGGAAACAAGGCCCATTACTGTAAATAATGTGTCTTCGGGACATAAATGATTGCTATTTAAACAATTCCCATCGTCTGCGAAGGTAAGGTTATTTCTGATTATAACCAAACATTTTACATTAAAAAAATGCAAATAATTCGATAATAATCTGATTATTCGTGTTTTGTATATCCATCTCATTTTTCGGACCGGGTTGCGGACATAAAATCCGGTTTTTGGCTCTGCATCGTGTTCAAATATGTCTTTTTTAGCTGACTGTCATTGCTTTATGTAAACAAGACCCATTATTTACAGTAATGGGACTCGGGAGAATGGTGTACCGGTTGTATTAAAACAGATTACAAGTTGACACTCTCTCTTAAGATTTTGTGGGCGGTGAAGATTCTGCTCACATTGCGCAAGGCGGCGGAAGCCGGGGTTCCTCCCATGAAAAGCTCCGAATTGCTGGCGGCTTGCGTGGCTCCGCATGCGGATACCTATATGTATCGCCGCGCCCTGCGGGAGTTGGTTGCCAAGACCGACTTTGTGACCTGCGACATCCAGTCGAGCCGGACCACCTACGAGTGGAATCCCGATGTCCGCCCGAGCCTGTACGATCTGGTCATCCGGCTGGAGGGCGGCATCCACGAGACATCGAATGCTTTCTGGTCGTACGAGAACACCTACACGATGCAGCCTTTGCACAAGGTGAACAAACGGTACGACGCGCTGACGCGCGAATATCTCTCGAGCATCTACGTCGACGAACTCGACTCCCCGGCGCTGTCCGAACGGAGCAGGGCCAAATTGCCCCATATGAATTTACAAACGACAGAACATGCGGAACAATACACTTAATTAATAACCCGAAAAATGAAACGTCTCTACATTATTGCATTGTTCGTTTTCGCGGGCGGATTTGCTTCTGCCCAGGAAAACGGGAACCGGGATGCGCAGAACCGCATCGTACCGTAGAACACAGCTTCGCCGCCCAGCACTGCTGTGACCAGCGGAAGTCCCATGAACCCGGCGTTGGAAAAAGCCACACCGATCTGCGCCATGGGATCTTTGCGGAAAAAGATCCACGATACCGCCATGGAGAGCAGCAGCACCCCGGCACCTGCCGCAATGCTGACAGCCAATTCCACAGCTCCCTTTGCCGAATACTCAATACAAAATGATTTTAGCACAACACAGGGCAGCACGCAATATAACAGCAGGTGAGCCAGTGCCTTGCTGCCCTCCTGGGTGATCAATCCGGTACGGTAAAGCACATAGCCAATGATGAGATAGAGGAACATCAAAAGGATCTGCCCCAGAACAACACCAAAGACTCCGGTCATTGCTTTCCTCCCTGTTCTTCTCCGATTTTGCGCAGCAGCGGTAGCAGAGCATCCATCACAGGGCGGTAGCCGTTGGCATACAGGTGCATTCCCTCAATGGTGTACTCCGCTTTCAGATTTCCGGCAGCATCGTACAGGTCCTTGTTCAGGTCGAGGAATTCCGCCCCGTATTTCCGGGCCAATGCCTGCACGCCCTCGCTTGCCTCCCGGATGCGCTCATTGGTGCGCCAGTGGAAGCATTCGATCAGGCCCGGGTCTTCGGCCACGGTGGGGTTTACCGGATAATAGGCCAGCAGGTAGAGCTTTGTTTCGGGCAGTTTTTTCCGGATCTGCTGCACGATCTCCTCATACCGGCCCAGCATGGCGGCGCGGTCGTAGTCCGGGCCGTTCAGGTCATTGGTGCCGATGTTCAGGAACAGGTGCGCAGGCTGCAGCTCAAGGATGCACTCGTCCATGGCCTCCAGCAGCTCGGTGGTGGTAAAGCCGCCGATGCCCCGGTTGTACAAGGTGCAGTGCAGATCATCGTCCTGCAAAAACTCATACAGCGGAAACTGTTCCATCAGGCTGGAACCGGCAAACACCACCGCTCCTTTCTTTGCATAAGGATTCAGACGACGGAACCGCTCCCGCTTGATCTGCTTTTCCCTCTGGCTCTCCTGTTGCCGCAGTTCGTTCAGAAGGACATTTCGTTCCTGTTCCGTCATGGTCTTGGTTCCTTTCTCTCAGTTCTCGTGCAGGGGCAGTTCTACAAAGCTGCCTTCCCCCAGCAAGATCTTCTGGTGGGCGATGCGGGTCTTTCCCTGTTCAGACCAGACTCCTGCGTAATTGCTGTGAACGGCGTACTGCGGGAAGTCGGAAGAAGAGACATCCAGCCGCAGGCAGCTGCCGGGCTGTACCGTCCAGTTCATATCCCACATCTCCACACAGACCTTTGCTGTCTGGCCGGGAGTATAGGTCTGACCCTCCGGCAAATCTGCTGCAATGGTGGTGATGCCGCCCCGGATGTTATAGGCCCTGCCATCCGGGAACACTTCCATCAGCTTGGCAGTGAAGGCAGTATCATCCACATCGGTCGAGACATTCAGGTGCACCTTGATTTGTCCACAAATGGGCAGTGCTTTTTCCAGCGGAGCGCTGACGAAGCTGACCACATCGGGCCGATAGTCCGGCTCCGGCTGCAGCAGGCTGCCTGCCTCGGCAATGGTGGTCAGAACGCTTTCTGCACCATGGCTGGGCACGGGGGTCTCCGGGTCATATACAAAGGTGCGCTTCCCTTCTGCCGGCTCGGCATTCAGAGTTGTTTCACCCAGATAAAGTTTTTCGGTACGGCTCACGGGGGCGGGCCATGCCTCCAGCGTTTTCCAGCGGTCCTCCCGCATCACATAGGTGCGCACCCGCTTTTCCGGCTGTTTTTTCTGCTTCAGCAGCAGATCGAACCATTCCAGCATCCGGTGGATGTCGCCGTTTTCCAGATTGTGCTGTTCGCCCCACGCAATGCAGGGCTGGGACATATGATTCCAGCAGCCGATATCCAGCCAGCTGTGCTCTTTGGTCTCAGGGGCCAGAGAGGCATACGTGTTGATGGCACTGCCAAAATGGTGATCGTACCATGCATCGATGATATACACCGGAACCTTGGTATTTCCGGGCACATCGGCTAACAGCTTCCACCAGCCCTGCTGCCAGTAGGCATCTGTGCGGCGGGTGGCGTGGATCCAGTCCTGATACCAGTCCAACTTTCCACCCCACAGCGCTTCATCCACCTTGTCGTGGGGACGGAAGCGGCAGCTTTCCAGATAGTCCGCTGTGACCGGATGGCCTGCATTCTGCATTGCCCAGCCCGTCAGCACATCGTGGCGGAACAGCCCCTTTTCATAAGCCGATTTGAAACGGTCGGTGCCATAGACCGTCAGCATCATTCCCTTGACCTTGGGTGGAACGATATCTGCAATGGCCCAGCCGGTCAGGGCCAGATAACTGGCTCCGAAATAGCCGATGCTCTCTGCCCAGGGCTGGTCGTTGAGCCACTGCAGGGTATCGCGGCCATCCGGGCGCTCATTGACGTTGGGTTCCCAATGTCCCTCGCTCTTGCCCGTGCCGCGGCAGGTCTGGACCACATAGCCGTAGCCCCGGCGGGTCAGTTCTACACCGTTGATCTCATACAGCGGCTGCTGATTGGGATAGCAGCTGCGCTGGATCAGCACAGGGAACTGTGCAAGCCCCTTCGGTTTGAAGATCTCGGTATAGAGCCTCACTCCGTCCTGCATGGGCAGCATCAGCTCCTCCCGGCGGCAGCCATAGACCGGGCCGTCGTAGGGCATACTGGCATATTCCTGCCGGTAGCTCTCCTGCGCCTGCCGCATCATCTCTTCCATTTCACGCTGCTTCTGCTCGGCAGCTGTCTTTTTTTCTTTTTCTGTCATTGATTTTCCCGCCTTTCCGTGTTCTCAAAAGCGTGTGCAGCTGACAAAGTGGCCGGGTTCCACTTCCTTCAAGGGGATATCCCTGCCGCGGCAGGCATCTGTTGCATAGGGACAGCGGGCCGCAAAACGACAGCCGGGAGCCGGGTCCACAGGGCTTGTCAGTTCGCCGCGCATGACCTCGGTGGAAAGCTTTTTGGCCTTCAGGCTGGGGATGGGCACAGCATCCAGCAGACCCTTGGTGTAGGGGTGGAGCGGATTCTTGAACAGATCCTCGGTCTTGGCATATTCCACACACTGGCCCAGATACATGACCATGATCTCGTGGCTGATGTGTTTGACCACGCTCAGATCGTGGGTGATAAAGACATAGGTCAGCTTTTTCTCATCCTGCAGATTCATCAGCAAATTCAGGATCTGTGCCTGAATGGAAACGTCCAGTGCAGAGACCGGCTCGTCGCAGATGATGAACTCCGGGTCCATGGCCAATGCGCGGCCGATGCCGATGCGCTGGCGGCGGCCGCCGTCCAGCTCGTGGCTGAAACTCTCTGCATAACGCTCATCCAGGCCGACGGTCTCCATGATCTCGGCGATGCGGGCATCGTATTCGTCACGGTTTTTGCAGGCTTTATAGATCTTCAGCGGTTCCCCGATCAGCTCTTTCACACTTTTGCGGGGGTCCAGCGAACCGGACGGATCCTGGAAGATCATCTGCATCCGGGCACGGATGGGCTTGAGTTCCTTGGCATTCAGTTTGGTGATGTCGGTACCGTCGTAGATGATCTGACCATCGGTAACATCATAGAGCCGCAGCAGCAGGCGGCCCAGCGTGGACTTGCCGCAGCCGGACTCGCCCACCACGCCCAGTGTGGTGCCGCGCTTGATCTTGAAGTTCACGCCGTCCACCGCATGGAGCTGGCTGCTTGCGCCGACTTTGAAGTATTTTTTGAGGTTCTTTGCCTCGATTAAAACCTTTTCTTCCATTGTCTTTTTCCTCCCGGCTCAGGTGTTGGACTGCGGCGGATCGAACCGGCAGCAGCGGATGAAGTGGCCCGGTGTAACCTCCCGCATCTTCTGGGCCTTTTTGCAGGCCGCAGTGGCATATTTGCAGCGGTCAGCAAAGCGGCAGCCCTCGATCTTCTGGGTGGGGTCAGCCATCATCCCCTCAATGGCCTCCAGACGCTTGGTGTTCTCATCCAGCTTGGGAATGGCGTTGAACAGCCCCTGGGTGTAAGGGTGGCGCTGGGTGGTCTCAAAGATATCCTCTGCTGTGCCGTACTCGATGGCCTCACCGGCGTACATGACCATGACCTTCTCGCAGGTCTGGGCCACAACACCCAGATCGTGGGTGATGAGGATCATGGCGGTGTTCAGCCGCTTCTGCAGCTCATTGATCAGGCCCAGCATCTGGGCCTGAATGGTCACATCCAGTGCGGTGGTGGGTTCGTCGGCAAGGATCAGCTTCGGCTCGCAGGCCAGCGCAATGGCAATAACGATGCGCTGCTTCATGCCGCCGGAAAACTGATGGGGGTACTCCACCTTGCGCTTTGCAGGGATGCCCACCAGCTCCATCATTTCGTCCACACGGGCTTCCAGTTGAGCAGTGCTCTGCTCCGGATGGTGGATCTTCAGCACCTCCATGATCTGAGCCCCCACGGTCATCACCGGGTTCAGGGCAGACATGGGATCCTGGAAGATCATGGATACTACACTGCCGCGCATGGCACGAATCTTTTCCTCGGGAGCATTCAGCATATCCACACCGTCCAGCTTGATGGAGCCGTCGGTCACAAAACCGATGCCTTCCGGCAGAAGCTGGATGACGCTCAGGGCTGTGGTGGTCTTACCGGCACCGGTCTCACCC
>OGZH01002377.1_pt1 | contig 10553 bp, 10 predicted proteins | sample 1576741 | NCBI WGS metagenome assembly OGZH01 (sample SAMEA3541560, study PRJEB24748) | human gut metagenome | biome: human gut; feature: human-associated habitat; material: faeces | place: China | collected 2012 | reverse complement strand
GGACAGGCCGCCTGCAACGCACAGGTTGGCCATCCGTACCTCGCCGCCCCAGACAATAGCCATCTTTTCAGTAACAGAGGGATCGTGGAAGAAATTCTCCACCTTTTCCTGCCAGCGGCGGGCGATCTCCTGAATGTCCTGCTTCTCCAGCTGGTTGAACACCACAATCTCATCCACACGGTTCAGGAACTCCGGCTTAAAGGTCTTTTTCAGTTCCTCCATCACCAGATCCTCAATGGTCTTGGCTGCGTCCTTGTCATCGCCAAAGCCCAAGGCCTGACGACTGTCGGTAATCTTAGACGCACCCACATTGGAGGTCATAATGATCACTGCGTGCTTAAAGCTGACCTTGCGGCCCTGGGAGTCGGTAAGCACACCGTCCTCCAGGATTTGCAGCAGCATATTAAACACATCCGGGTGGGCCTTTTCGATCTCATCGAACAGCACCACGCAGTAGGGCTTTCTGCGGACTTTCTCCGTCAGCTGGCCGCCTTCGTCAAAGCCCACATACCCGGGAGGCGCACCGATCAGCTTAGAGACCGTGTGCTTCTCCATATACTCGCTCATATCCAGCTTGATGATGGCGTTCTCGTCGCCAAACATCGCCTCGGCCAAAGTCTTACAAAGCTCCGTCTTACCCACGCCGGTGGGGCCAAGGAAGATAAAGGAGCCCATCGGGCGCTTGGGGTTTTTCAGCCCCGCACGACCGCGACGAATGGCGCGCGCCACCGCCGATACGGCCTTATCCTGACCCACGATCCGCTGGTGCAGGATCTTTTCCAGTTGCAGCAGCCGCTGGGACTCCTCCTTGGTGATCTGCTGTACTGGAATACCCGTCCAGCCGGACACCACGGCGGCAATATCCGCAGGGGTCACTTCTTTTACATCGTGGGAAGAAGTGTTCTTCCACTTCTCCTTTTCCTGATCCAGCAGGTCTTGCAGGCTCTTTTCTTTGTCCCGCAACTCTGCCGCCTGCTCAAAATTCTGGCTACGCACGGCAGCGGTCTTTTCTGCAGCCAACCGCTTAATCTCCGTCTCCATCTCTTTCAGGTTCGGCGGCGCGGTATAAGCGGCCAGGCGTACTTTAGAGCAGGCCTCGTCAATCAGGTCAATGGCCTTATCCGGCTGAAAGCGATCGGCAATATACCGGCTGCTCATCTTCACCGCGTTTTCAATAGCGGCGCCGGTAATTTTCACTTTATGGTGGGCCTCGTACTTATCCCGCAGACCTTTCAGAATTTCCACGGTCTGCTCCTCGGTAGGCTCGCCCACGGTTACCGGCTGGAACCGGCGCTCCAGGGCGGCGTCCTTTTCAATATTCTTGCGGTACTCGTCAATGGTGGTGGCGCCGATCACTTGGATCTCACCACGAGCCAAAGCGGGCTTTAAGATATTGGCGGCGTCCGTTGCGCCCTCGGCAGAACCGGCGCCCATCAAGGTGTGTACCTCGTCGATAAACAAAATAATGTTACCGGCTTGCTTTACCTCGTCCATGGCTTTTTGAATTCGCTCCTCAAAGTCGCCGCGGTACTTTGTGCCGGCCACCATAGAGGTCAGATCCAGCGCCACGATCTTTTTGCCTTCCAGCAGTTCAGGCACCTCGTGCTTGACGATCTTCAGCGCCAGCCCCTCGGCAATGGCGGTTTTACCAACGCCCGGCTCACCGATGAGGCAGGGATTGTTCTTGCTGCGGCGGGACAAAATTTGAATGACCCGCTCAATTTCCTTTTCACGACCGATCACCGGATCGATCTTGCCGCCCTCGGCCAGCGCGGTCAAGTCACGACCAAACTCGTCCAGCGTAGGCGTCTTGGTCTTGCCCTTTTTACCGTCGGTCTTGCCGTCCGGCTGCGTCTCCTGACCGGAGAACAGCTGCTCCACCAGCACTTCCGGGCGCACACCCAGTGCCAGCAGGAACTTGTAGCCGTAAGAATCCGTCTCCTTAAGCAGTGCCAGCAACAGGTGCTCTGTGCCTACAAAGGAGTGCATCATACCGCGGGCAATCTGGAACGCCAACTCCAACATACGCTTAAATCGAGGAGTAAAGTCATCCGGGGTCAACCGGGTAGGCTCCCCTACGCCGATATTCTCCTTGATGAGCTTTTCTACATCTTCGGTCTGCACACCGCTTTCACGCAGCGCCTGAGCGCCTAAGCCGGCGTCTTCTTTCAAGATACCCAGCAGCAAGTGCTCGCTGCCGATATAATTATGGCCCAACTCCTCTGCAGAGGTAATGGCCAGGTTGATCACATGGTTTGCTTTTTCGGTAAAATAGTTAAATCTATACATGGTAAATCCTCCTTATTGCCTTGGTGCAAGAGGAAATTCCGCTCTCCTTTTTACGCCAAAGCCTGCCGCACCAGTCCGGCGCGGATCTTATCCACTGCGTCGGCAGTTACTTCTGCCCCGGCAGCGGCTGCAATGGTGGCGTTCTGCACCTTTTGGATCAGTTCGCCTACATCGCTGTATGTTTTGCTGCTCTCGCCAAGAGAAATACCCAGGCGCAGCAGCGACACCAGGTCAAAAAATTCGTCCTGGTTCAAAGTACGAGCCATTTGCAGCGTGCCCATAGCTCGGTAAATACGATCCAAAAAGGCGTCTTGCTGTTGCAGCTGCTGACGCAGATTGCGCTCCTGGCGCACGATTTGGTCGCAAATGGCATTTACATTATCAATGGCCGCTTTCTCGGTAATGCCCAGCGTTACCTGGTTCGTCAGCCGATAAAAGCTGCCGTGGCCATCATAAAGAGGTTGCAGCGACAGTCCCAGCTTGCCGATCATCACCGTCAGCTGGTCAATGAGCCCTTGACCTGCCAGTGCCGGCAGGTGCAAATCCAGCATGGCCTGCATACCGGTGCCCAAATTGGTGGGCACCGCTGTTAAAAAGCCCAGCCGCTCATCAAAAGCAATGGGTAACCGCTCCAGCAGGGCGTCGTCCAGTTTATCCGCCTTGGCGTAAGCGCCCTCCAGGTCCTGCCCGGCGGCGCGCACCTGTAAGCGAATATGATCCTCCTCGCAAAGCATCACGCTGGCACTGCCGTCCTTGCTGAGCAAAAAAGCACTTTGATCCTTTTGCCGGGCAAAGCGACGGCTGATCAGCTGTTGCTCCGCGTAGGCATACGCCTGCGCCGAAGACACAGCGCTTAAATCCACCAGATCGAACTCCCCGGCATAGGGAGAATTCTTCACGGCGGCAAAGATTTTCTTCACCGTGTTTCTGCGGATCTCGTTGTTCATACGAATGGGAAAGGGGGCATCTGCCAAATTGCGGGCCAGGCGCACGGTAGCACCCACCACTACATCTGAATTTTTGCCCTCGCCGCTGTACCACTTATTCATCTTTATTCCTCCGGCTTTAGCTCTTTGATTTGGTCACGCAGCACCGCCGCGTCCTCATAGCGCTGCTCCTGCACCGCCTTGTCCAGCTCCGCCTGCAAGCGTTCCCGCTCACTTTGGGGCTTCTCTGCTGCCGGTTCTTTCGCCTTGGCGTTGTTCACCGGTTCCTTTTCCTCCGTGTAAGAAATATTCTTGCCAATATGGCGGGTGGCACCGTGGATTTTGCGAATACTGGGTTCCAGTTTGTCTGCAAACCGGTCGTAGCAGTGAGCACAACCCACATTGCCGGTGTTGATAATATCGTTAAAGGTGGAGCCGCAGTAGTCGCAGCGATCCACGCCTGTCAAGGCGTTCATGGCCGCCAGCCCGGCCCCCAGGAAGTTGCCGAAGAAGCTGCCCTCAAACATAGAGCCAAGGCCCATATTGCTGTGCATAGGCTCCAAGACGCCTAACTTCTCGGCACAATCCCGACACAGGTGCATCTCGGTCACCTTGCCGTTGATATTCTGTTTAATATAAGTGGTTGCCTCGTTTTGATTGCAATGTTCACAACGCATAACAAATAACCTCCTAATTGATATATGCAAGCAGCATTTGTTTAAATTGACGGGCCCGTATCTGGTCCAGCACCTGCTCGTCTACGCCGTGCTGGTTCCACCCGGTGAGCGCCGACTCCATGATCTTGGCGCTGCGGGTGTCCATCAAGCCCTGGTAGTGCAGGTTGTACAGGTGGGCCTTGGCCGTCTTTTCATCTATGGCAGGACCAATGGAATTGATCAGCGCCATCAGCGCCTGGTTCTTGCTGTCGGCACGGGTAATGAGAATACACCCGCCGCCGCCACGCCTGGACTCAATGCGGTAGCCCTGCTCCGGTGTAAACCGGGAGGTGATCACATAATTGATTTGGCTGGGCACACAGCCCACCCGCGCCGCTAGGTCGTTGCGCTGGATCTGAACGGTGGATTTGTTGTCATCAAACATATCAAGAATCATATCTGCGATCACATCACTGATCTTCATTTTCCAATCACTTCCTATCTAATGAAGGTGGAAAGCCCGGCGAGAGGGATACAGGAGCCGTTGTTGATCTTGCGCTCGTTCACACTCTGACTTTGACTTTCTTTGACCTTCTGTCATCATAGTAGCACAAAGGTCAGAGAAAGTCAAGAACTTTTTTGACTTTTTTTGACCTTCCCGGAGAGTATACCCGATTTTTGGCTTGGTTATGCGGAATTTTAGCATAAATATTTTTTGACTTTCATTGTCTTTGGCAAAAATACGTGCAAAAAAGCGCCGATCTTTGGCCATCGGCGCTATGGGCACTCCCCTATTTTTTTGATCTTATTATGTACGGCAAGGCATGCCGTGCACACCTTGCGCCGACCGGATAATCAGCAGCCGCAGCCACAGTCATTACCGCAGCCGCAGTTACCGAAACCGCCGCAGAGCAACAGGATGATAATCAAAATCACGATCCAGGAAGATCCGCAGCCGCAACCGTTATTGCAACCACAACCCATAACCGTAGTACCTCCTTTCGCCTTTCTAAACCATACTATGAAAGACGGCAAAAGGTGTGACAGAGGGCGCAGAAAAGCCGCGCACATTCCCTACGCGGCGCCTCTGCGCCCTACGCTCATTTTATTATATTATACAATACCGCCGTTGACCCCCAACACCTGGCCGGTCACATACGGACTCTCTGCCAGGTACAGCACAGCCTCTGCCACCTCCCGTGGTGTGCCCAGTCGACCCATAGGCACCTCGGCCTCCAGTTCTGCTCGGTCAAAGCAAGCATTCATACGGGTGTCAATGATTCCCGGCGCCACACAGTTGACGGCAATGCCCTCCGGCGCCAACTCCTGGGCCAGTGCCCGGGTGAAGCCGATAACCCCGGCCTTGCTCATGGAATACACCGTTTCACAAGAGGCGCCCACCTGCCCCCACATGGAGGACACATTTACAATGGCGCCGCTGTGGCGGCGCAGCATATCCACCGCTGCCGCCCGGCTACACAGGAACACGCCCTTGCAGTTGACCTCCATTAGGGCGTCATAATCCTCCGGCGTGGTGTCCTGAATTTGGCGGATCAGACTGATCCCGGCGTTATTCACCAGCACATCCACCGTGCCCACCGCGGCAAACAACCGTTTCACCGCCGCCGGGTCCGTAATATCGCAAGGAATCGCCGTCACTCCCGGCAGCTCCGCCGCCGTTTGGTGCACCGTCACAAACACGCGGTAGCCCCGTTCCAAAAACACCTGCGCCGTAGCCGCACCAATGCCGGTAGCGCCGCCGGTTATTAAAACTTGTTTCATACAATCACCGTCCTCAGTTTAGCACAAACGGTTGTATTTTTCAACGCAATCCGATATAATAAGGGGGAGAACCAACGGAAAAGGTGATTTTTATATATGGAAAAAGCATTTTATACCATCTCCCTTTATGTGGACGAGGACGAGAACCTAATCGGCATTCCCTGCGGCGAAAGCGACAAGTACGGCATAGCGGATATTGATAAGGTGCATCTGCTGAAAGCGCCGTACAGCGAGGAACGGCTGGAGCAGTTTATTGAGGAAGTGATCGACTCCTGCTACTCCAAGAAGCACAATGACCAGAGCGACCTGTCCACCATTGAGAAATATACCAAGAAAAAGGGCTTTGTTAACGCCACAGCGGACTACACCCTGATCTCTATTGTAAAGACCGCGGAGAATTATAGTCTAATGCCCACCTTTAACGACTTTGAGCGGGGGCCGGTGGTGATCGACGACGACGAGCACATTTTGCCCAACCCCTACTCTGCCGGCGAACTGGCCCAGGTGATCAACGGCTATATTCAAGTGTATGTTAAGGCCAACATGTTCTATAAAGAACAGCAGGAACTGGAAAACGAAAAGAAAAATTAAGAATATCAAGAGCCGCCCCTGTTGCTACCATGCAGCATAGGGGCGGTTTTGTTTTATCCGCCTTTTCATACCTTATAAAGCGCAATCAAAACAAAAAAAGCGGCACCCCGTAAAGAGGTGCCGCAAGGCGTTTAGAAAATTAAGAGGCCAGGTCGCCCACGATCATCATGTATTCGCCGATCATGGCGCCGAACTCCGGCGCGCCTTCCATGATGAGCTGCTTATCCTTGGTCATCTGAAGCATATCGCCGGTGCCAAGCAGGATCATCAGCGCGTGCTGGGCGGTGTCGAACTTCATGCAGAAGAACGGCTTGGAGCGCTTATACTCTCCACGGCCGGCACGGGACTTGCCTGCCTTAATGCGCAGGTAAGCGGTGCACTCCGGGTGACCCTCCACAGCCCACTGGTACACCCGGTCCGGGCTCTTGGAAGTCCATTCCCGAATAGCCGGCTGACCCATTTTGTTCAACTGGCTGATGCCGGAGGACAGCAAATAAAAATACAGCTTGGTCAGCAGCAGACATAGCTGCTCATCTTCCGGCGGTTCCTTAATACCCAGCAGAGAACTCATCTTCAGCAGGACCATCATAAATTTGATGAACTTGCCAAAGCTCTTGATCTTCATCTTGGGCAGGGCGCTCATATTGCCCTTAAAAAACGCATTCATCTTCTCCATAGAAGAGAACTGCAATTCGGCGTCAATCTTCTGCTGCCCCAAGTACTCACCCAGTTTGACCGTCCACTCTCCATCCTCGATGATAAAGTGGATCGCCTCTTTGTCCTGTGCGTTAGCCATAGCAGAAACCTGGTACACGGCGTTGACGCCCTCAAATTTCTTCTTCAGCTCCGGCACATCGTTGGCGATGGTCTTCAGCAGCGGCAAGGCGCCGGTCATAAACACCTTATTGGTGTAGCGTGTGGTATCACTTGCCATACTGGCACATCCTTTCTTGATTTTGAAGTTTTAACATCTGTGCGCGAATTAGAATTCGTCGTCCCAAGCGTCGTCCGCTTCAAAATCGGCGTGCATCACTTCGGCAATGGTATCGGCAATGCCGTTGGCGTCGATCTTTGCAAGAGACATCAGGTCCTCGTGCAGACCGATGGTGGAGAATTCATCCTGATGGCCCAGCATCCGCATGACGCAGGCCTTGCCGCTCTTGGCAACCACCTCAGCAACAGCGGTGCCCAAACCGCCCATCACGGTGTGATCCTCTACGGTGATAATCCGGCGCGTGTCCATAATGGCGGACATCACAGCTTCTTCATCCAGAGGCTTAATGGTATGCATATTCAGCACACGCACCTTCAGTCCGGCGTCAGCCGCTGCCATCTGGGCAGCCTGCATGGCCTGATACACGCAGGAACCGCAGGCAATCACGGTAATATCTGTGCCCTCGTTCATTACCTTGGCCTTGCCCACCTCAAAGGTGCACTCCTCCAGCTTGGGATAAACGATCTGGTCAAAGCCGCGGTTGATACGAATATAAACCGGGCCGGGATAGCTGTACGCTGCCTTAACCGCGTGATAAGTCTCTGCGCCGTCGCAAGGGCAGATCACGGTCATGTGGGGCAGAGAGCGCATGCACGCCATATCGATCAAAGCATGGTGGGTAGAGCCCGCCTGACCGAATGAAGTACCCGCATGGGTAGCAATAATCTTAACCGGTACATTCTGATAGCAAATATCCGTATGCACCTGATCCAAGGAGCGGGCAGAAGCAAAAATAGCAAAGGTAGAGGCAAAGGGGATCAGCCCGTTCTGCGCCAGTCCGGCTGCCACGCCAAACATATTCTGCTCTGCAATACCCACATTGAAGAAACGATCCGGGAACTTCTCGCCAAACATACCGATCTTGGTGGATTTGCCCAGGTCAGCGGTCAGCGCCACCACTTCCGGGTGCTCTGCACCCAGCTCGCACAGCGCCTTGCCGTAATATTCCGCCGTAGAGAGGGCGGTGGTCTCCGTCATTGTATAAGTCATTCCGCTTGCCATGGCTTAGCCCTCCTTTTCCGCACGCTCGCAGCGTTTCTTGTAATACTTATCCAGGCTCTCGTAGCAAGCCTTCTCTTTTGCCTCGTCCAGTGCGCCGTAATGCCAGTGGTAATCATCTTCCATAAAGTCGATACCGGCGCCCTTAAAGGTATCCATCACGATACAATAGGGCTGGTCGCCGCCGTTTTTGTGATTGGCGATGGCGTCCTCAATGGCATCGTTAAGCTCCTTCATATTCTGGCCGTCTACGCGCTTTACCTTAAAGCCAAAGGCCTCGAACTTCTTATCCAGCGGCTCCACTTTCATCTCATCGTCCACGCGGCCGTCAATCATGCACTTGTTGTTATCCACAAGCACCACCACATTGGACAGCTTAAACTGGGCAGCGGTCATGGCAGCCTCCCAGTTGGAACCCTCATTCAGCTCACCGTCGCCGGTAAGGCAATAGACCATATAGTCCTGACCCTTTACGCGGCCAGCCAGGGCAAAGCCGTCTGCCAGGGAAAGGCCGTGGCCCAAAGAGCCGGAAGAGCAATCGATACCCTTGATCTTGTTCTTATCCAGGTGCATACCAAACTTGGAACCGGTCAGGTTAAAGTTGTGCAGCCCCTCCACCGGCATAAAGCCGTAGTCGCAGATCACCGGGCCGTAGCCCACAGCCGCATGCCCCTTGGAGAGCACAAAGCGATCTCTGTCCTCCATGTCCGGGTTGTTTACATCCAGCTTCATAAAGCGGTGATAGAGAATGGTCATGGCGTCCATGGCACTCATGGCGCCGCCGATGTGGCCGGAGCCGCCCCAAACGGTGGTCTGCACGGTCAGTCGTCTTAACTCGTCCGCCTTTTTCTCCAGGCGGAGCCACTCGGCTTTGTCAAATGGCTTAAAATCAGCAGGCATTCAAAGTCCTCCCTTTCTGTTGTTGCCGGGGCCGTGCCCCCTTGCACAGACCCGGCAAAAATGATTGGTTTATTTCACTAATCCCGGGATCTCCGGATGATTGGCAGCCACAACGCCGAAGGCGTCCTCGGCAATGTCGATGGCCAGCTTAATATCATCCTGGGTAACCGCGGCATTCATAAAGTGATTGTGGTGAGACGCCAGGAACAGCCCGCGGCTGACGCACTCGGCGATCCACTCCTGGTGGAGCATCAGGCTTTCATCGTTGGCAACGCGCAGATAGAACAGCGCCGGCTCGCCGGACACCACCAGGTCAAAGCCGTGCTGCTTACCGGCAGCCACAAGGCCGTCCGTCAGCTGGGTGCCCATTTCCCGGAACATCTTAGGCGTGTTGAGCTTCTTCATCTTAGGAATACAAGCCAGACAGGCAGCGAACGGCTCGGCGCTCATCCAGTAAGAGCCGGTATATACCACGGAAGAAGCGGTATTCTTCATATGCTCCTGGCCGCAAACAGCAGACATATTGTAGCCGTTGGCCAGAGCTTTACAGAAGCAGATCAAGTCTGCCTTAATGCCATAGTAATGGTCGGAACCGGCCAAATCCAAACGGAAGCCGGTACGCACATCGTCAAAAATCAGCACCATACCGTGGTCGTCGCAGAACTTGCGAACCGCTTTCCACTGCTCCGGCGTGGCGCACACATTGTCCTTAAAGTTGCCGTGGTCATAAGGCTGGGCAATCAAGCCGGCAAAGTCGCCGCCTGCCTCGTCATAGGCCTTCTGCATAGCGTCCAGGTCAAACCAGGGCACCACCACATTGTTCTCTACTTCCTCCGGCAAAATGCCCGGGTAGTCCACCTTTTGGGCCCACTGGAAATCGCCGTGGTAATAGCCCTTAAAGAACATCATCTTCTTTTTGCCGGTGTGCGCACGGGCACACATCACGGAGAAAGTGGTGGCGTCGGAGCCGTTCTTCATAAAGAACGCCCAATCAGCGGTGTTCACGGTGTCGATCAGCAACTCGGCGCACTCTACCATTTTGTAAGAAGGAGAAGTGGTGCAGTTGCCGGTCTTTAACTGCTCCATGGCAGCGGCGTCCACATCGTCATCGCAATAGCCCAGCACATTGGGGCCGTAAGCGCACATAAAGTCCAAATACTTGTTGCCGTCTACATCCCAAAAATAGGTGCCCTTGGCCTTTTGGGACATCAGCGGCCACTTGGTAATGGGCAGAAACAAACCCTCGCTGGGGCCCAAGTGCCCGTATACGCCGGAGGGAATGGCGTTCAGCGCCCGATTAAACCACTCCTGGCTTTTTTCATGCTTATATTCAGGAAATTTACTCATTCTAAAAGACCTCCTTAACCCAGATATACCGCAACTCTGTCCAAAACGCGGTTGATATTATCCACCATA
>OGZH01002355.1_pt1 | contig 10606 bp, 10 predicted proteins | sample 1576741 | NCBI WGS metagenome assembly OGZH01 (sample SAMEA3541560, study PRJEB24748) | human gut metagenome | biome: human gut; feature: human-associated habitat; material: faeces | place: China | collected 2012 | reverse complement strand
ATCAGGTTGTGCTGGGGGATGTCTATATGCAGAACGGGAAAAAGCAGGAAGCTTAACACGGCGGCGCACGACGGCAGGCAGGTCCTCCGGGGCCTGCGCCGCCACCTCAAATGCGATCGGGATGGTTACCTCCGCCTTGTATAGGTCGGCAATGTCGTACACGAAAGAGCACTCATGCCCGACGTGCACGAATCCCAGCCCCGGCGCACACCCCAGCGCCACAATGACCGCATGGGCCAGCCCGTACAGGCAGGCATGCGCAGCAGACAACGCCTGATTGACTGGATCCCCGGATGCAAAATCCTCCGGGCGGTACAGCCGCCCGCTCCACGGCACGCCAGTTTCTTTGGACGCCTTGCGGTAGACGTTCCGCACACGGCTGCCCTCCCGGCCGCGCAGCTGCTGCATCGTCAGATGGGAGACGTCCTCCTCCGGAAAACGCAGCTGATACATTTTGCGCACCACATCCAGATGCTTCCGGTGGTTGCTGACCAGTTCCGCCTGACGGATGAGCATCCGGGAATGGGTGGTCAGCGGGCGGCCGTGGGCATAATAGCGCACGCCGTGCTCCCCGACCCAGACCGCACCCACGCCGGTGTCTCCCATCAGCTCCATGGCGCGGTGGGTCACACGGGTGCCGGGGCCGAGCAGCAGCACCGAAATGCCCGCCGCCGGGATCTGAACGATACCCTTTTCATCCGTCACCGTGATGGCACCGTCCTGACGGCCCAGCGTGCAGTGTTCCAGGTACAGAAAGGTCATCCGGTCCCGGACCTGCGGCAGCGCCTGCAGATCAGGGCGGATCATGCCCGGCACATCATCCATGGCTGCTTCCTCCGCGCAGGATGGTCATCAGGCCAAGGCCGTAGGCTTTGCCGCGGCCAATGCCCTGACACAGCATCTCCCGGAACGCTTCCGGGTCGGTCACCTGCAGGATGCCCTCATAGGTCACCGCAAGCAATGTGACCGGCCGCTTTCCGTTCTTCCGGAAGTGACAGGTCTGTTTCCGGGTCACCTGAAAAGCGCCCTCCGTCAGGGCAAAGCCGTGCTTCCCGGCCTGCTCCAGCAGCCACTGTTCCTGCTCCGCTTCCAGATAGCAGGGCTTCAGGGCACCCCGCGCCAGCGGGTCCGCCGGGTCTTTCCGGGTGCGGGTCGGGTTTGCCGTCAGACGGAACTGCCAGCAGCTGCCCGAGGTCACCCGTTCCAGCAGCGGCTCGTAGCGGCGCGTTTCCGGTGCGGCACCCGTCCCGAACTGCGCACACAGTCCGGTCAGGTCGGGGAGCTCCTCGCTGAGCAGCAGCAGATACAGTTTTCCGTTCAGGCTGTCCAGCCGCCACAGCCTGCGTCGTCGTTCGCCGGAGAACGAGTTTTCCACCGCACCGTGAAACTTCTGTGGAGAAGTCAGCGCGATCATGGTACTGCGGCGGGTGGGGTCAAGTTCTGCGCGGGACAAATACATTGCATCTCACCTCAATTCTGCAATTCCGCCATGGGGTCGTGCTCCGTCGGTTCCGGCATTTCCGGCCGGTCCAGCCGCCATTCCCGCACCGGGCGGAACCCGTACTGTCGGTGCACCGGGCTGAAGGACACCGGCAGATCCTGCCGGGGCACTGCTGCAGGGTCTGCCGGGTCGGCGTCGGCCACGATGCGCAGCTTCCCTGTTTCCGGTTTTCGTCCCTGCATGGGTTCCGTCCGGAGGACGTCCAGCAGGCTCCCCTGCCGGATGCCCAGACAGAGCGGCAGGGTGGGCGGGCAGGAGCGCCGCCCCAGATACAGCGGGTAGACCGGGTGCCGCAGAGCCGCTTCCAGCTCCCGCAGCAGAGCTTCGTCCTCGCTTTCCAGCCCTGCCAGAAAAACGGCGTCCTGCAGATAGTGGCGGTAGGTCACATAGGAGGTGTCCCGGCTTTTGGCGGTGTGAAAATCCACCAGCAGGCTGCCCTCCTGATCCGCCCGCACGGCAAAACGCAGGCCGTTCAGCCGGGCAAGGCCCTCCGTGTCGTCCCGGCGCAGCCCCAGCGCCGCCGCCAACAGGCCGACCACGCCGCTTTTGGTGGGTTCCCGGTCGGTCTTGCGGGTCTCAAACTTGGAGTCCGAACCCCAGGACTGCAGGGGTGCAGCCAGCCGAAGCAATAAGGTCGCCATGGTCACACCTCATTCCCGGACAGCTTCTCCTCTACGGCTTTTTCCAGTGCCGCCAGCATGGTGTTCAGCGGCATGGGCTGTGCCAGTTCTTCCAGCCCGGTACCCACCGTAAAGCTCTGCTCCGGTGCCTCTGCAAAGGTATTGTAGAGTTCCTTTGCATACTGTTTCAGCGCCATCTTGGACGGTTCTGCATAGCCTTCTTCGCTCTTGCGCACCGGCTTTTCAAAGGCTCTGCTGAGGTTCACCGGCTGGTCCTGCCGCAGGGTGACGTAAACGGCATCCGGCAGAGTGCGGTTGGCAAAGCTGTTCTGCTTGCCGGTGGGCATGGAGCGGATGAACGCCTCACCGAACGCCCGGACCGTCTGTGCCGCCTGCTCTGCGCCCAGCGTGCGCACCAGCTCCAGAACATTGACCGTCGCATAGCGGTACAGGGTGGCGGAATTATATTCCACCGTGCCCAGATGCCCGGCACCGGCGTTGTCCTCCGGGGCACAGTCGTCCACGGCGGTGAAATAGTCGAACTCGTTCTGCACGGTGTGGGTGGAGATGCTGTGGGCCACCTGTGCGGCAGCGTCGTAGTTCAGCGACGGGTCATCTGCCACCATGCGGCCAAACAGCGCCATGTCCGCAGAGGGAGCCTCTTTCAAAGCCTCCTTATACCGATTCTTGTCCTTGCAGCCTTCCACCGCCAGCTTTGCCAGCGCCTTTGCCTGTGCATCGCTCAGGAAGAACAATGCTTTGGTGCCATCCTCGTCAGCCTTGATCTTCAGCATCTTAAAGATTTCCTGTGTCAGCTTGAAGGCATCCGCATCCGGAGCAAGGGCTTTGATCTGCTTTGCCACCAGATTCGTGCCCTTCTTGGTGCGGTAACCGGTCTCAACTGCATCGCTCATTTCCCCGGTGAACATCACGCGCATGGCGTGCTTCCACGCCTGCGAGGACACCCGGGCACGGACGGCCCCGCCATAGACAGTGGTCTTGGGGCTGCCGGTGTCGTCGCGGTTGACGCAGCTGGGCGGCACGGTCTGCAGAACATGAAAATCAACATACAGGCGTTTGGTATCCATCTCAATTCTCCTTTTCGTTCTCTTTGGTTTTCTCCGTGGGGCTCGCATAAAGGTCCCGGCCCCACCGCAAACGGACATTCGGCGCACCGTCCACAAACTGGTATTGATACAGATCCTCGGCCAGCTGCGGATAATCCAGCGGGATCCCTTCCCGCCGCAGCAGCTGGATCATCCCGCGCAGGTGGTGCGAGACTTCCGGCATGGAATCCGCCGTTGCCAGCGCGTTGAACCGCCGGAGCACGCTGCTCTCGGTCCAGTCCTGTCCGACGGTTGTTTTTTCGGCCAGCTGCCGCACTGCACCGCCCAGTGTTCTGCCCGGCTGGTTCATGGAAACACCGGCCTCCCCCTGCTGGTGCAGGGCAAACAGGGTCAACGCCGTATAGACGGCCCATTCCGCCTTTGACGGGCCATTGCTGCCCTGCAGCTGCTCCGGCATATCGGCCAGCAGAGCGCCCCACAACGCAGGCAGGTCTCCGGGCTGACGCCCCACGCCCCGGCGCAGCTCGGCAAGCTCGGCCCGTCTCTGCGGCTCCGGCAGAACTTGCAGCCGACGCAGCTGCCGGATCACGCAGGCTTTCACCTCATTGGTTTTCATTCTGTCCCTCCTTCATCCTGTTTCGGGTACAGCTTCCGCAAATCATACAGAAAGCTGTTGTAGGCCTTGGGCGCAGTATACAGATAACTCTTTTCCGGATTCTTTTTATCCGGAACGCGATGCCCGATGAATGCAGCGGTCCCCGCCTGCTCCACCATCTGTCTGCCCAATTCTGCCGCAAGCCGGTATGCCTGCTCCTGCCACTCGGCCGCCTTCTCGACCGGTTCATCCGTCTCTGGGTCAATGCCTTGCAGCCACCGCCGGAACGGCTGATCGACCGCAAAATAGAACTGCGCGCGGGCGGCTTCGGCACCGGTGTCGTTCTTGTCCCCTGCCGCAAGGGCCAGGTTCTGTGCCAGACGACCTACGATCCGTGCAGCCTGCTCACAGTTGTTCACCTCATCGTCAACACAGATCTGCCATGTACGGCCCAATTCATTTAGCAGTTCAAGATTCATCGAAAGCGCATCCGTGTAACAATCTTTCATGGAGGCACTTTGCGCTCCGTATTCCACCCCAACTGCACAAACCTGTAGAATTTCTTTTCTGCTCAGCAATTTCCGGCCCTGCAAATAGGTATTCCACCAGATCACGCCGGGTTTATGGCCGCCCCTATCACTGATAGCGGAAAACTCCCGCCAGAGCTGTTTTCCCATCTCATGTTTCCGCGGATCGTAATACACCAGCCCTGTCTTTTTGTCCTCTTTTTTATTCCAGAGCGTCATCGGTTCTGCAAATGCATTCGTGGAATCAAAGAAGTCTCCTCCCAAGACCGTATAGCCCACAACTTTGTTTTCCTTCCGCTCCAAAAGGACCCTTCGGAACTGCATCGTCATCAGCTCCGCAAAGTTATCCGGGCATGCCACCTCCGTTCGTTCGCCGCTTCTTGCATCCTCAAGCTCCCAACATGGAACATCCGGTTCCCAGAGCTCTCCGCCATCTTGCAGGAACATCAGGTTCCGCATCAGTGTTTCAAACAGATTGCTGCCTTTTACATAGATCACACCGATCCGGCCGAGCCACCCCGGCCCCATCGACGGCAGCGGCCGGTCTTTTGCCTTTTTCTTAGCCGCCGCATCGTCATAATTGTTTAAAGACACAAGCCATCGTGCAGCCTGCGGGTAGTCCATGCTTTCCTTTCCTGTTCCCGCACAGGCAGAAAACAGGCTGCTTTTATTCTCGCTTTCAAACACTTCTCCGTTCAGCTTTTTCGCTCCGAATGGACTGCCGATCTTCGCTTCCGGCACCTGCCAGAAGGGGCGCTCCGGGTGGAACAGCCAGAAGCGGTCCTGCCATTTGTCCAGATAATCCCGGATCGGCTGTTCCGGGAAGTGCCCCAACTGCCACAGTTCGCTCCAGCGCAGCAGAGCATCCCGGGGTTCTTCAAACGGTGCCGGTACACCGTTCCCATCCACGCGGGAGAACACCGTGTGCAGCACCGCCAGCTGCAGCCGCAGCATGGCGGCGTCCTGCGTGGGCATCTCGCCCGCAAGGTCCACATACGCGTGTGCATGGAGCAGTGCGTCGGTCAGCGAGACTTCCTGCACAGTGCAGTCCTGTGTCCGCACCCGGACCCACCGTTCCTGCAGCAGGTTAAACTCCATTGTCTCCATCCTCATCCTCCTTCTGATAGGTCAGGCCGTTCTCACGGTCGTAGTGCAGCACCTGCCCGGCAAGGTGTGCCGTGCGGCGCTCGTCCAGCAGCAGGACCAGTTCCCCGCGCAGCAGCGGGGAGAGCCGCCATGCCGCAAAATGCTTCCGGGTCTCGGCTTCCAGCGCGTCAATGGTTTGCTGCACGCTCCATCGCTTGCTGAAGTACCCCGGCAGACGCAGTCTCTGCCGCGCAATCCGCAAGGCTTCTTCCGGCTGCGGGGGCTGGTCCACCGCTACACAGGGCCCGGCTACTTCTCCCTCTCCGGGCAGGAAGCGGACATTGCCTGCGCCGTCCTGTATCATGACCAGCACCTCAATGGACGGGTCGCCGTCGCGCACAGCGGCACGGGCACCGGCGTCGCTGGTCGCCCCGACCTCATTCATCCAGTCGTCCAGCGCATCACCGCATGCTCTCGGCGACGAAATGGCAAAGGCCTTGGCGCTGCGCTGCTTCTTGGCCTGTTCCAGCTCATATGTTCCCCGTGCCGCTGTGCTCTGCGGGTCTGCGGGCAGGCAGTCCGGCTCCCAGCCGTAGGTGTCCTGTACCAGCCGGGCGATATCCGCAGGCAGCTGCACTTCCTGCGGCAGGAGCTTCCGGGTACGTCCGAGCAGCCATTCGCCATAGATGGCTGCACTGCCCTCGTCAAATTCCTCGGTCCCGGTGTCCAGCACTGCACAGCGGGCTTCCTGCACCGGCTGCGGACGCGCCCGGCCCGGATGCCGGTGCAGCCGTCCGATGCGCTGCAGCAGCAGGTCCATCGGGCACAGTTCCGTAATCATATAATCGAAATCAATATCCAGTGACTGCTCGAGCACCTGCGTACCCACCACGATCAGCCGGTCGCGCTGCGCCGGGGTCGAGCGCTTGCCGATGCGCTCCATCAGGCGTTGTTCCTTTTCGGCGCGGTCAGTCATCAGGAACTGTGCGTGGAACACCAGCACTTCAAATTCCGGCAGCTCTTCTCGCAGGCGGGCCGCAAGGTCCTGCGCTTTCCGCACCGTGTTGACGATCACGCCTGCACAGCCACCCTCCCGCAGGGCATTCTGCAGCATTTCCGGCAGATGTTCCTCCGTCAGGGATTCCATCATCACCCGGCGCGGCGGTGTGTGCAGCGGAATGCCGGTTTGCTGCACCTGTTTTCCATCGGTCCAGGTCAGCAGCGGGTAGCCGCGGCTGGTTTTCCAGGGTGCATCCGGCAGCGTTTTCCGGTTGAGATATGCGGTCACAAGTTCGGTGCGCCGCTTGGCGGGCAGCGTGGCCGAAAGCAGGATCACCGGCACCCGGTACTCTCCCAGCCAGTTCAGTGCCCTGTCCAGATAACAATTCATGTAGGCGTCGTAAGCATGACACTCATCGATCACCACCACCTTGCCCGCCAGGCCGAGATGCCGCAGCATCACATGCTTCTGCTGCAAGGCCGCCATCAGCAGCTGATCCACCGTGCCAATGACAAAGTTGGCCAGAAGCGCCTGTTTGCTGCCCTGAAACCACTGGTGCACCATCACCCGGTCCTCCGGGTCGTCGACGGTGTTTTTCACCGGCACCGGCTCCTGCTGCAATTTCAAATAGTCCGCATTCAGCTGCGCCATGCCGTGCGCCAGCCGGATGGAGTGTTCCAGCCCATCCGACTGTTTCTGCGCCCAGTCCAGCAGCCGCCCAAAAATACCGTTGGCGGTGGCCTGGGTCGGCAGACCAAAGAAGATGCCGCCCTCCCCGCAGCGCTGTGCCAGAACCTCCGCCGCTGCCAGCGCGGCCTCGGTTTTGCCCACGCCCATCTGGGCTTCCAGAATAAAAATGCCCGGTTCCTGTGCGTTGTTCACAGCCTCCAGCATAGCCTGCTGCACTTCGTTCGGAAGAAAGCCGAACCGCTCCCGGAACTCCGCCGGGTCCGCCGCGGCCTCCTGCACTTCCCAGGGAAGGGTCGGTGCGAATTTCTGCCATGCCCGTTCCACGCGGGCCGGATAAAGGCTCTCGTCGCCCAGTTCCTCTACTGGGATCAGCGGGAAATACCGGGGATTGCTGGCGATCCAGTCCGCCATGATGAGCAGGCCAGTCAGAAGGAGTTCCGTCGGGACCGACAGCTCCGGCAGCTCTTTCACGTCAGAAAATCCGCTTTCCTGCAGGGCGTGATCGAACAGTTCCTGCCAGCAGCTCCACCAGAATGTTTTCCGTCCTTTGGGCCAGTAATTTGTTTCATACACTCCGTCTTCCAGCTGGTCCAGAACATTATTTGCCTCCTGCGGCTTGCCGTGGTGTGCCCCCACGACCGAGGCCAACCCTTCCGGGCAGCCCAGCTCCCGCAGAATCGCCTCCCCGGCCAGCGCATGGTGGGAAAATTTCTTTTTCTGCTCGTTCCAGCGGAGCTCGGTATCCTTCTCCAACCGCTGTTTTGCCTCCGGCAGCAGGCTCATGATCGGGCCGGCAAAGGCCAGCGTAATTTTCCCGATATCGTGGACCCACCCCAGAAAAACGACAGTCCGGGTCAGCAGTTCCTCGTCCAGGTCCAGATTCCGCCGCACACTTTCCGGCAGCCACTGCTGCACCAGAAACCGCATAATGCCTGCTGTGTCCCGCAGATGCATCCAGAGCGGCAGCCACAGACTGCTGTTGTCCGGGTCTGTTTTGCCTGCAAAACGCCGTACCTTGCAGGATCGTTCCGGTCGTTTCATCGTTCCACCTCCAAAGCATCGTTCCCATTGGCAGCCGGTGATTTTCTGATACGCAAAGAATAACAGATATGCCATCCTATAAACAGGACTTTCACGTTTTTCAGCGATTTTTACTCTGTTTTTCTTCTGTTACCCCCGCAAATGCGGGGAAAATCCCTCATTGTGCTAAATCATTGGAACAATCCCGCAAATGCAGGAAGCAGATTATTATGCTATATCATGTTCTCTTTTCATCCGCATCGTCATTATAGCAACTATTTCAGTCGTTTTCAACATTTCATTGTATTTTTTGGATATTACGAGGCATGTTTTTATTGATCCGCTCCATTGGCCGGGTCGCGGCAGTTTTCTTCCGACGCAAAAATCCCACCGACTTCCTGCTGCGGAAATCAATGGGATTTTATCAGCATCTCTTCAGTTGAAGGCACCATTCTGGGCGGCATACACCGCAATGGTGCTCAGCAGGTCCAGTTCCGCTTTCTGGTAGGTCGTGCGGCCGATGTGCAGCTGTTCCAGCACGTCGGCCTCCTTGCGGTGCTGCAGATAGCGCAGCTGCAGCAGATCGGCCCGGATGGGATCCGCTTCCTTGTAATAGGCCATGCTTTCCTCAATGGCCTTTTCCCACCGGCGGTTCACCGGCGACCGCGCCCACTGCCGCCGGCCATAGGCCAGCAGGGCGCTGCGGGTGGCATCACGCTGTTGTTTTGTCATTTCGGCTTTCTCCTTTCTGCAGCGGCCAGGCTGCGCTCATAGCGGTTCTGGGTGTCAAAAAAGCAGGCATCCCGCTCCGACATCGTCATTCCCAGCATCGCCGACAGATTTTCGGCTTCGTTCAGTTTGAACTGGGTCTGCCCCTGCAGTTTGCTGTGCAGCGCGCTCTCGCTGATGTTCAGCGCGCGGGCCACATGCCGCAGCTTGTAGCCGCTGTCGCGGATGTATTCCTCGATCAGTCTGGTATTGGCCATGTTCTCCGCTCCTTTTTTGTCGGTTTCACGTCGTTCAACAATCTTTGGTTGTAGTATAGTCGCAAGTTGATTGTCTGTCAACCGATTTTCAAAAATCACGCGAAAAAAGTTGATTTTCGCCCACTTTTCTGGTATACTGCCTCCAGAAGCACCCATTTCACCGCACAACCATTCGTTTTTGAACGGAGGCGTCTATGTCCGAACTTTCCACCCGCGTCCGGCTGCGGCGCGAAGAGCTGGGCCTCTCGCAGGAGCAGCTGGCCCAGCGCATGGGCTACCGCTCCAAATCCTCCATCACCAAGCTGGAAAAAGGGGTCAACGACATCCCGCAGTCCAAGGTGGAGGAGTTTGCCGCTGCATTGGAGACCACCCCCGCATGGCTGATGGGGCTGGAAAACACTGCGTTTGTCCCGCCGGGGTTTGAGCCCCTGCCCGAAATGGTGCGGGTGCCGCTGGTGGGCAGCATTGCCTGCGGCACCCCCATCACCGCCGAACAGAACATCGAATGCTACATCGGCGTTCCTGCCGCATGGCACGCCGACTTTGCCCTGACCTGCCACGGCAGCAGCATGGCCCCCACCATCTGCGATGGTGACATCGTCTGCATCCGCTGCCAGCCCGAGGTGGAGCAGGGCGAGATCGCCGCCGTGCGGGTGGGCGAGGAAGCCACTCTCAAGCACTTCCACCGGCAGGGCGATGCCGTGATGCTGCTGGCGGACAACGCCGCCGTATGCCCGCCCATGTTCTACGCCGGAGAGCAGCTTTCGGAGCTGCACATCGAAGGCAAAGCCGTGGGACTTTGCCGCGGCTTATAAGATAAGGAGAGAAAGGAGCAGCCTGTGTTCGGCAAAAAGAAAATGTCCTCATCCTACGACCCCACCGCCCAGAAACCGGTGCTGCGGTGCAGCATCTGCACCGGGGAGCAGGTGGCCGGGTTTCAGGATCTGCACACCGGCCATTTTACTGAGGTGCAGCTGATCCGCAGCCCGCAGGAATTGCAGGCCTTCCGCAGCCGGTACGGCATCCCCGCCGACTGTCCCATTGAAAAGATCTATTGAGCAAGGAGTTCATCATGCAGCAGGCACCTGAAGCCATGACCCTGAAGGTCATTGCCCATATCCACACCGCCTTTCCCACCAAGTTCGGCATCCCGCGCCAGAGCGGGCTGGTAGAAGAGCTGCGGGGCGAGATCATCTTTACCCCGGAATACCGCAACCCCGATGCCCTGCGCGGGTTAGAGGATTTCAGCCACATCTGGCTGATATGGCAGTTTTCCGGCGCAGTACGGGAAAGCTGGTCCCCTACCGTGCGCCCGCCGCGCCTTGGCGGCAACACTCGGGTGGGCGTATTCGCCACCCGGTCACCCTTCCGGCCGAATCCGTTGGGACTTTCCAGCGTAAAGCTGGAGGCCATTGAGCAGCGCCCGGACGTGGGGCCGGTGCTCATCGTGCGCGGTGCCGACCTGATGGACGGCACCCCCATCTACGACATCAAGCCCTACATCCCCTACGCCG
>OGZH01002351.1_pt1 | contig 10615 bp, 9 predicted proteins | sample 1576741 | NCBI WGS metagenome assembly OGZH01 (sample SAMEA3541560, study PRJEB24748) | human gut metagenome | biome: human gut; feature: human-associated habitat; material: faeces | place: China | collected 2012 | reverse complement strand
ATCAGCCGCTTGGATGTACCGGAACCATCATCTATCAGATGTATATGGAAAAGGGTGTGGAGGTTACTCCTCAGATGGCGGGGCTTATGTGCGCTGCAATACTCTCTGACACACTAGTGTTCCGTTCGCCTACATGTACCCAGGTTGACAAATCTACAGCACTTATCCTGGCGGAGATTGCGCAGATAGATGTAGAAGAGTTTGCCCAGAAAATGTTCGAGGCAGGAAGTAACTTTGCTAACAAGACAGAAGAGGAAATATTAAATCAGGATTTTAAAATCTTTCATTCAGGGGATTATACATTTGGAGTATCACAGATTTCTGCTCTTTCGAGAACAGAGCTCGATAAGGTACAGGCAAGAGTGGTGCCTCTGCTTGACAAGATGCAGGTGGAAAAACAGCTTGATATGCTCTTTGTTATGCTCACGGATATACTTAATGAGTCTACATATCTCATCTACAGTGGTGCAGAGGCAGCGTCAATAGCAGCTTCAGCATACAATCTGCCACAGAGCAGGGATGGAATTATGCTTAAGGGAGTAGTGTCGCGTAAGAAGCAGCTCATACCTGAGCTTATAAATGTGATTAATGAGAGATAATGCAGCATTAAAAATAATTAAAAGCTTCCTGTGATATATCGTGAAGCTTTTATGTATTTGTAGGGGTAGAATGGAATTGCTTGCGGTATGCACGGATAAATGAGGAATAGCTTCCGAATCCACAGGCATCGCAGGCGGCAGACACACTGCTTCCGTCGCGAATCATATCGCGGGCGAGCAGCAGACGCTTTGTTGTGATATATGAACCTATGGTGCAGCCGGTTTCTTCCTTGAAGGTGTGCATCAGGTGATACCTGCTCATATAGAATTTATCTGCCAGTTCATCAATAGTTATACGGTTTGTTAAATTCTTATTTAAGAAATCCAAAATCTCTACAATTTTTTTGTTTGAGGAAAATGTGTTAATATATTCGATACCGCCATGCAGGGTGATACGATTGAGCTGTATCAGAAACTCTAAAAACAGGAGCTTCTGGTACAGCTCATTTGCGTATTCATTGGTTTCTCTAAGTGTAGAGTCTAGTCCTTTGATTGTATCAGCCAGACGGCTGCCCTTGGTCGCAGCGAGTCTTAGTACATGTGACTGGTTAGCATAGGCCTGCTTGAAACAGCATGCCAGATCATAGCCTTTGCTCACATAATCGTCAATAAGCTGCTGTGATACATATATAATGATTCTTTCATAAATTGAATCGTCATTTAATATTGGCTTATGAACCTCGCCGGCATTGACAAGCACGATATCATGTTCTTTGAGCTCATAGCTGCGGCCCTCAATGCAGTAGGATACATTGCCGTGCAGATGAATCAGAATTTTGTGGAAATCATGGTAATGGAAATCTATATTTAGCTTGTGTTCATCTCTTAGATGAAATATTTTAAAAGGCTCCGTCAGGTAGCCTGCTTTTGTATAATTTGAATCCATGATATGCTCCTTTGATGATAAAATGTTACTATAAGCATAATCTAAGCATAATCTATAACAGCACAAAACGCAACATAAAACGCACAAAATGCTATAGAAAAACAAGAAAGTGCGCTGTATAATATAGTTACCAATATAAAACCAATAACGAGGTGATCACTATGAAATTTACAAAAATGCACGGCTGTGGAAATGATTATGTATATGTAAACCTTTTTGAGGAGAAGTTGGATGACCCGGCAAGGGTGTCAATATATGTCAGTGACAGGCATTTTGGAATAGGCTCAGACGGACTAATCACAATAGGTCCGTCAGACAAGGCTGATTTTAGAATGAGGATATATAATGCAGACGGTTCGGAAGCCGAGATGTGCGGAAACGGCATACGCTGCGTGGCGAAATACGTGTATGACCACAAACTTACTGACAAGACTGAAATATCGGTTGAGACAGGAGCAGGCATCAAGTACCTTACACTATATGTTGAGGAAAATAAGGTATCACAGGTGCGCGTGGATATGGGTGAGCCTATTCTGACGCCTGGGGACATTCCGGTTGTGAAAGCAGACGGAAGTGCTTATGATGATGACTACAGGGTAATAGATGAACCGATTTCAGCAGGCAATAGAGAGTGGCACATGACCTGTGTTTCAATGGGAAATCCTCATGCGGTAGTGTTTGTCGATGATGTGGCAGGTTTTGAGCTTGAGAAATACGGTCCGCTTTTTGAGAATCATAAGATGTTTCCAAAGCGCACCAACACGGAGTTTGTAGAGATACTTTCAAGGAATGAGGCGAAAATGAGAGTATGGGAGAGGGGCAGCGCTGAGACATGGGCCTGCGGTACAGGAACCTGTGCGACCGTCATGGCATGTATACTTAACAAAAAGACTGACAACAAGGTGCTTGTGCATCTAAGAGGCGGAGATCTGACTATCGAGTATATACCAAAGACCAATCATGTGTTTATGACGGGACCTGCTACTGAGGTATTCTCAGGAGAAATTGATATCATGTAAAGCACAAGTATCGTGCGGTTTGGCGAATGTGTGTGGATGAATAGTTACAAATCTTTAAGAAACAAAATTAACAGAAAATATATATCAAAAATATAATAAAATATGGGAGAAAATAAAATGAAGCTTGAAAAATTACTTGAAAGAATGGATTATAAAGTATTAGCAGGAAGCACGGATATAGAGATTTCCACACTCGTGTATGACTCACGCAAGGTGGAGAAGGCATCGGTATTTGTGTGCATATCGGGAGCTGTGTCAGATGCACATGATTTCATCCCTGATGTGGTAAAGAAAGGTGCAGCGGCAGTGGTTGTCGAAAAAGATGTGACTCCTATCGAAGGGGTGACATATATTAAGGTAGATAATACAAGGCTTGCACTTGCGTGTATGTCAGCAGCTTATTTTGATTATCCGGCCGAGAAAATAAAGACTATCGGTATTACAGGTACAAAGGGTAAGACCACCACCACATATATGGTAAGGTCAATTCTTGAGTCAGCCGGCATAAAGACAGGACTTATTGGTACAATAGAGTCTATATGTGGTGACAAGAGAATTCCGTCAGCAAATACCACACCTGAGTCATACAGAGTTCAGGAGCTGTTTAAGGAGATGGTGGATGAAGGCCTTGATGCAGTTGTTATGGAAGTGTCATCACAGGCTCTCATGCTTCACAGAGTATCGGGCTTTACCTTTGATATTGGTGTATTTACAAATCTTGAGCCTGACCACATCGGAGAGCACGAGCACAAGGATTTTGCAGACTACATGCATTGCAAGAGCCTTTTATTCAGACAGTGCAGGCTTGGTATCTTTAACGGAGATGATGTGCTGGGCATTGCTTTTGCCGTGGTGCTGTTGCTGTGCGGCATGTTTGCGCAGCCGGTGACCCATTTGCTGGCGCCGGGCAATCACGCCCCGGGCGCGGTGGTGCTCAAGGCAGCGGTGGCACTGGTGTGCGCCGTGGCGGTGCTCACCAGCGGCTATATGCTCACTGGGCTGATCCAAACCGGCCACCGGGACGAGACTGTACTGGTGCTGGGCTGCTCGGTGAAGGGGGAGCGCCCCTCTCGTATGCTGCGCCAGCGGATCGAGGCAGCCACCGAGTATTTGGAGAAGAACCCGGACAGCAAGGCTGTGCTCAGCGGCGGCCAAGGCCCGGATGAGAAGATCAGCGAGGCGGAGTGTATGCGCCGGGAGCTGGTGCGCCGGGGGATCGCCGCCGATCGGTTGTATCTGGAGGATCGCTCCACTTCTACGGAGGAGAATGTGGCCTTTTCGGCCAAAATTATAGAACAAAACGGACTGAACCGCCATGTGACGGTGGTGACCTCTGATTTCCATTGCCGTCGGGGTATGCTGCTGTGTCAGCGGGCGGGTCTGACCGCCAGCTCCACACCGGCGGCCACCGATGTGTACCTGCTGGGCACCTACTGGATGCGGGAGATGCTGGCGGTGGTCAAGACCGTTTTGCACATTTAACACAAAGAAGGGATTTTTGTTGAAGGGACTTGCCATTTGCGATTTGCAGCCGGATGGGTATCGGGGCGTTTGCCGCTCCAACCAGTTGGCAGATTATATGACGGACGCTAAGATTGGCGGCCGGGTCACGGATTTTTTGGAGAATTTTGTGGACGATGAAAGCCAGGAGATCCGGTGTACTGTGGCGGCGGCATGCGCTGCCCGGCAGATGGTGGATCTGCTTGGTAGCCGAGGCGCAGATTGCGAGTTGATCACCTTTAACGACGACCACGAGAGTGCGGGACTTTTGGGCGGCGCGCTTTTGGGCTACGATGTGTGCGCCCAGGATCTGAGTGTATCACCCCTGGCAGATGGCCTAATCCGGGTGGGTGTTACCGAGTATGAGGAGGCGTTGTTCCCGGAATTTTTTGAAGAATTGAACGGCCAGGTGCTGCGGGAGTACGCTGAGGATCTGAACGACAACTTGCTCTTTGCTACGGAAAAAACCGCGCAGGAGGTGTGCGCCTTTATGAATTATCTGTCTGCCACCTATGACAATGATTTTTATTGCCTGAGTGATTACGCCGTGTTTGCTGTTTTTGACGGTAAGGACCCGGCGTGATAGAAACACAATATTAGAATGTAAAAACAGCTCCCCTTGCTTTTTCAAGGGGAGCTGTCGCGTTTGTGCGACTGAGGGGACGGGCACCGGTTAGGTGCTGTCGCGTTTGTGGGACTGAGGGGATAAAACGATTGGCGCAACACCCATATTATACTGCAACCCGATCATCCGCCACACAAAAATCTTGCTTTGCCTGATATTTTTGCACCCAGCGGTCCATACTATCTATAAGCGTATTGTACATATCATAGAAAGGCGGACGCATGTGCAATACGGTAAAGTAGAAATCTGCGGGATCAACACCTCGGAGCTGAAAGTGCTGGGAGAGAAGGAAAAAATGGACCTGCTGCGCAAGGCCCAGGCCGGGGACAAGCAGGCCCGGGACGCCCTGATTTGCGGCAATCTGCGGCTGGTGCTGTCGGTGATCCAGCGGTTCTCCGGACGGGGCGAGAGTATGGACGATCTGTTCCAGGTGGGGGTCATCGGGCTGATTAAAGCCATTGACCATTTTAATACGGAGTTGAATGTAAAGTTCTCCACCTACGCCGTGCCCATGTGCGTAGGGGAGGTACGCCGCTTTTTGCGAGATGATAACCCGGTGCGGGTCAGTCGCTCTATGCGGGATACCGCCTATAAAGCCATGCAGGTGAAGGAGCAGTTGATGGCCGCCAACGGCCGGGAACCGACGGTGGACGAGATCGCCGCCAAGCTGGGTATGAAGACCACCGATGTGGTACTGGCGCTGGAGGCCATTGTGGACCCTGTGTCCTTGTACGAGCCGGTGTATTCCGATGGGGGCGACACCATTTATGTGATGGACCAGGTGGGCGACGCCAATACGGACGCGGACTGGGTGGACGAGATGATGATTAAGGATCAGATCAGGCAGCTGGACGATCGGGAGCGCAATATTCTTTATAAGCGCTTTATGGAGGGCAAAACCCAAATGGAGGTGGCGTCTGAGATCGGCATCAGCCAGGCACAGGTCAGCCGACTGGAAAAAACCGCCCTGCGCCGCATTAAGGGCAAATAGATAAAACAAAAGCCACAGTAACAACTACCCCTTGTTACCGTGGCTTAGTTTTTGTCGTTCTTGCGCCCTAAGATGTAGTCCACACTCACCCCGTAGAAGTTCGCCAGTGCAATGAGCACCTCCGGCGGCACGGTGCGCTGCCCGCTTTCGTAATAGGCGTATGTGCGTTGGGGCAGGTGCAGCGCCCGGCCCATCTCGCTTTGGGTCAGGTCCGCGTCCTCCCGCAGATCCCGGATTCTTTGAAATTTCATATCATCACCGGAACCATTATATCTTAGAACAATCTGTTCTATATTGGATTAGAACAATTTGTTCTAATCGCACGCTTTCCCTTTATTTTGTTTTATACTGACAGTATCTGTAAAGATTTATATTAAAAGAAGGGAGAATTCTTGAATGAACACAGAAGAAAAATCTACTACCAAGCGAACGGGGGCCAAAGTGCTGGCGTGCCTGTTGGCAGTGCTGCTGATGGTGGGTATTGCCTTTTTGGTAGCGACTTTGGTACATAAAAACAGCGCCCAGCCGGTGAGCAATATTAAGAACGGCCTGTCCGCCTATGAGTTGGCTGTGGCTAACGGCTATGACGGCAGCGTGGACGAATGGCTCACATCCTTAAAGGGCAAGTCCGCCTATGATATTGCGGTAGAGAATGGCTATAAGGGCACGGAAAAAGAATGGGTGAAGTCCGTCGAGGCCAACGGCAAGCAGAAGCAGACCGGTATTTCTACCGCCAAGTTTAACGACAGCGGCGATCTGATGATCATCCTGACGGACGGTACCAGTATCAATGTAGGTCAGGTGGCCGGTTCTGACGGTAAGGACGGCACCAACGGCAAAGACGGTAAAAACGGTACAAATGGTACAAATGGCACAAATGGTACAAATGGCAAGGACGGCGTAAACGGTACTAACGGCGCAAACGGAAAAAACGGTGTGGACGGCAAGAACGGCACCGATGGTAAAAACGGTGCAAATGGTAAAGACGGTACCAACGGCGCAGACGGTAAAAACGGTGTGGACGGTCAGGATGGTGTCGATGGCGTAGATGGTAAAGACGGCGTAAGCATTCAGTCCGCCCGAATCAACGAGCAGGGCCAGCTGGTGCTTTCTTATTCCGATGGCTCCAGCGTCAATTTGGACAAAGTGGTCGGCACCAATGGTAAGGATGGCGTTGGCGTGTCCACTGCGGTAATCGATGACAGCGGCGCTCTGGTGTTGGCTTATACCAACGGTACGGTTGCCGATTTAGGTAATGTGGTTGGTGCTGACGGTAAAGACGGTGCCCAAGGCGAAAAAGGCGATAAAGGTGACACCGGCGCGCAAGGTGAAAAGGGCGACAAAGGTGATACCGGTGCCGCAGGCAAAGACGGTAAAAATGGTGAAAACGGTAAAGACGGCAAAGATGGCACCAATGGTGTGGACGGCAAAGACGGCCGGGACGGCATTGGTGTTTCCAAATCTGAACTGAACAGCCGCGGCGAACTGTTGCTGACTTATACAGACGGCCGCGTGCAAAATGTAGGTATCGTCACCGGTGCCCAAGGCGAAAAAGGCGAAAAAGGTGACAAAGGCGATACAGGTGCCCAGGGCGAAAAGGGTGAAAAAGGTGATAAAGGTGACACCGGCGCCGCAGGTAAAGACGGCGCAAACGGTGTTGATGGTAAAGACGGTGCTAAAGGTGACAAAGGCGATACTGGCGCTCATGGCGAAAAGGGCGAAAAGGGTGACAAAGGTGATAAAGGAGATACCGGCGCCGCAGGTAAAGACGGTATAAACGGTACTGACGGTAAAGACGGCGTCAATGGTGTTGACGGTCAGGACGGCGTTGGTATTCAAACCATTACGATCACGGATGATGGTAAATTGCAAATTTCACTTACCAATGGTACTACACTGGATTTAGGCACCATCAAGGGCGAAAAAGGTGAAAAAGGCGATAAAGGCGACAAGGGTCATACCGGTGCCGCCGGTAAAGACGGCGTAAACGGTATTGATGGTAAAGACGGTACAAACGGTACGGACGGAAAGGACGGTACCGGTATTTCTGCTGTGGAGATCAATACCGCCGGTGAACTGGTGCTGTCTTTTTCTGACGGCCAGGTGCTGAACCTGGGCAGCGTTAAGGGCGAAAAGGGCGACAAAGGTGACAAAGGTGACACCGGTGCCCAGGGTGAAAAAGGTGACAAGGGCGACACCGGCGCCGCAGGTAAAGACGGCGCTCAAGGTGAAAAAGGCGATAAAGGCGACAAGGGTGATACCGGTGCCGCCGGTAAAGACGGCGTGAACGGTGTTGATGGCAAGGATGGCGCCAACGGCACCGACGGCAAGAATGGTACTGACGGTGTAGGTATTTCCTCTGTTCGGATCACGGATCAGGGGGCGCTGACGGTGACTCTCACCAACGGCACTGTGCTGAACCTGGGCAATATTCGTGGCGCAGACGGCATTGGTATTACCGCTTGCCGTGTGACTGCAAACGGCGAATTGGAGTTAACTTATACCGATGGCCGCACAGAGAATGTAGGCCGTGTGACCGGTACAGACGGTACCGGTATTCAGTCTGTGACCCTGTCTGCGGACGGTGAACTGCTGGTGACCCTGACGGATAATACCGTGACCAACCTGGGCAATATTAAAGGCGCCCAGGGCGAAAAGGGCGAAAAGGGCGAAAAAGGTGATAAGGGTGACAAGGGTGATAAAGGTGATCTCGGCCGCGGCATTGCCAAGACGGAGCTGGTCAATGGTGAGCTGATTATTACTTATACAGATGGTACGAGTGACAATTTAGGCAAAATCACTTCTGATGAAGATAATGCTGATGATTATTTAATTTATACAGATGTTGATGAAAACACAATGACCGTGAAAATTAATCCGGATTATCAAAACATAATCGAAAATGTAGTAATTCCGTCAACGCATAACGGCAAATCCGTCACCGCAATCGCGTCTGCCGGTTTTAAAGATTGCGTGAAATTAAAAAGTATAGAAATTGCAAATGGCGTAACAGGGATATATGATAGGGCCTTTGTTGGGTGTACTTCGTTGAAATCCATAACAATCCCCTCAAGCGTAAAATATATAGGTAGATACGCTTTTGACAAGTCATTAGATGAGCTGTATTTCGAAGACAACGCCATTTGGCAGCTCTATTATGGGACAGTTCCGGTTTACGATGCAGCTGGCGGGGGTTATCTTTATCAATCAAGTAACAAAATCAAAGTAACGGCAAATATAAAAGCGGGCACAAATGAAAGAAACATATACTTCAAAGAGAAACAACAATACGGATATGGCAGTACGAATTGTTATTATATAGACAGTTACAACAGCTATGACTGGAGCAAACAATAATCTTGACAAAGTTATAAACATTGTGCAAAGTGTAAATAGAATGTTTGTTGATAGTAATACCCTGGTGCTTTCAATGCGCATTCACAATATGAAAATGTAAGAGGAGTTGTAATTATGGCAGTATGGGGAATTGGAGCGTATTATTCAGGTCAGAATAATCCAGACAAGACAGCAGAGTTTTTAGCTCAAGCAGGCGCATTTGTTGGTTGGAATTACTGTAATGCACCATCGTTGCATAACATGCTCAAGTCAATCAAGGTTGGAGACATTATCTATATTAAATCGTACACGATAAAGACAAAGAGCTTAAACATTAAGGCGATTGGGATAGTAGATGATATTGCGACAAAGACAGGTACGGGCTTAGGGACCGGTATCGGTGTCAAATGGAAGAAAAATTTTACACCAATATCTGTGGTATTAAACGATGAGACTTTTAGAAATAATGTGTATAACAACACATTGTATGAAGAATTCGATTTGGATATTATCAACAGGATTATTAACGCATTGATATAGGCTAAATAGGCTGAGAATATGGGCGCCCGATTGGGCGTCAATTTCTGCGCCACGCTGCTAGGGGGCATAATCGCAAAAATGCCTAATCGACAAAGTGCGGGATGATGCTCTATAAAACTGACGAAAATGTGAATTTTATAGGACGGTGTGTACTAAATTTACAAATAGCATTGACAATTATATCCACTTTATGTCATAATTGACACAAAGGAGGATTGAAAATGATTGTAGAAGATACGAAAGATCTGGTAGAAACGGACGACTATGTAATCATTGAAGCGACTTTGTCAGAGGGCGATTTGTTGTTTGTGCAAATTGCCGTAGGCATTCGCAACGAAGTGGGCGACATTGTTCGTATTATTCCCATTTCCACCAACCCAATCTAACGAAACGGCCGGGCAGTTATCCGCCCGGCTATTTCTATGCCCATTTCTGCTTTTTTTGGGGTGTCGGTGGGGTTCTGCGGTAGGGGTGCGTGCATATATTGTACGGGGCACTTGGGTGCCTTGCGATGGAATTTTGCAAATTATTTGTAAAAGGGCTGCAAAAAGCATTGACGGATGTTGAAAAATATTATACAATATGCACAAAAGCAATTCTTATTAAAGAGGGATGGACTTATGAAAACTTATGCACCTGATCAAATTCGGAACATTGCGCTTGCAGGTCACGCTTCCAAGGGCAAAACCACCCTGCTGGAGGCTATGCTGCATTTGGCAGGGGCGACGGAGCGCGCCGGCAAAGTGGCTGACGGCAACACGGTGACTGACTTTGACGCCGAGGAGAAAAAGCGCCACATCAGCATGGGCAGCGCCGTGGCTTCCGTTGAATATAAGAGCAAAAAGCTGAACTTTATTGACACCCCCGGTTTGTTTGACTTTGAGCAAGGGGCCTTTGAGGGCCTGCGCGCCGCAGAGACGGCGGTGATCGTGGTGTCTGCCCGCAGCGGTCTGGCTGTGGGTGCGGAAAAGGCATTTAAGAACGCCGGCTCCCGCCGTATGGCGCGGGTACTGGTGACTACCAAAATGGACGACGATCGTGCGGATTTCTACAAGAGCTTTAACGGCACAGAGATTGATGTAAAGAGAGCAGAGTTTGCACTAAGGAAGGCACTTATCA
>OGZH01002338.1_pt1 | contig 10673 bp, 23 predicted proteins | sample 1576741 | NCBI WGS metagenome assembly OGZH01 (sample SAMEA3541560, study PRJEB24748) | human gut metagenome | biome: human gut; feature: human-associated habitat; material: faeces | place: China | collected 2012 | reverse complement strand
GCCGTAAACAACTGTCAAAACAGTGCAAAGGTGAAGGTGAAACGGCTAAAATCAGTGTTCGAAATGCCCGCCGAGATGGTATAGATGCATTAAAGAAGGGATTGAAAGACGGTCTGCCCGAAGATAGCGAGAAAGACGCAGAAGCCAAATTGCAAAAGATTCATGATAAGTACATCAAGAAAATTGATGAAATGCTTGCAGAAAAAGATAAAGAGATTATGACTGTTTAATAAGTAATGACAAGGATGTGGCAAAAGTATTCTGCTACATCCTTAATCATTTTCCCAATACGCAATTAATGAAAGGATTAGTTATAAGAAGTACCGGTAGCTGGTATCTTGTAAAGACTGAAGAAGGTAAAGAAATTGAATGTAAGATAAAAGGTAACTTCCGTTTAAAAGGAATTCGGAGTACAAATCCTATTGCGGTGGGCGACCATGTACAGATTATAGCTAACAATGAAGGAACTGCTTTCATTACTGAAATAGAAGACAGAAAGAACTATATTATTCGACGGGCCTCCAATCTCTCCAAACAATCACATATTCTTGCTGCCAATCTTGATCAATGTATGTTGGTCGTAACAATCAACTATCCGGAAACTTCAACCATCTTCATCGACCGTTTCCTCGCTTCCGCAGAAGCATACCGAGTACCTGTAAAATTATCCGCACGAAGAGGATATCCGCAGTGAGGGCAGGAGATGGCTTTATCGCTGGCCTGAAGATTGCACTCCGGGCAGGTGATCAACATTATTATCGCATCCTTTCTTTTTTCTCAGTATAGCATGATGAATGTGCTATATTTCGTACATTAAACAGAATATTGCACAAAAAGCTCGGAAAACCGGGCTTTTTCTATTTGGAAAGCTATTCTAGGTTAAACGATATTCTGCTGGCTGTCAATGGTTCATACATGAAAAAATTAAAAGCATGACGCAGACTCCCGTTTCTTCCAGTAACATCCTTTTAGTACCAAGATGTGGAAATGAGCTTGGTAAAAATCAAAAAGGAGTTAAACGAAATGGAACAGACTGTATTTGGAGCCGGAAGTGTCCCGGTACGAGTGGCCGCAAAAGTGTATGGAAGAGATCCATCGTGGGTAAGAGCAGGAATTATTGCAGGATGGCTCCCCATTGGTGAAGCTACGAGGAATGGAGAGAAGATAACCGATATCAAACAGATGGATTCAAAATACGGGAGAATCAGCTACTATATTTCACCCAAGCTCCTATACGCGCAGACCGGTTATGTATGGGAGGGAAAGTGATGCGACACGAGAAACCAGAACTTTCCGAGAAGAACCCGTATCATTTATCTCGGCATCGATACTACGAATTGAAACATTTTTGCTTCCAATACCCTGAGTGGAAAAAGAACATTGCACTGGCGAGCGGTTGGGAAGCGCATGGAGATGACATTGGCGGCATCGTAAGAGGAAACATCCCTTCTAACCCGACCGAACGCTGTGCCATTGTACGAGCATACTATTCGCAGCGCATTGAACTGATTGACAGTTGTATTGCCGAGTTAAAAGAGCCAGCGGTTGGATCATACCTATTGAAGGGTGTGACAGAAGGGTTCTCCTATAATAATCTTCGGGCCAGGGGCTGCCCTTGCGGATCGGAGATGTACTATAACCTCTATCGCAAGTTCTTCTGGATACTCAGCCGGGAGCGGGCATGACGCGAAAAATACAGGCTCCTTTATGGACGAAAGTTCACGAAAATTTGATTATGTAAAGGAGATTTTACTATGTTTAAGGCAAAAAAGACTATTATGTACATTGACGTGAAGGGTGTTGACGATATGACTGATCGTCGCGATCTTATGAGAGAAGTCATCCGCAGAAACTGCGATGTTGACAGTCGAATCATTGATTCACTGGTAGACAAGCTGGGAAGCTGTGGTGATAAGGATCATAAGAAATGCGAGTATCAGCTCAGGCTCGAAAACTATGACTTGGGCGGCATTGCACGAGACTTTGAGCTGCTGAAGAAAGCAGGAATCATCGAGCATGTAACCAAACCGACGAACTACATCGTTTTATAAAGGCGAGAGCCGTGGAGAAATCTGCGGCTCTTTCTTTTTATCTGGACGCGAAAAATACAGCTGCCTTTATGAAAGGTGGTATGTTGATATGTTTAACTTGATTATCTGGATCTTGATCGTTGTGATTCTGGTCAGACTGGCAAAGCTGATCGGAGCAAAGACAAACGAGGTGAAAAGCAGAACAAAAAAGAAACACTGATCAAAATGGAGCTTGTGGAAACACAGGCTCTTATTTTTTACGCAGACGCGAAAATTTCACCTTCTATTATGGAAAGAAATAAACAATTTTAGGAGGTATTTACTATGCTGGAGAATATTGTGAAGGGCTTTGAGGAAATGATGAACTCTATTATGGCCGCATTTAACGAGTCGTATAACGACAAGTATGCGGGCTGGAATGAGGGCGAAGAACTCCTCATGCTGAACAATGTTCGGTGTGGTATCCGCTGATGGATTCTGACCGGAAAACGGGCGTATGGAAACATGCGCTCTTTTCTTTTTTCTATTTTAGAATAGGCCGTAACGAAGCAACGCGAAATTTTCCCTGTGCTTTATGGAAGGATGTCTTCCGAATATGAATAAAGGAGATTGAAACTATGAGCTACCGAGTAAAAACAAATTACGACAGAGGCTATGTGAACGCAATGGACAAGGTCCGCGTGGTTATCGAAAGTAATCAGAAAGTTATGTATGTGAATACAGACGAGTATAAGAATGCTAGGAATGCACGTTCGGCTTATGCCAATGCGATCGCGTTGCTTCGTGCGAACGGAATTGTGAGAGCAACTCGAAGTAGAAATGACCTGTTTCTGATTCGCAACGACATCTAAGGCGTAGAGAGCTTACGAGAAATCGTAGGCTCTTTTATTTTTTCATCACGCAGAAGACCGTTTTATCCACTACATTATTAAAAGGAGATTTTCAAAATGCTGTACATCTACTATGCTGTGCTATTCGTTGCTATCGTTCTGGGGCTGCTCTTCGGGATGGCGCTCTACCGCTGGTTCCATTACCGTGATATTTACGAAGTGGGCGAGCTGCTGATCGGCGAGGAGGATTCCCCCGACTGGCCCTACCTGAGCCTGAGCCTGAGCCTGGACGAGGAGGTGAAGAATTTTGAAGGCGACAAGTACATCATGCTGCGGGTGCACAAACTGGACCTGACGCGAGAAAAACATGGTGCTTAATGGAGGAAACTCTAATTACTTTGTAAAGGAGAAAAATCAAAATGGAAAACTACGAAAACAAGGAATTGCTGAAGGAAGCGGCAAAGCAATCGCTGGAAAGTCTCAAGGACTTGAAACCGGGTACGGAAGAGTACACGAACACGGCGAAGATGGCATTGCAGCTGTACGACATGCAGCTCAAGAGCGACGAGCAGGAGAGCAACCAGAACCTGAAAGAGGATGAGGAACGGCGGAAGGGCCAGGAGGTCATCAACGATCAGGAGAAGGCTGCCAAGGCACGGCGCATTGAGTGGGCAAAGTTTGGCATCAGCTGCCTGACGTTTCTTGGAACGATTGGTACGACGGTATACTGGTCGATCTGCGAGGCTGGCGGTGTAGCGCCGCTTTCCAGAGCAATGAACGATGGTCTCCATGAGATCAAGAGAGGCTTTACGGACAGAAAGTAAAGGAGGAACCGAGAGGGTTCGTGGCGAAAGCTGCGGGCTCTCTTTATTTTTATGAGATATCACGACATACCACCAAAAGAGTGGACGAGCTACTACGGGAGCGTTTACCGGTGCAATCATCCGGTGTACCGTGTCTGCACGCTCTACCGGGAACAGGGAAAAGGCCTATGCGTGATCCAGCAGCGCTACAACGAGAAAACCAAGGCCACTTACTGGAGCGCCATTGACCCCTGGCTGACCGACAAGATCTATCTGCATGAAGGGTTCCGACAGTATTTTGACAGCCACGCCAGGAAGAAAAACGCAAAGGGCGAATACCCGACTGTGACCGTACGGCAGATCATGTGGGCACTGCGCATGAAACCACTGAAAAAAGAACGTTGGGAAACCGTGTTTGACCGGAGTTTGATCTAGGCGCGAAAAATTCTCCGTGCTTTATGGGACAAAGGCCCAAGAAAAGGAGAATGTAATATGAACGAATCTATTTTTAAGAAAATTTGGAATTATTCGATTACGGTTGGGCAGATGATCATGACAGCAATTGCAATGGCGATTGTAACCGTTATTGTATGGCTGTTGTGTCGGGCATTCCGGCCGTCGAAAGACTGATATTTGACGATAGACCGGTTGAACACAACTTGAGTTGGGCCGACCCGGAGAAGGGCTTATGCGAAAGCATGGGCTCTTTCTTTTCGGCGCGAAAAATACAGCTTCTATTATGGAGGTAAGAGGGCTTACATTGAAAGGAGAAATTACTATGATGAAAGCTATTAAGAACTTTATGAACAAACCTATTACTTATGGGGCTTATTTCAAATACTGCGCCGCATGTGCAAGCATTAGCTTGGCATTGTGCGGATGGGCGTATTATCAGATGAGCAAACTGAACAATTGGGTTGATACAAAAGACGAAGAGAGCAATCTGGAAGAGGACAAAATCTGAAAGATCACGCCCTCTTATCTTTTTATCAAGCAGCGAAAAATTCATGTTCCCTTATGGAAGAGATAGCTCAAATGGTAGAGCGCCACTTCATTGTGGAGGTGTGGATTCGATCTCCACTCTCTTTTTTCATTTTTATTTTTGGAGGTTGAACATTATGGAGGACATTATGCTGATCCGGTCGAGTTTTCTGCGCCGCATCATCTCGCAGGTCATCAACAAGATACTGAAAAAGCAGTTGCCCGGCACAGAGGTGCAGCTGGGTGAGGTGCAGGCGAACTGGAGCGAAAAAGAGCAGAAGCTGAAGGTGCATCTGGAGTTGGACGCAGAGATGACCAAGCCGCAGCTGATGGATATTCTCAAGAAAGCTGATGTGATCTGACGCGAAAATTTCTCGATGCTTTATGAGATGGTTAGTCTCAGAATTATATTTTGGAGGTACGAAACTATGATCGTTTTGAACATCAAATGCAAAAATCCTGAGGAAATGGCTAAATTTCGTGATCGCATGTGCGAGGCACTGGTTGGCTCACCTGCATTCAAAAATAATGAAATTGCAGTGTGCGACTTTACCGACCTTGATAAGGCGTTTTCGATATTTATCGGCAATTCCAACGACCATGATGTGGAATATGATTTAATAGATACGAACTTTATGGAACGTTAATACGAGCTAATCATTAAAGCTAGAGCCGTGGAGAAATCCGCGGCTCTTAATTTTTATGGAGGTTGAACATTATGAGTGCTGTAAAGAAATCTGTATGGATGCGCCTTGGTGTGCATATGGAATTAACCGAGGAGGAACTGCGGCTTATACAAGAAAGTAACGACGGAACAGTTATTATGATGAACAAGCTTAAAAATGGTGAATTCACCATAAGTGGTGACAGCTACATCCCCGAGGAAGAAGGCGATGATGACTGTTGGCCGATTCCGGAAGAGATAAACTTCTGCTTTTGAAATTTGGAGGTTGAACAATGAAACTGACGAAAACGTGCGCACGATTTCTGCGCAAGCACGGTGGCACCATTCTGGCGGTGGCGGCATCTGTAGGTGTGGTAGCAACGGCCATCGAGACCGGGCGGGCGACTACGAAGGCAAAGCATCTTCTCGAAGTAGACGAGGCTTTACGAAAATACAACGAAGATGAACAGGGCATTGTGGAGGAGTCGTTGACGAAGAAGGGCATTGCTAAAGTCTGCTGGAAAGCGTATATTCCAGCGGCAATTCTGGGCGGAGGTACCATTGCCTGCATCCTGGGCTCCAATGCGCTGAACAAGAAGCAGATCGCAAGTCTGACGGCAGCGTACATGGCGCTGGGAAAGACCTATCAGGAGTACCGCAGGCAGGTAGCAGAGCAAATCGGCGTGGAAGAAGAAAAAGATATTTACAAGGACACGCAGGATGTTCTGGAGACCCCCGCCCCGGCAGGCACAGACGAAGAAAAGCTGCTCTGCTACGAGCCTATCTCAAAAAGATATTTCCATGCAACGGAAACGGAGCTGATGGATGCCTTCTACAACGTGAACCGGAACTTTGCGTTGAATGGAGAAGTCTCGCTGAATGACTTCTACTCCTTCCTGCCCGGACTGGACTTTATACCGGAAGGAGATATGTTGGGCTGGTGCGCGGAGTATCTGAGCAACGAGTGGGAATATTACTGGATCGACTTCAACTATGCCCGGCAGACAACGGATGATGGATTGGAAGTGTACTATGTGACAGCATTCCAGGAGCCGATCAAAGAGTATCTGGATTATGACCCGACCAGACGGGAACCATTTTGAATTTTGAAAAGGAGAATGAATATGAAGAAGATCAATTGGTGGAAAGTTGCATCCGTGGCCATGATGGCTGCAAGCGCGATCCTGAGCTTTGGCCACGACCTGATCGAGGAGCAGCGCAGCGAAGAGGAAATGCAGGACATGGTGCGGGAGGAGGTTCAGCGCCAGCTTACAGAAAAGAGCCTGTAAACGCGAAAAATACAGTCCCCCTTATGGAAGAGATATCCAAACTGACAAACGAAGGAGATTGACATTTATGTACGATCACGACTATTATGCAAAGATGGACAAGGCAATGGTACGCGGGCTGAAGGCAGTTGCACGTTCAGTAGGATACGGCTTTACAGGGCTGTATCACTATCTGAAGAAGCAGCCGACCAGACTGTACGAGTATATCCGTTACCAGATCCAACTGGAGCGCGATGATCAGCGTGAAACAGAAATTCGCTTCGAGAATTTGAAGCAGCACGGGCATATCTGAAAGGCGAGAGCTTACGAGAAATCGTAGGCTCTTTCTTTTTTATAAATTTTTGGAGGTGCGAACATGAACCTGAAAACATTTGCAAAGGCAGTGCGCAGGAGCGCAGGCAAAAACGCATCCAAGATCCTTGGAGGTCTGGCGATCACGGGAAGCATCACGGCGGTCTATTTTGCAGTGACGGCCACCCCCAAGGCCATGATCCTGCTGGACGAGAAAAAGCAGGAGCTGGGCGTGGAAAAGCTGGACGTGAAGACCATTGTCAAGACGGCGGGCCCGGTGTACGTGCCGACTGCACTGAGCATGGTGCTGTCTGCGGGCTGTGTCATTGGTGCAGTCCATGTGGACGAGCGGCGGAATGCTGCACTGGCCGCGGCGTGCACCCTTTCTGAGAGCGCGCTCAAGACCTATCAGGACAAGGTGCTGGAGGCCATCGGCCCGGAAAAAGAACAGGAGATCCGGGAGACCATTGCACTGGAAAAGATGGCCAAGTGCCCCGAACCGGCAACCATCCAGCCTGCCAAGAACCTTGCTGCGACCGATGTTTCCTACGACCAGCGGGTGAAGTGCTGGGAAAGCCTGACCAATACCTACTTCTGGACGACCAAGGCCATGATCGAAAAGGCCGTCAATGGGGTCAACAAACAGCTGCTCAGTGACTTCCGGGTGAGCGAGAATGATCTGTTCGACTATCTGGGCATCGACCACTGCGTCAACGGTGACCTGCTGGGCTGGGACACGGATTCGGGGCTTAACGTTGATATTTTCTATGCGTCCCGGCTGGACGAGGACGGAATGCCCTGCCTGACGCTGGAGTATCACACGCCTCCGAAGTGGCTGGGCGGCTATTGATATTTGACCCGGCGCGAAAAATTCAGCTTCCTTTATGGAGGTAATACTCCGACATTATAAACTTATATTTAAGAAAGAGGTAACAAAAATGGACGAAATGACGAACATGAACGAAACTACTATGGAGAACGAGACTTCTGTTGAGGTCGTTCCGGAGGAGAATGTTCAGATGATCGATAACGAGGAAACTTCGAGCAACGGCTCGGGCTTTGGTCTCGCTGTTGGTGCTGTGGGTCTGGTTGCAGCCGTTGGATACGGACTGTACCGGAAGCACAAGGCCAAGAAGCAGAGCAAGGACGAGGAGAAGCCGAAGACCAAGAAGAAGATCGTCTGGCAGAAGCCCTGGAAGATCGAGGAGGCCGATTCTGCACAGGAGAATGTTCCTGTCGAGGACGTTAAGGAAACTTCTGAAGAGAAGTAATGTTAGGTAAGGCGAGAGCCGTGGAGAAATCTGCGGCTCTTACTTTTTTGTTTTTGAAAGGATGACAACATGGCACAAGTAAATATGCCGAAGAGCAGCATCGGACAGCAGCCTGCCGCAGAACCCCAGAAGAAGTTCCAGAAGGTCGTCAAGGGAAAAGTGACCCTCAAGGAACAGAACGATATCCAGAAGATCGCCAACGAGTTCCTGGCCGAGGACCTCAAGACCGTGAAGAACCGCATCGTGGTGGACTATCTGCTGCCCATGCTGAAGAACGGTCTGTGGAGCATTTTCAACTCGGCGGTCAGCATTGCGCTGTTTGGCGAGGACCGTTCCCGCGGCTCTTCGAGCAACTACTCCAGCTCCCGCACCCAGCGGAACAGCTACGACACCTACTATCAGGGCGGCTCCGGCAACCGGCAGGGAAATCCGAACCGGGCCGTAGGACGCAGCTTGCAGAACCTGGACTTTGAGTTCCGCGGGGATGCAGACGACACGCTTGCCCAGATGTATGATGCGATTCGCCAGTACGGTCAGGTTTCTGTGGGTGACCTGTGGGATCTGATGGGCGTTTCCAACGAGAGCACCGATTACAATTACGGCTGGTACAACCTTGACGGGGCGTTCATCAAGGGCATCCCGGGCGGATATCGCCTGATGCTGCCTCGCCCTGTACCACTGCGCTGAACAATAAGAAAGGATTGATATTTATGAAGTTCCTGAAAAAGATCGACAAAACCGAAATCATGGAAAAGATGACCCGTACTGCATCCAAGTGCGGCTACAAGCTGAAGAAGGCAAGCCCCACCATTATGATCGTTGGCGCTGCCATTGGTGGTGTGACTGCTACCGTGCTGGCCTGCAAGGCGACCATCAAGGCACAGGATATTCTGACCGAGCACAATGCTCAGGTCGAGAGCATCCACACGACCAAGCAGCAGATCGAGAGCGGTGAGATCCAGCTGAGCGAGGGCGAGACCTACACCGAGAATGATTACAAGAGCGATATTACGACCACCTACGTCAAGACCGGCCTGAAGCTGGCAAAGGTGTATGCACCTGCGGTCACCCTGGGTGCGGTATCTCTGGGCTGCATGTTCGGTTCCCACCATATCATGTCCAAGCGCAATGCGAGCCTGACCGCGGCTTATATTGCTCTGGACAAGGCCTTTGAGGAATACAAGAGCCGTGTATCCGACCGCTTTGGCAGCCGTGTTCAGGAGGAGCTGGAGCACAACATCAAGGCTGTGGAGCTCGAGAGCAAGAGCACCAACGAGCAGGGCGTGGAGGAGACCATCAAGGAATACAAGGACATCGCCATGCAGCACACCAGCCCCTATACCTGCATCTTTGACGAGACTGTGGACACCTGGCAGCCCGACAATATGCTGAACCGCAACTACCTGTTCCTGATGGAGCAGGCGGCAAACAAGCGTCTGCGCACCCAGGGTCACCTGTTCCTGAATGACGTTCTGGCATCTCTGGGCACCCACGGTGGTGTGACCCTGAAGACCCCGGAAGGCCAGATCGTGGGCTGGATCTATGACCCGAACGACACGACCCGACAGAACCACGTGGATTTCGGTGTGACCAACTACGTCAAGGGCGACGATGCGCTGAACAGCTTTATCAACGGCGGGGAGCGCTCGGTGATGCTGCGGTTCAACTGCGACGGGCCCATCATCGATAAGATCTGAGACTGATATTTTGGAGGAATACGCTATGACCAGATTCGTTAAGAGACTGTCTTACCTGTTTGCTGCCATGGCCGGAGTCTGCTTCGTCTCTGGTCTGGCGGTTCTTTCTGAGTGAGGTGGAACGATGGAAACTTTGGAAAGCACTTTCCTGTTTCTGGACTATCTGACCGATACCAAACGCAAGCGCCACATGGTGGGAGGCATTCTGATGAGTGTCTCCCTTTTCTTTGGCGGGCTGGCGTTTACCATGATGACAATCAAAGGAGCCCGCCTTCCTTTATCACCTTCACCTCCTGAGGGGTAAAGCTCGTACTGCATCCCACCCAAACAAACAACCCGACGATTCCTAACCAATATTTCAGCATGTTAGCGATTATTTCAGTTTATATCCAATTCTACCGTATAAGTTTGACCCGGTTTGAAATCTGCATTGTAAATCAACAGAAAATTCTCATCTACAGCAGCTTTCCAATCCTGACCGGCAGACAGACGCGGATTATTCAGACGCTGAGGAAAGAAATAACTGAATGGCAGATCGAGTACATGTTCTTGTTTGAACCGGTCTCCTTTCATTCTCTCCAAACTGAAATTTTCCTTGGTTTGTATCGTCACAGTACACTTGTTCCCCTGTACAGAAGTATTCACTGTATAATCGTTCTCTTCGGCTATTTCCTGTAACCGCACATTCCATTTAGGATCTCCGTAATAAGCCAAAACATCCCGGTCATGCACAAAACCGATCTGATCATGTGTAGGTTCTACTCCGATCGTCTCCTGAATTAAACGGGGAGCTTCCTGGAATTCCTCTTCCGTATAA
>OGZH01002329.1_pt1 | contig 10706 bp, 9 predicted proteins | sample 1576741 | NCBI WGS metagenome assembly OGZH01 (sample SAMEA3541560, study PRJEB24748) | human gut metagenome | biome: human gut; feature: human-associated habitat; material: faeces | place: China | collected 2012 | reverse complement strand
GTCATAAATGCACCGACCAAGAGAATGAAAATTGAATATGTCTAAGGCAAATTACGAAGCCGCTTATTCTTATTGATTTTAAGAGTAGGCGGCTTTTTTGCGTTCTCTGGTACTGTTTACATAGCCACCTTGACAAAGTGGCTAAATCTATGTGAAAGGAGGACGCATCTATGTCAAATTGCAAAGTGATTGCTCTGACTAACCAGAAAGGCGGTGTCGGAAAAACAACCACAGCGGTCAATCTGGGCGTAAGTCTGGTGCAACAGGGTAAAAAAGTCCTGCTGATTGATGCCGATGCACAGGCAAATCTCACGATGGCTCTGGGTTATAACAGACCAGACGATATTCCCATAACGCTCTCTACTGTGATGCAGAACATCATAGACGATAAAACGCTTGATGTTTCACAGGGTATTATCCACCACAGAGAGGGCGTTGACCTACTTCCGTCAAACATTGAGCTGTCGGGCTTTGAGGTAAGGCTAATCAATGCAATGAGCCGTGAGAGTGTGCTGAAAACCTATGTCAATGAGGTTAAAAAGAATTACGATTATGTGCTTATTGATTGTATGCCGAGCTTAGGTATGATAACCATCAATGCTCTGGCGGCGGCTGACAGCGTGATTATCCCTACACAGCCCCACTATCTCTCGGCTAAAGGTCTGGAGCTTTTACTTCGTTCCGTATCAATGGTCAAGCGGCAAATCAACCCCAAGCTGCGGATAGACGGTATCTTAATGACTATGGTAATGCCCCGTACCAACATTTCTAAGGAAATTACGGCAACGGTCAAAGGTGCATACGGTAAGAAAATCAAGGTATTTGATACCGAGATACCTCATTCTATCCGTGCGGTGGAAGCTACCGCAGAAGGCAAAAGTATCTTTGCCTACGACAAAAGCGGCAAGGTTGCCGCAGCCTATGAGCAGTTCGGAAAGGAGGTGGCAGAGATTGGCGAGAAGCAGAGAAACCAAAATCGAGCTGACCGCATACGATGACCTTTTTCAGACGGACGAAAGCCGTGAGGAAGCAAAGCTAAGCAAGATACGGGATATTCCCATATCGGAGATTGACGAGTTTCCAGACCACCCGTTCAAGGTTTTAATGGACGAAGATATGGAGCAGCTTGTCGAGAGTATCAAGCGAAACGGTGTAATGACCCCTGCGACAGTTCGCTTAAAAGAGGACGGACGGTATGAGCTTATCAGCGGTCACAGGCGAAAAAAGGCTTGTGAACTTGCGGGGGTTGAAACGCTGAAATGCGAGGTTAAAGAGCTTACCCGTGACGAAGCCATTATTGTGATGGTGGAAAGTAATCTCCAACGCTCCGTTATTCTACCAAGTGAAAAAGCCTTTGCGTATAAAATGCGGTTGGAAGCTATGAAACGACAAGGTGAAAGAAGTGATTTAACTTCGTCCCCAATGGGGACAAAGTTGAGGAGTGATGCTGAACTTGCCGAAAAGGTTGGAGAAAGCCGCAATCAAATTCAGAGGTATATCCGTCTAACGGAGCTTGTACCCGAAATCCTGCAAATGGTAGATGAAAGGCAGATTGCATTCCGTCCTGCGGTTGAAATTTCCTATCTGACCGAGGAACAGCAATACACCCTGCTTGAAGCAATGGAGTACAACGATGCTACCCCGTCATTGGCACAGGCTATCAAAATGAAGAAGTATAACCAAGACGGTAAACTCACTTCCGAGGTTATCCAGTCCATTATGGAGGAAGAAAAGCCCAACCAGAAGGAAAAACCTGCTTTCCGTGACGAGAGGATAACCAAGCTCATTCCCAAGACTGTTCCCAGAGGGCAGGAAACGGATTTTGTTGTCAAGGCGTTGGAGTTTTATAACCGACACTTGCAGCGGAACAAGGCTCACGAGAGATAGCCACACACCGAGGGCGAGGTCTGCCTTTTTGAGTGGATAGCCATTATTTTGGCTTCCCCCTCTCCACACCTCACCCCCTAACTACTGCCAGTAACTATCCGAGAAAAGAAATACTTTAAGCTGTCCATAACGGGCAGCTTTTTTCGGTCAGTAAGGCAAAATATTCAATCCAAATTACAGGAGGTAACTATGAAAATCCCTAAATTGTTCAAAAAGGCTGCGGCTTTTGTAATGGCTGCGGTCACGGCATTATCCATAATGCCTGCGACGGCGTTTGCTGCGGGTGACATCGGGACGATTTCCTTTTCCCACACCTATGACAGCAACGGTAATGCGATGAGGTACAATTCCAGTGCGAATATCGGCGGCTATACCGCAGGCGGAACGGGAAATTATAAGTACCGTATGTTTGTGGAGGGTGAGAATGCGTTTTGTATTCAGCCGGGAGTACCGCTGAAAACAGGAAACACCTTGAAAAAGGCTTCCTCTGATACTTGGAACGCACTTTCAGCCAACCAGAAAAAGGCGGTTGGGCTTGCCCTGCTCTATGGGTATCAGGGCAACCGAAATAATCTGTCGGGAAGTGATGATGAAAAATGGCTTGCCACGCAGACTCTCGTATGGGAGTTTGTCACAGGCTGCCGTGAAGCCACAGGCTCATATAACCAGACAAGCACCACCGTTTACAGCCTGCACTTCGGTTCAAATTATGCCAACAGCGGAGCAAGGGCAGTGTATGACCAGATTGTTGCAATGCTGCGTGAGCATAACACCATTCCGAGCTTTATGTCGGGCGGTAAGAATGACATCACAAAGGAGCTTGCCTACAAGGACGGAAAGTACAGCATCATATTGACGGACAGCAACGGCGTCCTTTCCGATTACAGCTTTTCAAGCTCTGACAGCAATGTGAGTGTATCGAAGTCTGGAAATAAGCTGACAATCAGCTCCACCGTAGCTATCAGCGGTTCTGTCCGCATTACGGCAAAGAGGAACAATGTGCCGACTGTCAGCAGCAGTGCAAAGCTCATTGCCTATGGCGACCCGAACTTGCAGGATTTGGTAACAGGTGTGGAGAATGCTGATACCGTGTCTGCATATATCAATATCGAAACGCCGACAGGCACGATTGCCCTCAAAAAGACTTCTGAGGACGGAGTTGTGGAGGGCATCTCTTTTACAATCAAAGGTGATAACTTCAATAAAACAGTTAAGACAGGAAAGGACGGCTCTGTCTCCGTGGAGGGATTATTCCCTGGCACTTATACGGTCACAGAACAGTCTATTGACCGTTATGAGCCGCAGAAAACCCAGACCGTCACACTTATCGGAGGAAAAACCTCTACTGTGACCTTCAGCAATACTTTGAAGCGTGGCAGTCTGGAAATCGTCAAGACTTCCGAGGACAATCTGGTGGAGGGAATGAAATTCCACCTTTATGGCACATCTTTAAGCGGCTTGCCTGTTGACGAGTATGCCGTGACTGATAAAAACGGACTGGCTAAGTTTGAAAATGTCCTTATCAGTGGCGATACTCCGTATGTGGTTGAGGAAGTGGATACCGCAGTCCGCTATGTCGTTCCTGCTTCCCAGACAGCTCCGATTGAATGGAACAAGGTCACAAAACGCAGCTTCGAAAATGTGTTGAAGAAATTCCAAGTGGCTGTGACAAAGACCGATGCAGAAACAGGTTCTCCGCAGGGCAACGCTTCTCTTGCAGGTGCGGTTTACGGCATCTATAAAGGTGAGGAACTGATTGACACCTACACGACTGATGAAAACGGTCAGTTTACGACCAAGTATTATATCTGTGATAATGATTGGACTGTCCGTGAAATCAGCCCGTCCGAGGGGTATCTTCTGGATACCGCAATCCACAAGGTAGGTGCAGAACCAGAGCTATACACGGTAGAGCTGAACAGTACCGCAAACGATGTGAATGAACAGGTCATCAAAGGCAATATCGCACTCATCAAGCATACGGATAACGGGGGAAACCCAGATTGAAACACCCGAAGAAGGTGCGGTATTTGAAGTGTTCCTCAAATCCGCAGGCAGCTATGAAAATGCAAAGGAAACCGAGCGTGATGTGCTGACATGTGACGAGAACGGTTTTGCCCAGACAAAGGATATGCCGTATGGCATTTATACCGTCCGCCAGACCTCTGGTTGGGAGGGGCGTGAACTGATGAAAGACTTTGATGTGTTTATCAGCAAGGACGGTCAGACCTACCGCTACCTTATCAACAACGCTAACTTTGAGAGCTATATCAAAATCGTAAAGAAAGATGCAGAAACAGGCAATACAATCCCGTATGCAGGTGCGGGCTTCCAGATTTACGACCCGAATGGAAATCTTGTGACTATGACTTTCACTTATCCCGAAGTGACGACCATTGACACCTTCTATACTACGGCAGACGGCGACCTTATCACACCGCAGACATTGGAATACGGCAAAGGCTATTCCCTTGTGGAAGTACAAGCCCCGTATGGGTATGTCTTAAATTCCGAGCCTGTTTATTTTGATGTGGTGCAGGAAAATTCCGAGGAAGAAAGCGGCATTACCGTTATTGAGGTAGTACGCTCCAATATGGCACAGAAAGGTACAATTACAGTAGAAAAGTCTGGCGAAGTATTCAGCTCCGTGGCAGGCGATAAGGGATTGTATCAGCCGATTTTCTCTGTCAGCGGTCTTGAGGGTGCAGTCTATGAGATTACCGCAGCCGAGGATATTGTCACTCTGGACGGAACGGTCAGAGCAAACAAGGGCGAGGTTGTGGACACCGTTACAACAGGAAAGGACGGTACAGCAAAATCCAAAGAATTGTATCTCGGAAAATATGAGGTTAAGGAAATCACAGCTCCATATGGAATGGTGCTGAATGAGGAAGTCCATTCTGTTGAGCTTGTGTATGCAGGACAGAATGTTGATGTAACGGAAACGGGTACTTCTTTCTATAATGAGAGACAGCGTGTTGAAATCGACCTTATCAAGAGCCTTGCCATTGATGAAGCCTACGGCATTGGCAAGAATGGGGAAATCTTTGATGTGACCTTTGGCTTGTATGCGGCAGAGGAACTCACAGCCGCAGATGGAAAGACCATTCCTGCGGACGGTCTGATTGAGGTCATTTCCCTTGATGAAAGCGGTCACGGGAAAGCGATCAGCGACCTGCCGATGGGCAGCTATTATGTGCAGGAAATCTCGACCAACTCCGCATATATTGTCAGCGATGCAAAATACTCTGTTACTTTTGAATACGCAGGACAGGATACCGAAACTGTCCGCATTACAGCCAACGAGGGCGACGCTATCACAAATGACATTATTTACGGCTCTGTAAGCGGTAAGAAATCTGATGAGGACGGAAAAACTCTGGGCGGAGCAGTTATCGGTATCTTCAAGACAGGAACTACCGAGTTTACAAAGGAAAATGCGATTGCCGCTACCACATCAAAAGATGATGGTAGTTTTTCTTTTGCCAAAGTGCCGTATGGAACTTGGATAATCCGTGAAATCGAAAGCCCGAAGGGATATGTACTCTCCGAGGAAGAAATCGCCGTGACTATTGGCAAGGTGGACGAAGTTGTGGAAATCGAACTTGTCAACTACTTCATTAAGGGCAATATCGCTTTGACAAAGGTTGATGAGGATTATCCAGACAACAAGCTGTCTGGTGCGGTATTTGAAGTTTACTCCGATACCAATGGCGATGGAAAACTGGATAAAGACGATACACTGCTTGGCGAAATGAAAGAACTTGACGGCGGCGTTTACCAGATGAGTGAACTCCGCTACGGCAAATATCTGGTAAAGGAAACCAAAGCCCCGACAGGCTTTGTGCTTGATGAAGATGTTTATGCCGTATCCATCGAGGAGAACGGCAAGACCTACACCGTGGAAAACAAGGCGGGTGTTGGTTTTATCAATGCAGCACAGAAAGGCTCTCTTAAAATCGTAAAGACTTCCTCTGACGGTAAGGTGGAGGACTTCTCTTTCCGTGTGACAGGCGTGGACTATGACCAGACCTTTAAGACAGATAAGAACGGAGAAATCGTGATTGAGGGCTTGCGGATTGGCGACTATACCGTATCCGAAGTAAGCGACAAGGCTTCCGCAGGATATATCCTGCCTGCCGATAAACAGGCAACGGTCAAGGTGGACGCTACGGCTATCGTGCAGATGCACAATGAGTTCAGGGATACCCCGAAAACAGGCGATGACTTCAATCTGGGCTTATGGGTAAGCCTTGCAGCTCTGTCTGTTGTCGGTGCGGGCGTTCTCGGATTTGTCAGCTATAAGAACAGAAAGAAGAAAAAGGAGGACTAATTGATGGATGCTAAAACCATTATCGCAATCGTGCTTGTCGTGTTCATTGTGGGTGCGGCGGTATGGCTGAATATCCGTAACAGAAAGAATAAGTAAGTGGTTTGGGCGGCTGAAAGATGACGCCCTTTCTTTTATGGAGGTAAAGATGAGAAACCTAAAAACCATTGAAAAGAAAGTCAGAGCTGTTCTGGAAAAGAATGAAGATGCCAGAAATGACGATATGGTGCTGTATCTTGCACTTTGTAATGTCTGTCTGAAGGATGCAGGGGCAATGCCGCTTGCAGAGATAATGACGTAGCACAAATATCTCGGTCTGCCGAGCTTTGAGAGTGTCAGCAGGACACGCCGCAAGCTGCAGGCACAGCATCCAGAGCTTGCAGGGAGTCACCCTGTGCAAAAAATGAGAGCCACGGGCGAGAAAGCCTATCGGCGTTATGCCAAAGAATAGAGAGGTGCTTATGGACGAAGAAAAACGCTCCAATCAGAACTATGAAATCATGGAGAGCTGTACTATCGGGAGTACAGAGCTTGTCATCGGTCACAATCCCAACGCACCCAACCCTTATGTGTGTTGGTACTGCAAGGGCGGCTCAAATTATTTCTGGGGTTATTACACGAATGAGCTTGATGATGCACGGCAAAAGCTGAATGAACGATACCAGTCAGAGTGCCGTATGCCCTATAATCAGCCTGCCCAGAAGCAGAAAAACGGTGATTACCGTGAGCGATAAATCAAAATATGACTGCACGACCTGTCCTTATCCCCGATATAAGGACGGGTCAGTTATTTTCTGCGATGTCTGTATCCGCAAGATTTTAGACGAGCAGAAAGAGAAAAAGGAAAGAAAGGAGCAGCCGAATGAGTAATGAAATAAAGACAAGACCTTTAACCCCGACAGAACAGAAATACACCTATGCCCAAAGTATGCAGCTTGAGGGGCAGACAGGCACTATCGGGCATCTGCGTGGTGACTTTGCCACGACGGGCTATGGATTTTACACTACTTGGTTTGATACCAGACCCCAATGGAAATCTGACGAATTTAAGGCAGACCTTGATACGGTCATCAATGCTTTACGGGAGGATAAAGGGCTTTTGCATAACCGCTATGATATGAGTGCGTTTGCAAGGCATTTTCCCGAAAGTGCTATCAAGGGTAACTATTGTACGGAGTACGGTTTCCGTGTGGATACGGAGAAACACGCTTTTCTGCTTCGGTGCAATCCCACCAAAGGCGACTATAATTTTTACTGCTATTGCTATGTGAAGGAATGGCTTAATAAGCATATCCAGAAAGCAGAACAAGGTATCCGATTTATTGACCCTCAATATAAAGAACTGTTCCGTATCCCCGACGGCGGAAAGGTCATTGTCACGACTTCTTGGGAAGAGAAACGGGAGTATCCCTGCCGCTTCATTGATGAATACCATACCGAAGTCGGCAGCAATCTGTACCACATCTGCGAGTTTGCCGAGCGTATGCAGAAAAACGGGGCGACCTATGAGCCGAAACCTGCGGAACAAACGCCGCAGAAAACACCGAAGCACAAGGATTTAGAACGATAAGGAGGATTTAGAATATGGCTGTTAATCAGAAAGCCGTCAAGGTCTTGAATAAGGTCTTGGAAGCAGGCTTTACCGATAAAAAAGCGATTGCCGCTATGACTATGGACGATATTCTTTCTATGCAGGGCATCACGGTTGGGGATATTACTCTCATCAATGACCTGCAAAAGAGCATTAAATCGAACAAGGTCATTTCTTTTCTTGGCGGTGGTGCTGAGTGAGTAAACAGAAATATTTGAAACAGAAACGATAAGGAGGTGTAGGTTGAATGGCTGCGAAGTATCAGCTAATCACAGAGCTGTATCGGCGTACAGGCATTGCGGTTGCAAAAAATCCGCAGGCGTGGCAGGGCTTTCTGTCCTCTGCCTGCCGCAACTATAAATGCCGTTTTGACGAACAGCTTTTAATATACGCCCAACGCCCCGATGCTGTCGCCGTTGCGAAGCTCGAAACTTGGAACAGGCAGTTCAAGCGTTGGGTCAATAAGGACAGCAAGGGTATTGCCGTATTTGACCCGAAAGGTCGCAGGAATACGCTGAAATACTATTTTGATGTGTCCGACACCCACGAGGGCTATTATGGCAGCCGCCCTGTTCCGATATGGCAGATGGATGAGCGATACGAGCAGGCTGTTATGGAAAGGCTCTCGGACAGGTTTGGAGATGTGGAAAGCACTGACCTTGCTTCTGCCTTAATGGAAACGGCAAAGAACGCCGTGGAGGACAATCTGCAAGACTATTTTTCTCAGTTAAAGGACTGCACGAAAGACAGCTTTTTGGAAGAACTGGACGACTTTAATATAGAAGTCATTTACAGGCGGCTGGCAGCAAACAGCGTTGCTTTTATGCTGATCAGCCGCTGCGGTCTGGATACGAATGAGTTTTTTGACCGAGAGGATTTTGCGGATATTGTAAATTTCAATACCCCTGTAACGATAAACGCCATCGGTGTTGCCACGAGCGATATTGCGGAAATGGCGTTACGGGAAATCTCACAGTCTGTCCGAAATGTGCAAATGGCGGAAAAAGACCAGAATCGCACCTTTGAACAAAGAACGCAGGCCCAGTATGATAAAGGCAGACAACAACCCGAAAGGAGCGAATACAATGAGCGAAATCACTTACAGCAGACAGGGGGATTATCTTATTCCCGACCTAACATTACCGACAGAGCCAGAGCTTCCGCTTGGCAGGTACGCTTTGATGCACAGGGATTATCTGGAGAAGCACAAGCGAGTGACCTATCTCAACCTGCTGACATCGGGCAGGCTGAACGGGCATCTGCACGAGGTAGAGCAGACAGCACTCCAGAGGTTGGAGCTTCTGACGAAGCAGCTCTCAGCCGAGCAGGGCGTGACAGAGGAACTGAAAGAGAAAGCTCCGATGCAGTGGGTCGGACTGATGAACAACATCCGCAGCCAAGCGGAGGAAGTGATACTGACCGAACTGATTTACAAGTAAGCGTTGCCAAAGAGGATGAGGTCAGGGTCAATCTTCCAACCGTAGATGAACAAATCAAAATGATAGCCGAAGCAGAGGACGAAAAATCCTCTGCTTTTGCTATTTCAAAAGAAGATATTGACTCCGTGCTTCAGAAAGGCAGTGGTGTTGCGGACGGTAAATATCGCATCTACCACCAATTCCAAAAGGGTGAGGACAGACAGAAAAATATTGAGTTCCTTAAAAATGAGTATGGAACGGGCGGCGGTACGCACATCTTCCCCGATGGTTTCAGCGGTCACTCTTGGCATGACAGCAAAGGTCTTGCCATTGACCGAAACGGCACTTATACCAATCACGACCTTGTGTTGAAATGGTCACAGGTTGAAAAGCGTCTGCGTGAGCTGATTAAGGATAACCGCTATCTCAATCCGAAAGAAAAAGACCATTATGCCGATTATCTGGAGAGCGTGTCAGCTCCCCAATATGAGGTTGACGCCCAGAGAAAAATGGCAAGGCAGCGTTTTATCGACGCTCATCGTGACCTGCCGCCTACCGACAAACGGGATACCCTTGCTATGCGACTGTCGGACTTTATCTGTGACTTGGACGGGTACGAAAAAGACCTGTTATCCAATGTAGAGCGTTCCGACCTTGCCGATGTTACGGCTGAGCAAATGGAACAGCACTTGTCCGACCCCGCTACCGTTCAACAGTTACTTGATTTTCTTGCCCAGATACAATGGAAAACGACATCGGTTTTCAGCCGCAGCAATGCGTGGAAATTTTCCGAAGAATTGCGGGAGTTGCATCCGCTTTGCTATCTCTACAACGAGGGCGATGTGGTGTATATCGGCGCAGATAAGTACGAAATCGCAGATTTTGATGAAAACGCCGTGTCGCTCCGAAATGCAGAGTTTCCGTTATTCGGCAAGGAATACAGCCGAGAGGATTTTGAGGAAAAGCTCAAGGAAAATCCTGCAAATGACCATCTGAAAGTTGTCGTGACCGAGAAGCAGCAGGCAGAAACACCGTCCGAGAAAAAACCAGACAGAATACAGTTTTCTATCGGCTTTTCCGAACACCCTGCTTTTTACGACAGGCAGCTTAATGACCGTTATACGGATTTGAGCTTTGCCCTTGGAAACAAGCTGCTCGGTATTCTGGACGAAAAGCAGCACCGAGAGCGTGAAAGCAAGGAAATCGGTTGGTATCACAAGACAGATTTTGAGATTACCGCTACCGTCGGCGGCGAGGACTTTCACTATGAGGGGCGCTTTGATATTGGCGACGGCGAGGGCAACCTTATCGCCTATATCAAGAATTATTATGATTACTGCCTGTCGCCGCAATGCCCATTTATCCCCGAATGGAAGCGACAGGGCGAGGATTATTACCGAGAACGGATGGAAAGTCTGCGCTTGGTGGCCACGGCGAGAAGAGCGTGTTCCTGATCGAGCGGTTTATGAAGCTGAAGGTC
>OGZH01002325.1_pt1 | contig 10729 bp, 8 predicted proteins | sample 1576741 | NCBI WGS metagenome assembly OGZH01 (sample SAMEA3541560, study PRJEB24748) | human gut metagenome | biome: human gut; feature: human-associated habitat; material: faeces | place: China | collected 2012 | reverse complement strand
AAGGAACCATCTTTGTAGAAAAGACACCGTTCTACGCTACCATGGGTGGACAGGAAGGTGATTGCGGTGTAATTGAAACAGCAAACGGTAAATTTGTAGTAGAAGATACCATCAAACTCCGCGGCGGAAAATACGGCCACGTCGGTGTCATGAAATCCGGTATGATTTCAAACGGCGAGGAAGTTACACTTCAGGTCAACGAAGAGGCAAGAAAAAATATCGAGAAGAACCACAGCGCAACACACCTTCTGCAGAAGGCATTAAAGACTGTTCTCGGTGCACACGTAGAGCAGAAAGGTTCTCTCGTAACCCCGACCAGACTCCGTTTCGACTTTGCCCACTTCCAGGCTATGACACCGGAAGAACTGGAAAAAGTTGAGAATCTGGTAAATGAAAAGATTCAGGAGCAGATCCCGGTTGTAACCGACATCATGGATACTGAGGAAGCAAAGAAATCCGGCGCGATGGCTCTGTTCGGTGAGAAATACGGCGACAAAGTACGTGTCGTTTCCATGGGAGACTTCTCCAAAGATCTGATGGGATGCCAAAGCGATAGTGCCCAGCCAGCCCACCATGATGGCGCTAAGGCTGAAAGAGGCCGTCTCCATTCCCATCTGCAAACCGACAGGCCAGCCCAGCGCATTGAGTTTCTTGAACACCGGAAACGACCATCCCATGCGGGAGAACCCGATCCGGTAACGGATAAAGCGGCGGCCGCGCAGCACAATCAACGCGAACACCACCACCATCATAATACGTGAGAACAACGTACTGATGCCTGCTCCCAGCAACCCCAGCTCCGGGAAGCCCAGTTTGCCGTTGATAAGGATATAGTTGCCTATGATGTTCAGCGTATTTCCGCCCAGCAATATCCACATGGCGGTCTTCGTATCTGTGATTCCGTCCGTAAACTGCTTGAAGCCGTTGAACAGCATCACGAAAACCAGCGAAGCAAGCAATACCAGGTAATAAGGTTTTATCAAAGGCATCAGTTCCTCGGGCTGCCCCAGGCGCTCCACGTTGAAGTAGACCACCGTCATGATAAACGTAAGGAGCAATGCCACCAGGACATTCGCCACCAAACTGCAACGCAACGCCTGCCCCGCTTCCGCAAAACGGCGGTTGCCGTAAAGACTGCCCACGATAGGCGTCAGCCCGTAACTGAAACCGGTACTGAAAATGATGCAAAGCGTAAATACATTGTTCACGAACGAAGCGGCACCCAACTCCTCGGTGCTGTGATGCCCGATCATCAGAGTATCGGCAAAACCGAGAATAATTACCCCCACCTGTCCGATAACAATGGGAAGTCCCAAAAATATCAACGCTTTATAATGCTGCTTATAGCCGGCTATCCAATTCATCATCTTATTGTCTAAAATTTGTTTCAAAGGGAGAAACCATTGTTCCCCTGACGGGAAACCAGAATTTCCTTAGTAAGAAACCAAAGTTTCCCTAATGGGAAACGGGAGTTCCCCCGACGGGAAACGGGAGTTTCCTCAACAGGAAACCGAAGCTTCCTCAACAGGAAACTGAAGCTTCCTCAACAAGGAAACCGAAGTTTCCTTAACAGGGAACTTTCGTTTCGTCAAACGGCGCCCTTCCCTTCCTGCAAAGAGACGAAAACGCTCCCTTTGACTGTCATTTATCACTCTTATAATATAATACTACGGCATTGCTTTCGCAGAAAGTACGCTGCGCCACAGTATGCAACTGCTCCGTCGTAACGGAGCGATAACGCTCTACTTCAAGGTCAATATCTTCCGCCTTTCCCGTCAGCTCGAACCAGGCAAGGTTTGTGGCTACGTTCAGATAGTTGATATTGCCGAATATCTGGGTAGATTCAAACTTGTTCTTAACCTTCTCCAGTTCCTGCCCGTCTACCGGAGACCGCTGCAACTCTTCCAGTTCTTTACGGACGGCAGCTTCCGCCTGCTCCAACGACACACCTGCCGCAGGCTTACCGCTGATTTGCAGCAGACCCGCATCACGCGTACCGCTGATGTACGCGTCGATACCGGAAAAGATATTCTGTTCCTGTACCAAGCGGCGATTCAAACGGCTGGAACGTCCGTTGCTGAGAATATCGGACAGAATATCGAATGCGTAATAATCCGCACCCTCGCGACTGCACATGTGATAGCCCATGAACAAGGCGTCCAGCGGCACGTTTCTTTCTACCGTCAGCCGGCGTTCCTGCGTTTGCTCCGGCTCCTGCGGCAATTGCCTCACCGGAACGTCCCGCCGGGGTATGGGAGCAAACCACTTCTCGGTAAGCTTAACGGTTTCATCCCATGAAATGTTTCCCGTCACTGCCAGCACGGCATTGTTCGGAGCGTAGAAACGGTAGAAGAAACTCTTCACCTCGTCCAGCGTGGCTTGCTCTATGTGCGAGAGTTCCTTGCCGATAGTAGGCCAGCGGTACGGATGCACCCGGAACGCCAGCGGCCGGAACAGATGCCCCACATCGCCATACGGCTGGTTAAGGCAGCGTTGCTTGAACTCTTCCATCACTACACCGCGTTGCACTTCGAGGCTTTGCTCGCTGAAAGCCAGCTCCAGCATACGGTCGGACTCCAGCCAAAAGGCCGTCTCTACGTTCGGCTTCGGAACGGTGAGGTAGTAATTGGTTATGTCATTATTGGTCCAGGCATTGTTTTCTCCCCCCGCCAACTGCAAAGGCGTATCGTAATCGGGAATATGCGCCGAACCGCCAAACATCAGATGCTCGAACAAATGGGCAAAGCCGGTATGCTCGGGATGCTCGTCGCGCGCACCGACATCGTAAACGATGTTCAGCGCCACCATCTGCGTGCTGGTATCCTCGTAGTGTACCAGCCGCAGGCCGTTGGGGAAACAATGCTTATTTATCTTCATACTTGTGTGACAGAGCGAGACTCTCTTCCCAAAGGTTTGACGCAATTCTATTTATCAGTCAATCACAGTCACCTTCTCAATCTTCACATCCTCTTCCGGACGGTCGCTGCGGTCTGTCTTTACCTGTTGTATCTTATCTACCACATCCATGCCTTCAACGACTTCGCCGAACACGGTATATTCGCCGTCCAGATGCGGTGTGCCGCCTACAGTGGTATATGCCTTTACCTGTTCCGGCGTGAAACGGAACTCCGGTTCGCCGGCCACCTGAGCCTCAGCCTGCGCGATAAGCGTGTCCTGCAGATTCATCAGCCCTTCCTGGTCACCGTCCTTACGCATCTTGTAGATTTCCTTCATGTGCTTCTGCGCCAAAGCATTGAAAGCATTGTTCAGGCGTGCCTGATTCATCTGATGTTCCATGCCGAGAAGCGTAGAATCGTTATACACCTTTCCGGTCACGATATAGAACTGGCAACCGGACGATTCCTTCTTCGGGTTTACGTTATCTCCCTGACGGGCGGCAGACAGCGCACCTTTCTTATGGAAGTATTTCGGGTAGACAAACTCCGCAGGAACAGTGTATCCCACATCGCCCGCTCCCAGCATCTTGCCTTTCGGGGCATTCTTCGATTCGGGGTCGCCCGCCTGTATCATGAAGTCCTTGATGACACGGTGAAACAGCGTACCTTCATAAGTACCTTCCTCGGCCAGCTTGATAAAGTTATCGCGATGCTTCGGCGTTTCGTTATACAGTTTCACGATGATGTCACCCGCACTTGTCTCAATCTTCAACTTCGTTTCTTTTTCCATATTTCCGTCTTTCTTTTGTCCCGGTTTGCAGGCCGTCAGGCCGCATACCAGTATGGTTAATAATACAATGAGATTTCTTTTCATCTGTCTTTTTGTTTAATTTAAGCCTGCAAATATACTAAAATCGGACAAAACGATTTACCTTTGTGCCATAAAAGAGATAAAAAGCAGAAGGGATGAAATCCATATTAATCGTAGAAGATGATATCACTTACGGCATGATATTGAAAACATGGCTTGGCAAAAAAGGATTCCAAGTCAGTTCGGCAAGCAGTATAGCCCGTGCCCAGAAGCATATCGAAGCCGAGACGGTGGACCTGATACTGTCCGACTTGCGCCTGCCCGACCGCGACGGCATAGATTTGCTGAAGTGGCTGGGAGAACATTCCCTGCACATCCCTCTTATCATCATGACGGGCTATGCCGACATACAGTCTGCCGTGCAGGCCATGAAACTGGGCGCATGCGACTACATTGCAAAACCCGTAAACCCCGACGAGTTATTGAAGAAAATGGATGAAGCCCTGAAGTCTTCATCCGTCGCTTCGGAACAGACCATGCGTTCGACCCAAACAGACCATGCGTTCGACCCAAACAGACCGTCTGTTTCGTCCAAACAGACCATGCGTTCCGAAAGCAATGGAAATCCCTGCCGGAAAGGTGCAGAGAACGCTTCATCCGACTACCTAGAAGGCGAAAGCGATGCCGCCAGGCAACTTTATAATTATGTGAACCTGGTTTCTCCCACCAACATGTCCGTCCTTATCAACGGGGCCAGCGGAACAGGCAAGGAGTACGTGGCGCAACGCATCCATAAGTTGAGCCGCCGCGCCAAACAGCCGTTCATAGCCATTGACTGCGGAGCTATCCCCAAAGAGCTGGCGGCTTCCGAATTCTTCGGCCATGTAAAAGGTTCCTTTACCGGCGCGCTGACCGACAAGACGGGCGCGTTCGTTGCTGCCAACGGCGGCACTATCTTTTTGGATGAAATAGGTAACCTCAGCTACGAGGTACAGATACAATTGCTCCGCGCCCTGCAGGAACGTAAAATACGTCCTGTCGGCTCCAACAAGGAGATACAGGTAGATGTGCGCTTAGTGTCCGCCACCAATGAGAATCTGGAGCAGGCCATCGAGAAAGGGACTTTCCGCGAGGATCTCTACCACCGCATCAATGAGTTTACCCTGCGTATGCCGCAACTGAAAGACCGCCGCGAAGATATCCTGCTCTTTGCAAACTTCTTCCTGGACCAGGCAAACCGCGAACTGGACAAGCACCTCATCGGCTTTGACGAAAAGGCATCCAAAGCTTTATTGGAATATCAATGGCCGGGCAACCTGCGCCAGATGAAGAACATCGTCCGGCGTGCCACCCTTTTGGCGCAAGACAAGCTCATCACCCTGAACGAGCTTAGCGAACTGAAGAGTCCGGTAGCCCCATCCGCAGCAGGTATGCCTCTCCGTAACGAAGAGACCGAGAAGCAGCAGATAATCGAAACCTTGAAGCAGACAGGATATAACAAAAGCCGCGCCGCCCAACTGCTGGGGATAGACAGAAAGACACTTTACAACAAACTTAAATTATATGGAATAGAGTTATAACTGTGGAAAAACTCCACACTCTATTCCACACTTTCCACACCGTTTCCACACATCTTCACACCCCTGCGCACTTTCACAGTAAAAATAGCGTGCTAATCTGCAATGACTTACCGTTTCTGCCCTCACTCTGGCACGTCATTTGATATATATACTGTGTGAAGTTTAACTCCACAACATCAAAGTAGAATCTACCTAAACCAAAACCGAATAAATATATTAACCTAATTAAAAACAAGTAAAAAACAAAAAACTAGTATTAGTAGCAGCCCTGTTTATGTTTGTTTGTGACGGATCGTTCTTGGCCTGAGCACAGATGCAAACGGCCAAGAGCATCCAATTCACAACTTCATGTGCCGAATAACAGTAAGCACACTGACAACAAAAAAGCCGTTTCCTCCTTGTCTATTCCGGGAAACGGCTTTTTGTCGTAATAAAGCGGTGAAGAACTTTTTCCTCTTATCTTAATATCTTACCAATGTCTTTCCGGGTAAAGGTCGTTCCACCATGCCGGACTATCCTGCAGCCAACGTGCAAACCATGCCATGATAGAGTTGTGCCACAACTCGCGCTTGGGATAATCACTGATGAAATGATTCTCGCCGTCCACCGTTATGAACTCAACCGGCTTACCCAATATCTTCAAGGCATTGTACAGCTGAATACTTTCGCCGATAGGCACATTCGTATCCACCGTACCATGCAACAGCAACAACGGGGTCTTGATTTTATCCGCATTGAACAATGCTCCGTGTTTGGTAAACAAATCGGGATTATTCCACGGATAGCTCCCGGCAGCGGCAACGGAGTTGTAGGAATAGCCCCAATAGCCCTCGCCCCAATAGCTGGTCACGTTACTGATGCCCGCATGCGAAACGGCAGCGGCAAACAAATCCGTCTTGGTCTGCAAGTACATCGTCATAAAACCGCCATAGGATGCTCCGATACAGCCGATACGCTTGTCGTTGACAAACGGATGCGCGGCGCAGAACTTCTTCGTGCCCTCGATGATTTCATCGGCAGTGCGTTCTCCCCACGCATTGACATGACGGGCGGAAAACTCCTGACCGTAACCGATAGCCCCGCTGGGCTGGATAACATAAACCACATAATCGCGTGATGCAAACAATTGCGCACAATAAGGCGAAGTGATGCCGCGTGTGGTAGGTGTAGTCCCGCCGTAGTAATAAACGATAAGCGGATATTTCCTGTTCGGGTCGAAAGCCGGCGGCAGGCATATCATACCTTTAATCTCCGTACCGTCTTCCGCCGTGAAGTTCCACTCCTTCATTGTGCCCATATCTATCTTGTCCAAGACGGACTTCATCGGATTGGCAAGCAAAACGGATGTTTTCTTCTTCACATCATACGTATAGGCAACTCCCACACTGGCATTGCCACCACCGACATAGGCGGCAACCGCAGGATTGTACTCCGCCAGGTCGAAGGAAGAAATCACATCTTCCTGAAGCGGCAGCATTTCAAAACTCTCTGTCTTCGGCACATAGCGATAGATATGTCTGCAATCTTCGTCCGTTGTATTAAAGTAGATACAGCCGTCTACACGGTTCCACTGCAGGAAGTCAACGGCAGGATTGAAATCGTGCGTGATGGGATTAACCTTTTTCGTGGCCTTGTCCACAATGAATGCCTGAGTATCGAAATCATTGGCGATGGGATGCTCGCCGCAGTTTTTCCCTATTCCGTCAAAAGCCATCGGACTGCCGATTACCAAAAGCTGTCCGCCGTCGGGAGAGTAAGCCGCCCTGTTTACATAAGGGTCCCACGCCACCAGCGTATCCGCCTGCAACGTAGCCAAATCCAGCTCGAAGATGGAAGTAAGCGAGAAAGGACATTGAGTGATATTCGATTTAGAGGTGGAGCACAAGAGTTTCTTGCCGTCAGAGGATATATCATTCAGATAAACGGCATGGCTGCCGTAAGTGAGACGTTCGGAAAGTCCGGTGACAGGGTCGTACCTAACGAGATAGTTGCGGGAACGCGCATCGGGAATCCGGTCGTCGGGATGCAGCAGCCGCTTCAAAGGACCGCCTACCGCTTCTCCCTTATCATCCGGAGAGTAGATAAGATAGTCTTCTGCAGGCGACCATGCAAAATATCCCTCGGGAACATCTTTCAGTAACACTTCCTCACGCATGGTAGCAGGGTCGAACACAACCAAATCATTCCGTTGTCTGCCTGTTACGGTATAATAAAGCTTATTGCTGCGGGGCATCCAACGCATTTTCTCATCGGCAGCGGGCAGTATCACCCTGCCCGTCTTCAGTTCGGTCAGTTCACAACGTGTCCTTGAGCGCTTCAACGAGTAGTTATCCGCATAGCAGGCAAGCAGATATTTGCCGTTCGGAGAGAGGCTGACCGAGCGCACGCGACTTCCGAAAGCCGTATTGTGCAATGCGAAACGTCTTTTCAAATCGGGTGCGAGCCGGTAACCTACATCGGCAAACTCCTTATCTTTCTCAAACTCGCACTTCAATACGGGAACAGCCTTATCGACAGCCGTCGACAACAATTTAACGACTATCTCATAATCCGTTTCCGGCTCCAGACGCAGACTGAGTACCGAAGGAGCAACCTGCGACAAGCTATCTTCCGCAGTTGTTTTAGACTGTTTGGAAACGCCATTCACAAACACCTCGAAACGCGCGGGAGAGTAAATATTCAACTTTCCTTTCATAAAGCGTTCCGCACGCAGATGGGTGGCAAACAGATAGAACAGATTATCCTTATCTGCTTTCTCCATCCGTACATATCCTGCGGTATCCGCCGTGATACGTTCGTAAGGACGCCCGTCGAAGTCAAGACTGATATCGGTTTTCAACAAAGCGTCGGCCGTGAACTTCTCCCCAGTAAAATTGATACTGTCACCCTGGAGCGGAGTACGCACCGCAACGGCAGGACGTACATTGTATTCGGTCACTTTATCCTGTGCCCGAACTGCAAGCGCAACAAGTAGGGACAGTCCCGAAAGAATCAGAATCTTTTTCATTGAATTTGTTATTAACAGATTATCAAACCATTTCAAAGCCATTCCATAGATTACCGGCAGGGACAGGGGCTTCCACCTCTATCAGTTTCTTGGATACCGGATGTACAAAGCGCACAAAGCGCGCATGCAGACAAATGCTTCCGTCGGGATTGGAACGGGGAGAACCGTACTTCAAATCTCCCTTAATGGGACATCCCATTTTTGCCAACTGACAGCGTATCTGATGATGCCGCCCCGTTTTCAGGTCTATTTCCAGCAGATAATAGTTCTGCGACCGGGCTATGAGCCGATAATGCAAAATCGCTTTCTTGCTGTTCGGCACTTCCTTATCGTAGGCATAGCTCTTGTTTTGCTTCTCATTACGTACCAAATAGTTCACCAACTCACCCTCTGACTCCCGAGGGCGGTTCTTCACCACTGCCCAATAGGTTTTCTTCACCTCACTGTTCCTGAACATCTCGTTCAGACGGGCAAGTGCCTTACTCGTTTTGGCAAAAACAACAAGACCGCTTACGGGGCGGTCCAAACGGTGTGTAACACCTATAAAGACATTGCCGGGCTTTTGGTATTTCTCCTTAAGATACAGCTTTACGGTTTCCGAAAGCGGCGTATCACCCGTCTTGTCTCCCTGAACTATCTCGGAAGCGGTCTTGTTGACTATAATGATATGATTGTCTTCGTATACGACAGTCATTTATTTAGCGATTAGTGATTAGCGATTAGTGATTAAAAAACTGAGGTTAGCGGCTGGCAATTCTCACTAATCACTAACCGCTGACCGTTAATCACTATTTTACATGTTCATACCACCGTCTACCTGAATTACCTGTCCTGATACATAAGAAGACATATCAGAAGCCAGGAAGGTAGCAATATTGGCAACGTCTTCGGGAGTACCGCCACGACGCAAAGGTATCTTCTTGCACCATTCGGCTTTTACTTCTTCGGACAGCGCATCCGTCATAGCCGTCATAATGAAGCCTGGAGCAATAGCGTTGGCACGGATGCCGCGAGAGCCCAGTTCTTGTGCGATAGACTTTGCCAATGCAATCATACCGGCCTTAGAAGCAGAGTAGTTTGCCTGGCCTGCATTACCGTGAACACCTACTACAGAAGCCATATTGATAATGCTGCCGGCTTTCTGGCGCATCATAATCGGAGTACAAGCGTGAATGAAGTTGAAAGCCGATTTCAAGTTCACGTTGATAACCATATCCCATTGCTGTTCGGTCATGCGCATCATCAGACCGTCACGGGTGATACCTGCGTTGTTTACCAGAATATCAATGCGACCGAAATCTGCATGGATAGCCTCCACCACTTTGGCAGTATCTTCAAAGCTGGCTGCATTGGAAGCATACGCTTTGGCCTTTACGCCCAACGTTTCGATTTCTTTAGCTGTAGCTTCAGCATTTTCGTCAATCACCAGGTCAGTGAATGCTATATTAGCTCCTTCTTGAGCGAACTTTAAAGCGATAGCCTTACCAATGCCGCGAGCGGCGCCAGTTACAATGGCTGTTTTTCCGTCTAATAATCCCATACTGTTTTTAATTATTGATTAAATGTTTTTATGTTCTATGCAATGCGCCAAACACGAGGTTGACAACGTATTTGTCGCGGGTTTCATCATCCAACTTTGCACCGATATGGCCGCGGATATAAGGTACCTCAATCCCTTTTACGCAATAATGCACCAACTCGGCAGTCATGTCAATATCGTCTATTCTGAACACGCCTTTCTCCACTCCTTCGCGCAATACATCTTTGAACAGCAGTATCTCCTTGGCATCAAAACGCTTACGTACCTTCTCTACCCGCCAAATGTCGCGAAAGAAATTAGCCCGGAGCGTCCCATTACGGAATACCACCTCTTTCACTGCATCCAGACGCGTGTATATCATTTCAATCATCTTCTCGTCCGGCGATATATTCTTCTCCGCCACACGCTTCATCATGTCCGAAAGCATATCCAGTTCCGATTCGACAACAGCCATATAAATATCTTCCTTGCTCTTAAAATAGGTATAAAGCGTTCTCCTACCTTTTTTAGAAGCGAGGGCAATATCATTCATCGTGGTATTCTCAACACCCATTTTAGCAAACAACTGACGGGCTACATCCACTAATTTAGCTTTTGTCTTCGATACGGCCATAGACTAATTGCACATTGCTTAATAATTTGTGCAAAAGTAAGACATTTCCGCATATATCACAAACAAAAGCACATTTTATTAACAATCAAGCCAATTAGCAAATAAAAATATTTGTATTTTATCAGCCTATTTATCAACTGATTATGTATATTAGTGCATTTCTTATGAAAAATAATCCGGCTTTTATTTGCAAATTCAAATAAAAGCCGTACCTTTGCACTCACAAAACATCGCGGAGTGGAGCAGTTGGTAGCTCGTTGGGCTCATAACCCAAAGGTCGT
>OGZH01002323.1_pt1 | contig 10749 bp, 7 predicted proteins | sample 1576741 | NCBI WGS metagenome assembly OGZH01 (sample SAMEA3541560, study PRJEB24748) | human gut metagenome | biome: human gut; feature: human-associated habitat; material: faeces | place: China | collected 2012 | reverse complement strand
GATCTGAGTATGGAAAAGAGTTTTAGTGCAAGCTATGCGGCAGCCGGTGTAGATGTGACCGCCGGTTATGAGTCTGTGGAGCGGATCAAGGCCCATGTAAAGCGCACCACCGTGCCCGGCGTGCTGGGTGGGATTGGCGGCTTTGGCGGTATGTTTCAACTGCCGGTGAACGACTATAAAGAGCCGGTGCTGGTCAGCGGTACAGACGGTGTAGGCACCAAGCTGAAGATCGCCTTTTTAATGGATAAGCACGACACCGTAGGCATCGACTGTGTGGCTATGTGCGTCAACGATGTGGCTTGCTCCGGTGCCAAGCCCCTGTTCTTCCTGGATTATATTGCCTGCGGCAAAAACTTCCCGGAGAAGATTGAGCAGATCGTGGCCGGTGTGGCTGAGGGCTGTGTGCAGGCCGGCTGTGCTCTGGTTGGCGGCGAGACTGCGGAGATGCCCGGCTTTTATCCGGAGGACGAGTATGACCTGGCCGGGTTCTCTGTTGGCGTTGGCGAAAAGAGCAAGTTGGTCAGCGGTGAGGAGCTGCAAGCCGGAGACGCGCTTATCGGCGTGGCCTCCTCCGGCGTACATTCTAATGGCTTCTCTTTGGTGCGCAAGGTGTTTAACATTTCTTCCCAGCGGCTGCATGTGCAGGTACCGGAGCTGGGCAAGAGCCTGGGGGAGGAGTTGCTGACGCCCACCCGCATTTATGTAAAGCCCCTGCTGGCACTGATGGACAGCGTGCGGGTGCACGCCATCAGCCACATTACCGGCGGCGGTTTCTATGAGAATGTGCCCCGTATGCTGCAAGATGGTTTCACCGCTGTGATTGAGAAGAACAAGTGCTTTAAGAAGCCTATTTTTGACCTGATCGCCAAAGAAGGCAACATTCCGGAGCGGGATATGTATAATACCTTTAATATGGGCACCGGTTTGGTGATTGCCGTAGACGCCACGAAGGCGGACGAGGCCGTGCGGATCCTGCAACAGGCAGGGGAGCAGGCTGCAATCATCGGCCAGATCAAGTCCGGCGAGAAAGGCGTGGAGCTGGTATGAAGCGCATTGTCGTGTTAGTTTCCGGCGGGGGCACCAATTTGCAGGCTTTGCTGGATGCTCAGGACAGGGGAGAGATCCCCGGTGGGCAAATTACCTGCGTGATCGCTTCCAAGCCCGGCGTGTATGCGCTGGAGCGAGCTGCGGCCCACGGTATTCCCGGTAAGGTTCTGGAGCGCAAGGCGTACCCGGATGTACATGCTTACTCTGCTGCCATGCGGGACCTGCTGCTGGCGGAGCAGGCGGATCTGGTTGTGTATGCCGGGTTCCTGACCATTCTCGATGAACAGGTGGTAGACGCTTTCCCCGGCAAAATGATGAACATTCACCCGGCGTTGATTCCGTCTTTTTGCGGCAAGGGCTTTTATGGGCTCCATGTGCATGAGGCGGTGCTGCAAAGCGGAGTCAAGCTGACCGGCGCTACGGTGCACTTTGTGACTGCCGACTGCGACGCCGGTCCCATCATCGCCCAAAAGGCGGTGCCGGTGCTGGAGGGGGACACCCCGGAGATTTTGCAGCGACGGGTGATGGAGCAGTGCGAATGGCAGCTGCTGCCTCAGGCGGTGGCGCTCTTTTGCCAAGATAAAATTCAGATTACGGGCAACAAAACCCGTATTTTAGATTGAGGTATAGTGTGAAAAATCACACTATACAGATTATATTGCCCTCAAAATTTGCCTTTGGCATAATTTTGAGATGGCTGTAATCACCATGAACGCCTTGTCAGGCTACAGCAAGGTGTTCATGATTTTTAATGAACGGTATGTAGCCTGAAAGGCTATGGTGATTATTATGGAGATACAACAGCTTTCAACCCTGCTGTCCGGCAACAGCTATCCCGGCCGTGGGATCGTGTTGGGTCGCAGCAAGGACGGGAAAACGGCAATGATCGCCTATTTTATTATGGGGCGCAGCATCAATTCCCGCAACCGTGTGTTTGAGGAGAACGACCGTGGCGGCATTCGCACCAAGGCTTTTGATGAGAGCAAGATGGAGGATCCGTCTTTGATCATTTACAACCCGGTGCTGTGCTTGGACGGAAAGACCATTGTCACCAACGGTGACCAGACGGATACCATCTATGACTTTATGGCAAAGGGCAAGTGCTATCGTCACGCACTGCTTACCCGGGAGTTTGAGCCGGACGCGCCCAACTACACCCCCAGAATCAGCGGCGTTGTCAAGCCAAACGGCGACTACAACCTGTCCATCTTAAAGTCCAATATGGGTCGGGGTGACTCCTGCCTGCGTTTCTTCTTTGAGTATGCAGCGGTGCCCGGTCTGGGCCATTTGATCCACACCTATAAGGGCGACGGCGATCCGATCCCGTCTTTTGAGGGCGAGCCGGTGCCGGTGGAGATGGACGGTGACCTGGACAGCTTTACGCAAATGATTTGGAACAGCCTGAACGAGGACAACAAAGTTTCTCTCTTTACCCGTTTTATTGATTTGGAGAGCGGTAAGGCAGAGAGTCGGATTATCAATAAAAACAAATAAAATACAGAAAATACAGGAGAATTGGCGGCAAAACGGCAGTTCTCCTAAAAGTCTTTTTTGGAGGTCAAAGAATATGACGGTTTTGGTGGTAGGCGGCGGTGGCCGCGAGCACGCATTGGTGCGCAAGATCAAAGAGTCGCCCAGAGTGGACAGTGTGCATTGCTGCCCGGGCAATGGGGGCATTGCCTATGATGCAGTGTGCCACAATGTGGCGGCGATGGATATAGACGGCATCGTGGCGCTGGCAAAGGAGATTAAGGCAGACCTGGTGGTAGTGGCCCCGGACGATCCGCTGGTGGCCGGTATGGTAGATGCCCTGAACGCGGCGGGCTTTGCCACTTTTGGCCCCCGAGCCAACGCGGCTATCATTGAAGGCTCCAAGGTATTCTCCAAGGATCTGATGCAAAAGTACCACATTCCCACCGCCGAGTATCGGGTATTTGACGATCCTCGGGCGGCCATTGAATACATTACGGAGAAAAACGAATTCCCCACTGTCATTAAGGCAGACGGTCTGGCTTTGGGCAAGGGCGTGCTGATTCCGGAAACTTTGGAAGAAGCGGTGGCCGGTGTTAAGGAAATTATGGAGGACAAGGTATTCGGTGCCTCCGGCAATCATATTGTGGTGGAGGAGTTCCTTACCGGACCGGAAGTGTCTGTGCTGGCCTTTACCGACGGCAAGTGCGTGCGCCCCATGGTGTCCTCTATGGATCACAAACGTGCACTGGACGGCGACAAGGGGCTGAATACCGGCGGTATGGGTACCGTGTCCCCCAACCCGTACTATACGGAAGCGGTGGCACAGCAATGTATGGACACCATCTTCCTGCCCACCATTGCGGCTATGAATGCCGAAGGGCGCACCTTCCAAGGCTGCCTCTACTTTGGTTTGATGCTTACCCCCAAGGGTCCCAAGGTGATTGAATACAACTGCCGTTTTGGCGACCCGGAGACCCAGGTGGTGCTGCCCCGGCTGGAAACGGATATTATGGATATTTTTGACGCTATTAACGCCGGTACGCTGGCGCAGCTGGACATTCGGTGGAGTGATAAAGCCTGCGCCTGTGTAATTTTGGCCAGCGGCGGTTATCCCAAGTCTTACCCCAAAGGGCTGGAGATCACCGGTCTGACCGATGGGCAGCGAGCGGGAGTTACCGTGTACCATGCCGGTACAGCGCAAAAGGACGGCAAGCTGGTGACTGCCGGCGGGCGCGTGCTGGGCATTACCGCCTTGGGTGACAATTTGCAGGCGGCGCTGGATACCGCCTATGCCGCTGCACGGGAAGTGCACTTTGACGGCGTGCATTACAGAAAAGACATTGGAGCCCGCGCATTGGCTGCCGGCAAATGTGAATAGGCTATGAACTTTACAAATTGTTATTGACAATTATACAGGCTGTGATATAATAGACACGTTACACACTTTGTATAATTTTTAATCGAAGAGGCGAAATTATGGCAACTGTTAAAAAGAGCAAAAAACGAATTATCGTTCCCATCGCCATTGTGTTGGTGATCGCCATTATCGTGACCAGTATCTTTATTGTGCGCAAGGTCAACGGCGGCGAGCAGGTGACCCTGCACACCATCTCTACCGGCGATATTTACGAGACGGTCAGCGCTACCGGCGATGTGACCGCAGGCGCCAGCCGTACATACAAGGTCGGCACTGTGGCGACTGTAAAAGAAGTGTTTGTCCAAAAGGGCGACAAGGTCAAAGAGGGCGACAAGCTGGCTACCTTTGATACCTCTAATGTGGACGCCCAGATCTCCAAATTGCAGGGGACTTATACGGACGCTAAGAAGGCGTACAACACCGCTCGCAGCAATCAGACTGCCGCTAAGTCGAATTTGGCAGCGGTCAATAAGCAGATCAACACGCTGGAAAAGCAGATTGCCAAGTTGCAAAAGCGTGCCAACACCACTACCTCAAAGAAGAAGACCACAACGAAAAAGCACAGCACTACGCTGCCGACCACAGTTCCCACAACACGGGTGACTACCACCAAAGAAACCACCGCTAAGGCCGCTACCTATACGGTAAAGGCAACGGTGCTGGCCGGCCAGGAGAGCTACGGTACCGTGCAGGTGGGTAATAATACCGCCGGTTCTACCAGTGCAGGTAAGTATGACGAGGGTGCAGATGTGGTGATTAAGGCTGTTCCTGCTAAGGATTACAGCTTCTCCGGTTGGTACGATGCCAACGGCACGAAATTGAAGTCCTCCAAGCAGGTGACTGTTCAGGTGCGTGGTAATGTGCAGTATATTGCGCAGTTTGAAAAGACCAGCACCACCGGTGCGCTCAAGGATCTGTCCGATACTTTGGCCGAGATTGCCGATAATATTCGCGATATGACCAATGATGTGGATACCATGATGCAGATCATGAAGACCACAGCGGACGCCATCAGTAAGGCGTTGGATAAAAATATTACCGATGGCAACGCCATCGCCAACGCAGTGGAAAAGGCCATTCGTGACGCCATCAGCGACGGATTGATTAACGAGGACAATCTGAAAGTGATGGGCGATGTGCTGGCAAAGAGTATTGCCCAGGCTGTAAAGGAAATTGACTGGAAGAGCGTTGCAAAAGACCTGACCAGTACGACGGATATACAGTTGACCACCAAGCAGCTGCAATTGGCTGCCCTGTATGCCCAGTCCAAAATGTATGCGGTAGAGGCTTCTGACACCGCTGTCAGCGCACAAAAGAGCGTAATGGAGGGTGCAGAGAGTGCCCTGACCGCTTTGCAGGACGCAAACAAGGATTTGCAGGCCGGTTGGACCGCTTCTTTTGACGGTACCATCACCACCTGTGATTTGGTGGCAGGAGAGCAGACTTCTCTGGTCAATGACGGTATTGTGCTGGAGAATATGAACACCATGGTTGTGACCATCAGCCTGAGTGAGTACGATAACCATCGGGTGAAGGTGGGTATGCCCTGCACCATTACTACCGCTTACGGTAAGTATGAGGGCGAGGTGACTGCCAAGGCGCCTACCGCCACCGGCGGATCTGCCGGCTCCATCTTGGACAATGTAGGCTCCATGGCCGGCATCAGCGGCCTGTCCAGTCTGACCAGCTCCGGTGCAGGCGTGGAGTGTACGGTAGAAGTGAAACACCCGGACGAGAACATTATCATTGGTTTTGAAGCCAATGTGGTGATTAGCACCGGCGAGTACCTGGGCGTTGTGACTGTGCCCACCGGCTCTATTGTACTGGATAAGACCGGCACCTATGTGTACCTCTACAACGAGGAGAAAAAGACGGTCACCAAGACCGCCATTACTACCGGTGCTATGTCTGACAGCGCATACCAGGTGACCGACGGCCTGAAAGCCGGGGACAAGATCGTTGCCGCACCGTCCTCTACCTATAAGGAAGACACCTTTAAGGTTAAGGTGGTTGACAAACTGAGTACAACGAAATAAGGAGCACTTTTTGTGAACATTTCAGAAAGCTTTAAAATCGCTGTCAAAGCCATAAAGGCGAACTGGATGCGCTCGCTCCTGACCATGCTGGGTATCATTATCGGTATCAGCTCCGTGATCATGATCGTGGGAGCCGGTACCGGTGCCCGGGACTATATCGTCTCGCTGATCGAGGATATGGGCTCCAACGCCGTGATGGTTACGGTAGATACCACCCAGGCGACCGACAACGACTACATCACCTTAAAGGATGTAGAAAATATTAAAAGCCGTGTAAACGGCGTAGATCGCTGCTCGCCTATGCTGATGGGCTTTGGCAAGGCCACCATTGACTCCCAGGCCAAGGAAGCTACCGCCATGCTGGTTGGCGTAAACAGCGATATTCAGTACGCCTTGACCGAAGGCTGCACCTACGGTCGGTTCTTTACCGATGAGGAGTATAGCGCCAATTCGCCTATTGCCGTGATCGGTATTAACAGTGCGCAAAGTGTATTTGGGTATGAAGATGTGACCGGCGAGTATGTGACTGTGTCCTCCAGCGGTAAGTCCATGAAGGTCAAGGTAGTGGGTGTGGCCAATATTGACCAGATTGCTCAGTCCGCCGGCGGCAGTTCCTCTCTGTCAACTATGTTTCAGCAGAACGAGGACTCTCCGGTGATCGCCCTGTTTATGCCCTGCACCACGCTGACCCAGATCACCGGCGCCAACTCCAACCTGAGCTCCATTTTCGTGATCGCCCAGGACGGTGCAGACAATGACGCTGTGGGCAACGCCACCGTCAACTACTTGAAAGCGGCTCACGGCAATTTTGCCAAGAATATGTACATTGCCCAGAATATGGCCACTTATATTCAGATCGTGGATATCGTTATGCAGGTGCTGACCGCGTTTATTGCCTGCGTAGGCGCCATTTCCCTAATCGTTGGCGGTATCGGCGTGATGAACATTATGCTGGTGTCCGTAACCGAGCGAACGCGGGAGATCGGCATACGAAAGTCCTTGGGCGCCAAGACCAAGGTGATCACCTTGCAGTTTCTGACCGAATCGGTGATTCTGTGCTTGATTGGCGGTATCATTGGCTTGGTATTGGGTATTGCAGGCGCGTATGCGGCCTGTGCCGTTATCAATATTACCCCCAAGATCACTTGGTGGGTGATCCTGCTGGCACTGGCATTCTCCAGCGGTGTTGGGCTGTTCTTCGGCATTTACCCGGCCCGCAAGGCTGCTAAGCTGTCGCCTATTGAGGCGCTGCGCCGAGAGTAAGTCAAAATTTATACAAAGTAAGACCGTATCGACTGGCATAGTCGGTACGGTCTTTATTTTAGGTATTGAAAAAGATGGCATAATAGTGTAAAATAAAAGGACATTTTGAGCGTACGCGCAAGAATAAGGGAGGACCCTTGTATGGAGAGTATTCAGCAGGTGATCGACCGCTTTGATTTTCAGGGCAAGACGGCGGATTGCCGGGCCTTTGGCAACGGCCATATCAATACAACCTATATCGTTACAACCGATTTGCCGGAGGGCGGTCAGCAGCGGTACGTGCTGCAGAAGGTCAATCACAATGTATTTCGTGACATTGACCGGTTGATGCAGAATGTGTTTGCAGTCACTTCCTTTTTGCAGGAGAAGATTCGGGCTGCCGGCGGCGACCCGGATCGGGAGACCCTGCACTTTATCAAGACCAAGGATGGCGCGCAGTATTACACTGCACCGGATGGGGACTACTTCCGCGCCTATGTGTTTGTAAAGGACTCTACCAGCTATGACGCGGTGGAGAGCGCAGCTCTGTTCCAAAAGAGCGGCGAGGCATTTGGTCGGTTTCAGCACCTGCTGGCGGATTTCCCGGCTGAGACTTTGTATGAGACGATTCCCAATTTCCATAACACCCTGTGGCGGTATGAGAACGAGTTTCTCCCGGCGGTAAAAGCCGACAAGGCCGGTCGTGCCGCCGCTGTGCAGGCGGAAATTCAGTTCGTAAAGGACCGCAAGGCGGACACCCATCGGCTCACCGACCTGGCGGCTGCCGGTCAACTGCCCCTGCGGGTGACCCATAATGATACCAAGCTGAATAATGTGCTGTTTGACGCCACCGCCGGCGAGGCCATTTGTGTGATTGACCTGGACACGGTCATGCCGGGTCTTGCCCATTATGATTTTGGCGACTCTATTCGCTTTGGTGCCAACACTGCTGCCGAGGACGAGGCGGACCTGTCCAAGGTGAGCCTGGATCTGGAGTATTTCGGCGCCTATGCCAAGGGCTTTTTGTCCCAGGCGGGGGAAAGCCTGATCCAAACGGAGATCGACCAGTTGGCCTTTTCTGCCAAGTTGATGACCTTTGAGTGCGGTATGCGATTTTTGACCGATTACCTGAACGGCGACACCTACTTTAAGACCGCTTACCCGGAGCATAACCTGGTGCGCGCCCGCAACCAGTTTGCCCTGGTGGCGGACATGGAGCGCAAAATGGACCAAATGGAAGCGCTCATCGCTGCACTGTAAATGAAATAGCAAAGAATATGGGAGGCACTCTGTTTGGAGCGCCTCCGTATTTTTTAGAGGGCTTTTTATGCTGGAAGATCCATAGCGGAGCACGCAGGCAAAATATAAAAGCACAACCCATAAAGGTTGCGCTTTTTTGTATAGATTTTGATAAGAACAAACGCATAGAGGGCGCTTATACAGGTGCCTTATGTGGATTTCTGCTTTTTCTATACGGCAGTGCAGACAGCAGATAGGCGATCCCCGGCAGGCACAGAAATAAAAAGAACATAGCGAAGCGCGGCGTTGCAAAAGACGGATCCGTTGCGAAGTCGGCTCCGGCATATAGCGCCCGGTTGATTTGACGGACGGCGGTTCCGCTAAAGCCGCTGATCGCAAACACCAGCCCTTGCAGCAAAGCAGACACACCGGTGGACAGCTTGATGAGTAAGGATTGCCCGGACACAAAAATGCCGTCCCGGCGTATGCCGCTTTCTTTCTCCGTTTGGTCTGCTGCGTCTGCAATTAAAATGGATTGCACGGTATTGACCAGACCGCAGCAAAACATATTACAAAACAGAAGCAGGATCAAGAGCGTAAAGGGCAGGGCTTGCGTTAGCTGCTGCGGTCGGCAAAGGAACAGCGCAAAGGCGGACAATAAAGCCAGTCCCGCAAATATATTGGCTTGTGCAAATGTGGTGGCTGCGCCGTACTTGTCTGCCAGTTTGGGAGCTACACCTGCGGCGATGAGTTGGCCTAAAAAGGTCGGAATGCCTAAGAGCAGCATATAGTGCACATAAGGCGTGCGCCCGTTATTGCCAAAGTAGTAAGACAGCACGGTCATTTGCAGCAAATTCATCAGCCCGGTAGGCGTGCGCAGCAATCCGGAGAGCAAAATGCGACGATAACTTTGCATGCGCCACATTTCCGTAAGATTTTGCCATAGGCTGCGCTTTTCTGCCGGTGGAGCGGTCACGCGCTCCTGGGTACAAAAGCCTACCGGCTGAAACAGGAGCATGCCTAGGAACAAAAAACTGCCACAGACCAAGACGGTCCCCATTTGCAGCCCTAAGGTAGGGTCGTTTAGCTGTTTGGAAAAGTGATTGCCCGCAGCCTGAGATAACGGCAATAGCAGCAAACTGATACCGGCACCGCAAATTCCTGCAACGATTCGTGCCTGTGCCAGCAATGCGTTGCGGTCCTTGCGGCTTTTTGTCATTAAGTTTGGCAATGTCCATAGCGCTACGTCGCCGAAGCAAAAGCAAATGCCAAAGCCGATGAAACTAAGCCCGGCAGCCAGTAAGATACCCAGGCGGGCGGTGGATGTTTCTGCTGCCGTATATGGACGATTAAGAAAGCAGAGCAGCGAAAAAATAAAAATCGGCAGCGGCGAAAATATAAGATAAGTGCGGCATTTGCCTTTGGTATTTTGACTGCGGTCAATGCGCATACCCACATAGGGATCACACAGGAATTCGGCTATTTTAGATAGCAGGGTGATGGTGCTGATGGCCAGTGCAGGCAAAAAGATCACACTTTGAAAATAGTAGGTCAGCCCGGTGCCGATCACGCCGTATATCAAGTTTTGACCCAGCATACCCAGTAGATAGATGGTCCGTTCTCTTTTTGTGTAAGTATCCATATTTCCTCCTTACATACCAACGGTATGTATAAATTCAAAGAATAGCCGCTGCAAAGCAGCGGGCGAATGGGCGTTTATAATTGATCTAAATAAGGTTGCAAGGGCGCTAAGTCCAGCCCGGTGGGTTCGCAAAGGGTACAGAGAAATGCCAGCTTTTGCTTCCGCTTTTCCGGGCCATCAGCAAATACCAGCGGGCTTAGCCAAAGATTGGCAAGCAGCGCCACCACTTCTGCAAAGGCTGTCGGTTCGGCCACTTGCAGCGAACCGTCGGCAATGCCCGCTTCGACCACCGGCAAAAAGGCGGCGGGCGCAATTTCTTCTACGCTGCGATACAGCAAGTCGCGCAGCATTTGGGGAGAGTTACGCAGTTGCACACCCAGTTTGCGGAATTGGGCTTCCTGTGGGTCTGTAATGGCAGCGAGCAGCATTTGGGTCAGCTTTTGACTGCCGGTTAATGTTGTGGATACTGCGATTTTTTGCCAAGTGGCGGACAGGGAATTGTTCTCAAAAATACGGGCGGCAACGGCGTTTAAGATCGCTTCCTTGGAGGAAAAATGGTGGTACACCGCGCCTTTGGTCAAGCCGCCCAGCTGGTCGATGATATTCTGTATGGTGGTGTGTTCGTACCCCTGCTGCAAAAACAGGCGTGTGGC
>OGZH01002320.1_pt1 | contig 10754 bp, 8 predicted proteins | sample 1576741 | NCBI WGS metagenome assembly OGZH01 (sample SAMEA3541560, study PRJEB24748) | human gut metagenome | biome: human gut; feature: human-associated habitat; material: faeces | place: China | collected 2012 | reverse complement strand
CTTCATCTGTTTTATACCCTCTCGATATCCTGTTAATTCTGTCCGTAATATGCATCTGCACCATGCTTACGGAAATAATGCTTATCCTGTAATTCCTGCGGAGCAGGTGCTACCTGCGGATGAATCAGCTCGGTTCGATATGGGAATAACTCATATCTTCAAAGTTAATGGAAATAAACTGCATCGGACTGACACCGGACTCTGTAAGCTCCTGTTTAATCAGCTCCAGCATGACCGACTTTCCGCAGCGGCGGATACCGGTCATAACCTTGATCAGCTCCGTTCCACTTCGGTCCGCGCTGAGCAAAGGTCCACCGGACCTTTAGCGCCCTTGGAAAGCAAGACAACCGTCTCGACATTTGCGGTCCAGGGGAACTGGTCCACGGCCACGGCCTTGTCCACGCAGTAACCGTTCTCCAGAAACACTTCCAGATCCCGCACAAGGCTGGTGGGTTTGCAGGAGATGTAGACAATATGATCCACGCCGTAAGCAATGATCTTCGGCAGTGCCTTGGGGTGGATGCCGTCTCTGGGGGGATCCAGGATGATCATATCCGGCTTCTCTTCCACTTCGTCCAGAACCTTCAGTACATCTCCGGCGATGAATTCGCAGTTATCCAGTCCGTTGGCAGCGGCATTTTTCTTTGCTGCCTCTACGGCTTCCTCCACGATTTCCACGCCGATAACCTTTCCGGCCGCCGGTGCCATGAGCTGTGCGATGGTACCGGTGCCGCTGTAGAGGTCGAACACAGTCTTGTCACTGCCGCCCAGGTCGCCCACATAATCTCTTGCCGTCTGGTACAGTACCTCCGCACTGTAAGAGTTGGTCTGGAAAAAGGAGAATGTGGAGATCTTGAATTTCAACCCCAGCAGTTCCTCATAAAAATACTCCTGTCCGTATAACAGCTCCGTACGATCACTCTGCACCACATCTGCAATGGAATCATTAGTAATATGTAAGATTCCTGCGAATTTTCCGGCTAGCTTCCTATCCTGTTCCAGGGAAAGCAACAGATCCTTAAATCCTGTGATCAGCGCATCCACATCCAAGCTTCCTTCCACCGCCGTCTCTCCCTGCCAGGGATCCTGTGAGGTCGTCACCAGTGCCACCAGAATCTCTCCGGTGCGGGATGCCTTACGTACCAGCAGGTGACGTAAGTACCCCTCATGGCTCATTCTGTGGAAAAAGCTTACCTTCGCCCGGGCAAAGTAATCTCTCACTGTCTGTAAGATCAGGCGGTAATCCGCATCCACGATCTCACAGTCCGCTACGGTCACTATATCGTAGAAGCTGCCTCTCTTATGCATGCCCAGCGCCAGCGGTCCGTCCTTGTACTCGTCTCCGAAGGAAAATTCCATCTTATTACGGTATTCATAAGCCTTCGGGCTGCCCTTGATGCCCTCAAAAGCCCAGGCTTCCTCCTGCTTGTTTAACACACTGTCCAGCAGGCGTTTTACCTGTTCCTCCTTGACTTTCAGCTGTTCTTCATAGGGAAGAGACAGATAGGTACATCCGCCGCATAACCCAAAAAGGGAACACGTCCGTCCGGTTTCCAGAGGTGACTTCTCCGTCACCTCTAAAAGCCTTCCTTCCGCCTTCCCTTTGCGTACTTTATTCACTGAGAACTTGACTTTCTGTCCGGGCAGGCCGTTCTTGACTACAGCAGTCTCATCTCCCACACAGACGATCCCTTTGTTGGGAAAATCAACCCTTACAACAGATCCTTCATATACCTGTCCTTTTTTCATGGGTTAGTTCTCTCCTTCATCCTCGAAGAAGTCGTCATCCTCTTCCACGTCATCTGCTTCGTCTTCGAAATCATCCTCGAAGTCTTCCAGATAATCCTGTGCGAAGAAGAAACGATATACGGCATAAGCTACGGCTGCAACAGCTGCTACGGCGCCGATGATGGCCAGTACCCATAACAGGATATTGCGTTCCTTCTTCTCTTCTACTTCCTTGCCCAACAGCTTGTTAAGCTTCTTCAGTTCGCTGACTTTCAGCTCATTTAATTTGTCAAGATCTACCAGATTTTCAATTCTGTTCATATTATTTACCTGCCTTTCCTGCATCTATTCGTATTTATGGATACAAAGCATTTTGTTTTCATTCCTTTATATGATACCATATTTTCATCAAAAATACTATAGAAAAACCATATTTGAGGAAATACATTTCTTATTCTTATAATTTCCTACAACTGCTTTAGTTTTGCAAAAGACGCATACATGATCTTCTGCCCTGCCTGGTCGAATTCCACGGTCACTTTATAGTCTCTGGGTTCTCTCACGATATTTAGTACCGTGCCCTCGCCGTATTTGATATGGCGCACTCTGTCACCTACCTCGTAGTCCAGTTTCTCCGGTGCCTTGAACTCCGTGCCCTTCTGCAGTCCGGCCAGCTGGTTCAGTCCGCTGATGCCCTTGGAAATATAAGGTTTATCCGCCTTTGCCGTAACACGGGGTTTTAAGGTCGCCTTGGGTCTTGGATCAAAGCCGGTATTACCGAAGCCGCCAAAACCACTGTCCGAGCCGGATCCAAACCGGGGAGATGCAATCGCCTCCAGTCCCATGGCACGAAGAGCTGCTTCATTGGCCCTTCTCGCCTGAAAATCTTCCAGATCATCGTCCCGGTATCTTCTGCTGGGCGGCAGGGTATTATCCAATAATTCCTTCGGAATCTCCCTCACAAAACGGCTCACCGGATTGTACTGGGTCTCCCCACGCAGCATTCTGCTCTTTGCACAGGTCAGCGTCAGATCCTCCTTGGCTCTGGTGATTCCCACATAAGCCAGTCTTCTCTCTTCCTCGATCTCCAACGGGTCATCGGAAGCAATGGTCATAAAGCTGGGGAATAATCCATCTTCCATGCCGGCGAGATACACCACCGGGAATTCCAGGCCTTTGGCACTGTGCAGCGTCATGAGCAGCACCCGGTTGTCACCGTTCTCCACATTGTCAATGTCTGCCACCAGCATGATTTCTTCCAGAAATTCCGACAGAGAAGGCTCGTCGTGAGTCTCCTCATATGCGGCCGCCTTGGTGATCAATTCATCTACGTTCCCCAGACGATCCTCAGCGGATTCCTCATCCTGATCCCGCAGATATTCTGCATAATCGATCCGTTCCAGCAGAGATTTGATCAGATCCGGCAATGTATACGAAGATAATCCGCTGCGAAGTACCTCGATCAGATTCACAAATCCACGGATCTTGGGCTCCGCTCTTCCCAGTCCCTTGATCTGATCTGCTTCACACAATGCATCAAATAAAGTAATATCCTTCATCTGTGCATAGTCTGCTACCTTTTCCAAGGATGCCGCACCGATGCTTCTTTTCGGCACATTAATAATTCTGCGCAGAGCCACTTCATCCCTGCCGTTATCAATAGTTTTCAGATATGCCAGAATATCGCGGATCTCCTGTCTGGCATAGAAGTTCACTCCACCTACCACATGATAAGGAATGCCCTCCACTACCATACGTTCTTCCAGAAGTCGCGACTGGGCATTGGTACGGTACAGCACCGCACAGTCCGCATAGGCAATGCCGTCATTTTTCACCTTGTCGGCAATATCGTCCGCAATGTATTCCGCCTCTTCATAGGCATTGTCAAACTGCCTGAAATGTACCCGGCTGCCTGCTCCTTTTTCCGTCCAGAGGGCTTTTTCCTTACGACCTCTGTTGTTGCGGATTACCGCGTTGGCCGCATCCAGGATGTTCTGGGTGGATCGGTAGTTCTGTTCCAGCTTAATCACCTTTGCATCGGGATATACCTTCTCGTAGTCCAGAATATTACGGATATTGGCACCGCGGAATTTGTAGATGGACTGGTCATCATCACCTACCACACACAGATTGCGATAACCGTCCGCCAACAGACGGATCAGTTCGAACTGCGCTGTATTGGTATCCTGGTACTCATCCACCATGATATATTTGAAACGTTCCTGATAATTATAAAGTACTTCCGGGCAGCTTTTGAACAGTTCCACAGTCTTTACAATAATATCATCAAAATCCAGTGCATTACTCTTTTTCAAGGTCTCCTGATACTCTCTGTAGACCTTGGCGATCACGGATTTCTTGTAATCTCCCACGGATTTTACTTCAAATTCCCGCACATCCACCAGCTCGTCCTTGGCGGAGGAAATTTCCGATAACAGCGTCCGCTCTTTGTACATCTTCGTGTCGATGTTCAGGCGCTTGCAGATCTGCTTTATCACAGATTTCTGGTCATCCGTATCATAAATGGTAAAATTCGTATCATAGCCCAACCGGTCAATATGTCTTCTGAGGATCCTCATGCAAGTGGCATGGAATGTCGCTACCCATACCTGATCCGCACCGAAACCTGCGATCTGATCCACACGCTCCCGCATCTCCTGGGCTGCTTTGTTGGTAAAAGTGATGGCCAGAATGTTCCATGGATTTACTCCCATCTCATCGATCAGATAAGCCACTCTGTGGGTCAGGACACGGGTCTTGCCGCTTCCTGCGCCCGCCAACAGAAGGAGCGGTCCTTCCGTATGAAGCACCGCTTCTTTTTGTTCTTTATTTAAGGTATCATAAATACTCATGAATTATGCATTATCCCTTTCATTAAATTCCTGCAAAAACTTTCGGAAATCATCGATTGGCATAGGCTTTGCATAAAAATAGCCCTGTACGATGTCACAGTCCGCCAGACGCAGCATGTCTAACTGTTCCTTCGTCTCCACCCCCTCTGCCAATACCTTGAAGCCGAGATGCTTCAACATTTTAGTCAGATATTTGATAATTGTCAATGCCGTTTCTTCCCGTTCGCTGTTCATGGTGTCATCCAGGAACTGCTTGTCCAGCTTCACCGTATCCACCGCTACCTTGGACAACAGATTCAGGGATGAATAACCGCTGCCGAAATCATCTACTGAAATCTCTACCCCTTTATCCCGGAGAGTCTCCAGATTGTTGGTCAGTTTATTTAGATCCGACATGAAAACAGATTCCGTCACTTCCACTTCCAAAAGTTCACTGGGTACTTTGTAGTCTTTCAGGCGTTTTAAAATATTCGGTACGAAGTCTGTATATTCATTATGCCTTCTGGAAAAGTTCACCGAGATCGGCACCACTTCTTCTCTCTGCGCCAAAGCATCCTGCAAATATTCCAGTACCTGATCCAGAATGGCAAAATCCACCTTGGTCACAAATCCGTTTCTCTCAAAGACATCAATAAATCTCCCCGGCATTACCATAGAACCGTCAGCCCGGATCCATCTGACCAGTGCTTCAGCACCCACTACTTTTCCGGTGTGCAAAGAAACTTTCGGCTGCAGATACGCCCGAAATTCCTTATTATTGTATGCAGCTACCATACCAGATACGATCTCTCTGGTATTCTCCAGATTCTTACGGATCTTCTCTGTATAGATTTCCACCGCACTGTCTACCTTCTGGGTCTTGCACTGTTTTCTGGCCTCATTGGCGTTATCCATCATGGAGGACACCGACCAGTCATTCTCCAGGATTTCATACATTCCCGTGGCAATGACCAGATTGCACTGGTCGTAGCGGCTGTTGGTCTTCTGCACAAAAGTATTGGTGAATTCCAGATATTTGTCTCTGGCCTTCTCCACCGTATCTTCCTTCAGCACTCCCACGAAATGATCCGAAGTTACACGACAGAACAGTACGCCGTTCTGGCACTTTTCCTGCAAGGCTATCGCAAAATCATGCAGGATCCTATCTCCCACTTCATAACCGTACATTTCGTTCACATACTGGAAATTTGAAAAATCAGATGACACAAAAAACAATCCTGATTTCCCGTGGGCAGCCATATAGGCCTCCAGCTTATCCACAAACTTGTTATATATCGGCAGTCCGGTCAGAGCATCATAATTCAGTTTCCGGTTCAGATCACGCTGATCCTTCTCCGCATTCTTCAGCGTGCGCAGTCGGTTAAAAATCTGGTGAGAAATTCTGCACAGTGCATTTTTCTCTTCCTGCCAGCTTCTGTCTGTGTGGCGATTTGAGAAAATAACGCTGGCCTTTAATCCCTTAGCGGCCGTGGACATTACAATCATCACGGACTCCGCCTCTTCCTTGTAGACATCCGGAGTCTCTGACTGCCGGTAGATCACAGCACCGGATTCATCGGCCTTTTTCCGGATCCTGTCCCATTCGAACACGCCGGGATTCAGGATTCTTCTGGCAAAATCTTTCTTCTCTTCACGATTCCATTGATAACGGATTGTTGGTCCAGCCTCGTTGACTTCCACACAGATCATGTCATCAATTCCAAAAAAGCTACAGGTCCGCTCACAGATCACCTTTAGTGCACTGGTCAGATTCGGCACATTTTCCAACAGATCCATGCAAAATAATACCAAATCTTCCGCACTCTCAAACTGTGCCTCTTTATGGGCAATCTCGTCCTCCTTGTTCTCTTCACTGTCCAGATAACTCTTGCCGGGCAATGCCACACCTTCCTTGACATCCAGCAGGTAATAAGCACCCTTTCCTTTGCTCTTTACCTGATACAGGGCTGCATCTGCCCACTGGAACAACAGATTGTAATCCGTCACCGTGCCGTCTGTCACCGCCGCGCCCAGGCTACAGGAAATGTGCAGCCCTGTCTTGTCATCATCATAACGGTCAGACATGCAGCGGTTCAGCTGTTTTAATTTCTCCTCCAGCTGTTCTCTGTCCATGTCCTCCACATAGAAGACAAATTCATCCCCACCGATCCGGCCTTTTAACGCCTCGGGGAAAATATTACTGAGTTCATCCGCAAAGGAACACAATACCGCATCCCCAAACAGATGGCCGTTGGTGTCGTTGATCTTCTTAAAGCTGTCCACATCCTGTACGACCAGATACCCAGTCTGCCCGCGTTTCAGGCTCTGTAGCCTGGCACCGATCTGTTGTTTGATGGTAGAATTGTTCAGCAATCCGGTCAGGGAATCTTTCTGAGATTTTTCCCGCAGTTCCCACTCTTTTTTCTTCTGGTCATCAATGTCACAGACCTTTCCCAGAACCCGCTCCGGTTCTCCCTTTTCATCATAAAAAGTCTGTCCGATGACCTTCACCCACCGGGGCTTCCCCTGCGCATCGGTCTTGCAGAGTTCGATATAAATATCCGGCTTGCCACTGCGCAGTGCTTCTGCCAGCTGTTGTTCTACCGTTTCTGTCCGGTTCCCGGCTTCTTTGAGCAGCTGATCTGTATACCCCTCCGTGATCTGCCGGGAATACAGAATTCCCTCTCCCGGACCGGCATAATACATCTTGTCATTTACAATATCATATTCGAAAATCAGATCTCCGGACATACGGATCACAGCCATCAGCTTTTCCCTCTCCCGGTGCAGTTCTCTGGTGGTCTCATCCAGCTGTCTGTCCACATCCCCTGTCTGTTTTTCCTGCAATGCAACCTCTTTTTTCAATCCCATACATTTTTCTTCCATGCAGACCCTCTTTTGCTTTCTCTATACCTCTTCCACCCGGCTGAAATTCCAGACACGGAGATTGTATTCCACGATCGGCGTGTCACAGTAAATACATTTCTTGGCTCCCAGTCCCGGAAGCGGTGCTCCACAGTTCGGACAGTTCAGTCCCAGACCGGCATCCTCCTGATTCTCGATCATATCCTGATCCTGGATATAGACCAGTTCCACGTTATACTTGGCCTGTTCTTTATGCTCTTCACTGCCTCCTATTACTTTTCCGTTCTCTTTTAATGCATGAAAATACTCCACTGCCGTCTGCAGGACAATACTCTGTCTTCCCCTCTGCTTCCGGTACTGGTGGATCTCCGTTCTGTGAATATGGATATTTTCAAAGCTCTCCTTCTGGGACTGGTTCTGTAGCATTTCCAGCCGCAGTCTGAGCTGTTCTTTCAATTCTCTGGTTCCCTCCGACAACAGGGCCGGATTCTGTTTCGTAATACTCTGCAGATAGGAGGTCAGCACATTCTCCGCTCTGCTCTTCATCTCATCATAATGAAATTCCGGGAAATCCCGCATAATGGACGGCATGTACAGGTTGGTTGCGGAAGAGACCGACTTCGGTGTCATTTCCACTTCCTTTTCTCTCTGTTTCATTCCCTCGATCATGGAGTCCGTTCCGAATAACATCCGGGAGGTATCCCGCAGTTTTTTCCTGATGTTGCAATAGGCATAATAAATGATTCCTGCAAGCACCAGAAGTAATACCAATATGACGATAATTGCAATCAGATTTCCGCTCATTTATGTTTCTCTCTGTTTTTCATTCTGTTGTAATGTTTGTATAGCATAAGTTCAGGAACGCAGGTGCCAAAGTTGCACCACATAGCTGAACTGTTAACAGTTCAGCGCGCCATTCGCAAAGCCGCACTGTTACAGCAAAGTACAGCAGATGCCAAAAGGCATCCGCTGTACTGCTGTTTTGTAGAAATATTCTGCTGAGTATGTATTATACTCTGTCGTTCTCGTCAAAAGGATCACCGCACTCCGGGCAGAACTTGGGAGGATGTGCAGGATCTTCCGGCTCCCAGCCACACTTGTCGCATTTATAGATCGGTGCGCCGTCCGGCTTCTTTGCTCCGCATTCGGAACAGAACTTGCCCTGATTTACCGCGCCACAGCTGCAGGTCCAACCTGCATCGGAGGGTTTAGGTGCGCCACACTCGGAACAGAATTTGCCCCGGTTATCCGCAGCACCGCAGCTACAGGTCCAGCCCAGTACCGGTGCCTGCATCTTAGGAGCCTGCCCCTGCACAGGTGCTGCCTGTGCCTGCTGCATACCCATACCATTCTGCTGTGCATCCATCTGGTACAGTTGGCCGGCATTAATACCACCTACCATATTCGCCATGTTCATACCGGCAAATGCCATCATAGGTCCTGTAGAAGTATTAGATGCTGCCATCTTCATAGCTTCGGCCTGTGCAGCAGTCATGGTAGCTGCAGCCATTCCGGTATTGCGCAGTACTGCGGTTCTCTGCAGATCAGCAATAGTCTTCGCATCCTCATCGGGAATCTTTGCAGAGTTGATATTGATAGTAACGATCTCGATACCGCGAAGCTTGGTCCACAGATCGGAAAGTTCATCTTTTAAAGCCTCCGTCAGTTCCTCAGTGTGTGCGGGAATCTCACTGGGACGGACGCCTTTTGCGGAGATCTTGGCCAGTGCGGGTTGCAATGCAGTCAACAGTTCTGCCTTCATCTTCGCTACCAGTTCACTTCTGGTGTAGGACTCTGTTACGTTACCACATACATTCTTGTAGAATAACAGAGGATCTACCAGATGGAATGAATATTCACCGTTACAACGCAAAGAAGTATCCAGATCCAGTCCGATATTCTGATCGATCACACGGAAAGGAATGGGGCTTGCAGTACCAAAGAGATTGTTCATGATCTCCTTAATATTAAAAAAGTAGATTCTCTGATCCTTTGCCGCATTACCTCCGAAAGTAAAACGCTTCCCTATATTGGAAAATGTATTCTTAACGCTCTCACCAAGATTTCCGTAGAACAGGCTGGGCTCGGTGGAAGAATCATATACGAATTCACCTGCATCGGCACAGAACTCTACAATTCCGCCCTGATCCACGATGATCATACACTGTCCTTCGTTGACTGCCACGATAGAGCCGTTGGAGATAATGTTCTCCACACCCTTGGTGTTACTGTTACGTCCATTGGTTACACGCTGCTGTCCTTTTACTACCAGCACATCATTGGAAAGGGAATCACAATAGAAATACTCTCTCCACTGGTCAGCCATCATGCTGCTGACTGCATCTTTCGCTGCTCTGATTAAACCCATTACCGCACCTCCGTTTTATATATGAAAAATCTGTTCTTTTTCACATCTCTTATATTTTAGCAAATTTTACACATTCCCTCAACTGCTTTTCGTAAAATATCGTCATTTTTCCTTTACAATGTGCCGTTTTTCTACTAAACTGTGATACTAGAGATGTTTGATTAAACTATAATATAAAAGGGTTGAAAGAAAAATGGGTAAAAAAGCTACAAAAGCCGCTGATAATATGTACTATCTCGCACGTTGCGAAGCCGCTGAGACGAATGCGGACTTCAGCAGTCGGGAAAAAGCCGCCGAACTGGTGGGCATCGACCGTACCAGACTGGCCAGGATCGAACTGGACACCATTGTTCCCTATCCCGAGGAAGTCAAGGCCATGGCCAAGGCCTACAATACACCGGAGCTGAACAATTCCTTCTGTGCCAGGGAATGTCCTCTGGGCCGCAGCAGTGTATCGGAAGTCGACATTGTGGACTTTGACCGGCTGGCATTGAAGGTACTGGGTTCCTTAAAGGATATCGACACCCTGCGGGCTTCCCTGATTGCCATCTCCGAAGACGGCATCATCTCCGAGGATGAGCGCCCGGCATTTCAGGATATTCTGGATTCCCTGGAGAAGATCAGTACCAATGCCAAAGCTTTGAAATTATGGGCCATCAAAAATATACACATCAAGGAGGAGGACGTCTGATCCTCCCCCTTTTTATCCTATTTTATTCTGCTTATCTTGCCGTTGCTTTCTCTGCGAATTCCGTAGTTACCAGTGCCTCGTAAGGTACTCTCTCTTTCAGTACATCCGAATCCTCCAGAATATTCTGCAACAGGTCAAAGGCATCTTTATGGAAGATCAAATCCTCTTTCCAGGTATCCTGTTCCTGATATCTGGCAACAATAGCTGTCAATGTGTCACTTTCGGTCTCGGCAAACTGGGGTGCAATACACTTGGCAATTTCCTCCGCACT
>OGZH01002296.1_pt1 | contig 10843 bp, 10 predicted proteins | sample 1576741 | NCBI WGS metagenome assembly OGZH01 (sample SAMEA3541560, study PRJEB24748) | human gut metagenome | biome: human gut; feature: human-associated habitat; material: faeces | place: China | collected 2012 | reverse complement strand
GGGGTTGCGACAGCGCCGTCCAGTACACGCAGGGAACGTTCAACCTCTACTGTAAAGTCAACGTGACCAGGGGTATCAATGATATTGATACGATATTCCTGTGCACCTTTTTTCGGTTTGCACTGTTCCTGCGGAGTCCAATGACAGGTAGTTGCGGCTGAAGTAATTGTGATACCTCTTTCCTGTTCCTGCTCCATCCAGTCCATGGTAGCAGTACCTTCGTGAGTATCACCGATTTTATAGTTTACACCAGTATAATACAGGATACGCTCTGTCAGTGTTGTTTTACCAGCATCGATATGAGCCATAATACCAATATTTCTGGTTCTCTCTAATGGATATTCTCTTCCAGCCAAGGTTTTTCTCCTCCTTAGAATCTGTAATGAGCAAATGCCTTATTAGCCTCTGCCATCTTATGCATGTCTTCTTTCTTCTTCACAGATGCTCCTGTGTTGTTTGCAGCATCCAGAATTTCATTTGCCAGTCTCTCTTCCATTGTCTTCTCGCCTCTCTTGCGGGAATACAGAGTGATCCAGCGAAGTGCTAATGCCTGACGACGATCAGCTCTTACCTCGATAGGTACCTGGTATGTTGCTCCACCAATACGTCTAGCTTTTACTTCCAGAACTGGCATGATGTTATTCATAGCCTCTTCAAATACTTCGATAGCCGGCTTGTCAGTTTTCGCAGCAACTCTTTCGAATGCTCCGTATACGATTTTCTGAGCTACACCTTTCTTACCATCTAACATAATGTTATTGATAAGTTTGGTAACCACTTTATTATTGTACAGCGGATCCGCTAATACATCTCTTTTCTGAGTATGTCCTTTACGTGGCACGGTACTTCCCTCCTTAATCATTGAAATTAATTCATCGGTACTCACATGTGTCGTTCTACTGTGTATCATGCTCGCAATTTCTATATTAACCCGCAACCACTGGTAAATAAGAATACGGCACAACAGTTAGTTCTGTTTGTGATACGACTTTATTGTTCTATACTGTTTCGCTTAAAAGTCTGTAACTTTTATTATTTCTTAGCGTCTTTTGGTCTCTTTGCTCCGTATTTGGAACGAGCCTGTCTTCTCTTAGCAACGCCTGCTGTATCCAGAGTACCACGAACGATGTGGTATCTTGTACCTGGAAGGTCCTTTACACGTCCTCCACGAATCAGAACAACGCTATGCTCCTGAAGGTTATGTCCCTCACCTGGGATGTAGCTTGTTACTTCGATTCCGTTTGACAGACGAACTCTGGCGATCTTTCTCAGAGCTGAGTTAGGTTTTTTAGGTGTAGCAGTTTTAACTGCTGTGCAGACACCTCTCTTCTGTGGTGCAGAAACGTTTGTGCTCTTCTTTTTCAGAGAGTTGAAGCCCTTCTGCAGAGCAGGTGCTGTAGATTTCTTTTCTGAAGTCTGACGACCTTTTCTAACTAACTGGTTAAATGTTGGCATTCTTTTCACCTCCTGTAATATTCCGCATTTGCGGTAGTGGTTGCTTAAAATCATTTTCAGGTGTGTGGATACATAGATATAGTGTATCGGCACGCACAATTCACATTATATCGGCAGAAACAGCGTCTGTCAAGGCTTTTTATGCAGTATTTACAGGAATTTTATGCACTTTTTTTATGCATATTTTTTAAAGAGAATATCCTGATGTTTTGTATCTTTCTCAGAGTAGTTGCAGATAAGATCTGGCATCGACTCTTCATCATCCACGATCAAATTTTTTTCACCCATATATATCATCTCCATTTTCCATTACAAACGTTGCATTCCACAACTTCTGTTTGTTTTCACTGCTTCTATTTTACCCTATTATACGCCTAAAATCCATGAAAACCTGGCTGGCTTTGCTGGACTTTTTCTTTTAAAAGTGATATTATATCGCATAAGCAATTAGCTTACCGGCATGCTCTTTATGCTGGCATTTTCGCTATTTATAATTATGGAGGTGAATCGCTATGTTGAGGACAATATTGAAACCACTTTCTTTCGTACCTGCCCTCATTATGATGTATATTATCTTCTCCTTCTCCGCTCAGGACGGAGATATGTCCGGTCAGCTCAGCTACCAGGCAAGTGTGAAGATCATCGAAACAGCTGACTATGTTTTTAACGCCAATCTCAGTTACGATCAAATCGATGAGTGGGCAAATAAAATCGATTTTATCACCCGCAAACTAGCACATATGACCGAATATTTCGCTCTTGCCATCGCAGTATCCTTTCCATTATATGTATATGGACTGCACGGCATCCTTCTGATGTTTCTGGCGGGGCTGATCTGCGTCGGGTTCGCCTGCGGAGATGAATTCCACCAATCGTTTATCGCCGGACGAAGTCCTTCGGCAAGAGATGTCTGTATCGACAGTGTCGGCGTGTTTTTTGGGATCATCGTCGTCCGCATCATCGGCTGGACCGGACGGAAGACGGTCTTTAAAGAAAAAGTAAAACAGAAAAAGCCAAAGAAAAAGCTCTTTGGCGGTAAGTCAAAAACAACTTACTATGATAAATACGGCAATTACCAGCCACCACAGCCGGATGACCGCTATTACCAGAATCCAGGATCTGGATATGGTTATGGTTATGACAACCGTGGACAGGATTATGGTTATGATAGTCGCTATGACAGCCGCAGCGGGCGTAATTATTACGAACAGCCGGGCGGCAATCCGAATTATGGTTACGATAACCGCGGCGGCCGCGATTATTATGGTCAGCCGGAAGGTAACCCAAATTACGGCTATGACAACCGCGGCGTTAATCCGAATTATGGTTATGACGGTCGCAGCAGCAATCCGAATTATGGCTATGATAACCGCGGCGGCAATCCGAATTATGGTTATGATAATCATGGACATCGTGATTATTATGAACAGAGCGGCAAAAATCCGGAAACCGGTTACGGATATGACAACTGCGAGCAGAATTACTGCGAATCACAGACTCCTGACCGCAGTAACCGCGATTACTATGAGCAGCCCGTCAGGGAGTCGCAGTCACAGCAGAGTACCAGAACCTGGTCAAGGGAAGAAGTAGAAGCCGGACTTCATCCGGAGCATACATCACGTACTTCCGACAAAAAGGCTACTAATCCAAACGATCCTTTCTGGTCTCCAGAACAGGAAATCGACTTCAATGCCAAACCGGAATATGCCGAGCGAAATTATCAGGAAACAAATGATCCATATGATCATGACTGGGGATTTGACCGTTCCGAAAATGTTTCCCGACAGCCATCTTATTCACCAGAAAAAGAACAGGCTCCATATGAGAATCCGGAAAGTACCGTTCCAGACGAACCTGCGGAAGATCCAAGACAGACTCCTCCGGTACAGCACCGAAGAAAAAAGAAACATGAAAAAGACTGGTTCTTTGATCTGTAAAGGTTTGTTGCTCGCCACTTGCAGAAGTGGGAGTCTTCTCGACTGAGATAAAATCGGAAATTGAGTTTCGATTAAAACTAAACGAAAAAATGCAAGTACTTTCGTCATCCGACAAAAATACTTGCATTTTTTGTTTTATCATTTTTCGTTTTTTGCTTATTATTCTGTTCCCTGTTACTCTGTTTTTTCGCTGCTTTCTTCCTGCTTCTGTCTCTCTTCTTCCTTCTCCTGCTGTTCTTTCACAAATTGCTGTAATTCCTGTTTGTGCTCTTCATTGAGACCATGATCGCCCTCAAGAGAACGTAAAAACACCAGCAGAGAACCATCATAGGCAAGATTCAGGTATTCCTGAACACCTTTTGCTATAAATTCTTTTCTTGACATGTTCACAGAATAATAGCGACGTTTACCTCTTTTGGTAGAAGACAGGATTTTCTTATTCTTCAGACGTATCACAAAACTATAGGCCGTCTGCTGTTTCCATACATATCCTTTTGTCTCCATGTACTCCATGATTTCATTCAGATGAATCTCCTCCTGATCTGCATGTGCCCACATGTAGTCCATAATGTGCTGTTCCGCTTCTGATAAACTGTAAAAAGCCATACTTTATCCTCCTAATCGTTTGTAATATAATACAATGCTATATTACATATCTTATCAAAAAATCGCCAGATGGTCAAATCAAAAATTCGAGAAATTTTGTTCCGTTTTGTGATCATTTACAGAAAATAATGCATGAAACAGAAGAGGAAATAAATCTTGTTGCCCGCCGCCTACAGTTGAGAATCATCTCACCTCTGATATAGTATGATTGCAAACACCGCTGTCAATGCCTCTGCCTCTACCACCGGAAATGCCAGCCATACGCCGTTTGCTCCCAGTATTTTTCCAAACAGAAATGCTGCCGGAATAATGACAATGACATATCGCAGCAACGCAATACAAAAAGATGGTGTACCCTTTTTTCTCAACATGGCAACAAAAAAACGCCACATAACTACCTTTCGATAGCTATGTGGCGAAAAAAGAACTTTCTTAAAAAATCCACACCCTGTACGGGTTTTGTTATTCTCTTTATTCTTCGGTAGAATCCGAATCTTCCGCTGTCAAATCGATTTCATCGAAATCGTCTGCAACATTCTCATCTGCATTCTCTGCTGCGGCAGTTTCTGCATCTGCTGCTGTTTCTTTCGAAGTGATCTCTGTCTGCTCTTCCGACATTTCTGTTTCATCCAGCATCAGATCGTCATCTTCCATTTCATATTCATCCTCACCGGTATCCAATTTTACGTTGCGGTAACGTTTCATACCGGTTCCGGCCGGGATCAGTTTACCGATGATAACGTTCTCTTTCAGACCGATCAGCGGATCGACTTTACCTTTGATAGCTGCTTCTGTCAGAACTTTTGTAGTTTCCTGGAAGGATGCTGCTGACAGGAAGGAGTTGGTTGCCAGGGATGCTTTTGTAATACCAAGCATTACCTGTTTTCCTTCTGCAGGCTCTTTGCCCTGAGCGATCATCTCTTCATTGATATCCTCAAAATCAAGGATGTCTACCATGGTTCCCGGCAGAAGTTCCGTGTCTCCGTTATCCTCTATACGGATCTTCTTCATCATCTGACGAACGATTACTTCGATATGTTTATCGTTGATCTCTACACCCTGCAGACGGTATACACGCTGTACTTCACGCAGCATGTAATCCTGAACAGCGTTTACGCCCTTGATTCGCAGAATGTCATGCGGATTTACACTACCTTCTGTCAGTTCATCACCAGCATCCAGATAAACTCCATCCTGTACTTTGATACGTGATCCGTAAGGGATCAGATAAGTCTTGGACTCACCTGTCTCACTGTTTGTCACAATAATCTCACGTTTTTTCTTGGTATCTTTGAGGGTTGCCACACCGGAAATCTCAGTGATGATAGCAAGTCCCTTAGGCTTACGTGCCTCGAAAAGCTCCTCGACACGAGGAAGACCCTGTGTGATATCGCCGCCGGCAACACCACCGTTATGGAAGGTACGCATGGTCAGCTGTGTACCCGGCTCACCGATAGACTGTGCTGCGATGATACCTACGGATTCACCAACCTGTACCGGCTCACCGGTTGCCATGTTGGAACCGTAACATTTCGCACAAACACCAACATGTGATTTACAGTTCAGGATCGTACGGATCTTGATCTGTTCAAATGGTTTGCCGTTTGCGTCCACACCTTCACTCATGATACGTGCTGCACGTTTCGGAGTGATCATATGGTTTGCTTTTACAAGGATTTCGCCGTCTTTATTCTTAATGGTCTCGCAGGAGAATCTTCCTGTGATACGCTCCTGCAGGCTTTCGATCTCTTCCTTGCCGTCTGTAAATGCTTTTACATACATACCCGGAATTTCTTTGCCTTCGCAGCAGTCCATCTCACGGATGATCAGATCCTGTGATACATCAACCAGTCGTCTTGTCAGGTAACCGGAATCGGCTGTACGAAGAGCGGTATCGGACATACCTTTTCGAGCTCCATGTGCAGACATGAAATATTCCAGTACGTCAAGACCTTCACGGAAGTTTGACTTGATAGGCAACTCGATCGTATGACCGGTTGTATCTGCCATCAGTCCTCGCATACCTGCCAGCTGTTTGATCTGTTTATCAGAACCACGGGCACCGGAGTCAGCCATCATGAAGATGTTGTTGTACTTATCCAGTCCGTCCAGCAGCTTTCTGGTCAGAACATCATCGGTTTCTTTCCAGGTCTCTACAACTTCTTTGTAACGTTCTTCTTCTGTGATCAGACCACGTTTGTAGTTCTTTGTGATGTGGTCTACAGTCTCCTGAGCCTGCTTGATCAGTTCCGGTTTTTCAGGCGGAACGGTCATATCGGAAATGGATACGGTCATAGCTGCTCTTGTGGAGAATTTATATCCTGTTGCTTTGATATCATCCAGCACTTCTGCCGTCTTGGTAGCTCCGTGTGTATTGATAACTTTTTCCAGGATCTGTTTCAGCTGTTTCTTTCCTACATGGAAATCTACTTCCAGCTTCATTTCGTTTTCCGGAATGCTTCTGTTTACAAAGCCCAGATCCTGAGGCAGGATCTCGTTGAACAGGAAACGTCCCAGTGTGGACTCTACCGTACCGGTCTTTGTTGTACCGTCCGGCATGGTCTTTGTCATACGCACTTTGATTCTGGTCTGCAAAGTCAGTGCTTTGTTTTCATAAGCAAGGATTGCTTCGTTCACGCTCTTGAAGTACTTGCCTTCTCCGATCGAACCCGGTCTTTCCTGTGTCAGGTAGTAAATACCAAGGACCATATCCTGTGAAGGAACGGCTACAGGACCGCCGTCGGACGGTTTCAGCAGGTTGTTCGGTGAAAGAAGCAGGAAACGGCACTCTGCCTGAGCCTCTACGGACAGCGGCAGATGTACAGCCATCTGGTCTCCGTCGAAGTCGGCGTTGAATGCGGTACAAACCAGCGGGTGCAGCTTAATCGCTTTACCTTCTACCAGAATCGGCTCGAACGCCTGAATGCCCAGACGGTGCAGCGTCGGCGCGCGGTTGAGCAGCACGGGGTGATCCTTGATGACATCTTCGAGGATGTCCCACACCTCCGGCTTCATCTTTTCCACGGCGCGCTTGGCGCTCTTGACGTTCATGCCCTTGTTGCGCAGCTGCAGCTGCTGCATGACGAAGGGCTTGAACAGCTCCAGCGCCATCTCCTTGGGCAGACCGCACTGATGCAGCTTCATTTCCGGGCCGACGACGATAACGGAACGGCCGGAATAGTCAACGCGCTTGCCCAGCAGGTTCTGACGGAAACGGCCCTGCTTGCCGCTCAGCGTGTGAGACAGGCTGCGCAGCGCGCGTCCGCCGGGGCCAGTAACCGCACGACCGCGGCGGCCGTTGTCAATCAGCGCGTCCACGGATTCCTGCAGCATACGCTTCTCGTTGCGGACGATGATTTCCGGCGCGCCCAGCTCCAGCAGGCGCTTCAGGCGGTTGTTGCGGTTGATAACGCGGCGGTAGAGGTCATTCAGGTCAGACGCGGCGAAACGGCCGCCGTCCAGCTGCACCATCGGGCGCAGATCCGGCGGGATAACCGGCAGGACGGTCAGCACCATCCATTCGGGCTTGTTGCCGCTGGCGCGGAATGATTCGACAACTTCCAGACGCTTCACGGCGTGCGCACGCTTCTGCCCTTCGGTGTCGCGGTTGCGCTCCTTGCTCGTCAGGGTTTCGATTTCCGCCTTCAGTTCGGCGCTCAGCTTGTCCAAATCCAGCTCGCGCAGCATCGTCTGCACGGCTTCGGCGCCCATCATCGCCTTGAAGCTGCCGCGGTCGGGCTTCTCCATGATGGCGCGGTACTGGTCGTCGTTAATCAGGTCATGCAGGGCGACGTTGGTCACGGCGGTGTTGCCGGGATCAAGGACGATAAAATTCGCGAAATACAGCACCTTGTCCAGCACACGGGGGGACAGCTCCAGCAGCATACCCATGCGGCTGGGGATTCCCTTGTAGTACCAGATATGGCTCACGGGCGCGGCAAGTTCGATATGACCCATGCGCTCGCGGCGAACCTTGGCGCGCGTGACAGACACGCCGCACTTGTCGCACACGAGGTTCTTGTCCTTCGGACGGATGCGCTTGTGCTTGCCGCAGGCGCACTCCCAGTCCTTCGTCGGGCCGAAGATGCGCTCGCAGTACAGACCGTCGCGCTCCGGCTTCAGGGTGCGGTAGTTGATGGTCTCAGGCTTCTTCACCTCGCCATAGCTCCAGTTGCGGATCTGGTCAGGAGAGGCAAGGCCGATTTTGATCGAATCGAAGACGTTGTTTTCCATGAAACGAACCCTTTCTTAATCTTTATAGTCTCGATGATAACAGTTGACGTTGGAAGACCCGCTGCCCTCCCCTGTCCTGCGGCGGCAGCACGCGCACCGCGCAGGGAAACACAGCTTTCTCAAAGGGGCCTTATTATTCGTCGATGTTCACTTCGTCAGAAGCGGACTCTGCAGCGGCAGAGTTGTCATCCTCCAGCACGGAGGGATCATCGAAACCAGCATCGGCGTCCTTGATGGTGTAATCGTTCAGCAGCTCGTTCTCGTTGGCGACAGTCTCGGTGCCGGCAACATCACGCATATCGAAGCCGGTCTCTTCGTCGTCGAAGTTCTGGCGCATATCGATCTCGTTGCCATCCTTGTCCTGGACCACAACGTCCATACCCAGAGACTGCAGCTCCTTCAGCATAACGCGGAAGGACTCGGGGATGCCGGGCTGCGGGATGGGTTCGCCCTTGACAATGGCCTCGTAGGTCTTGACACGGCCCTCAACGTCATCGGACTTGACGGTCAGGATCTCCTGCAGGGTGTAAGCGGCACCGTAAGCTTCCAGAGCCCAGACTTCCATCTCGCCGAAGCGCTGACCGCCGAATTGAGCCTTGCCGCCCAGAGGCTGCTGGGTGACCAGAGAGTAGGGGCCGGTGGAACGGGCATGGATCTTATCATCGACCAGGTGATGCAGCTTGAGGTAGTACATATAACCGACGGTAACGCGGTTGTCGAACTTCTCGCCGGTACGGCCGTCATAAACGGTGGTCTTGCCATCGCGGTCCAGCTCGATCTTGGAGAAGTCGATGATGTGGCCCTTCTCACCCATGATCTTGGGCAGCTTGGTGGGATAAGCCGGAGCGTTCTCACCATGCCACATCTCGCGGGCGGTGTCGAAGGTGTCACCGATGTCGTTCTCACGGGCAGAGTCGAACACGGGGGTCATGACCTTGATGCCGCAGGCCTTGGCTGCATAGCCCAGGTTGACTTCCAGCACCTGACCGATGTTCATACGGGAAGGCACGCCCAGGGGGTTCAGCACGATGTCCAGCGGGGTGCCGTCGGGCAGGTAGGGCATGTCCTCCTGCGGCAGGATGCGGGAAACGACACCCTTGTTGCCGTGACGGCCTGCCATCTTATCGCCAACGCTGATCTTGCGCTTCTGGGCGATACTATCTCCATCCGGCAGCACCACCTTGGTATGCAATCAATTATGGTTTTGAACCGATACTCGACACACCGGGCAATGTTGCCGGTCTCGGCAGGTTCGACACATTGACCGGCCTTTCTATCTTCGATTCCATCTATGGCCGCAACGCAAACGTATTCGCAGCAGTTCCATCATTACATGCTGCATATATGGTTGTGGCACTATGTTATGCGATTGTCAATAAATGCAATAAATTTGTGATTATCCTGTTTGCCATCATCATGGCGGGAATTTGGGGAACAGCAGTTTACACCTCACATCACTATATTATAGATGTGACATTGGGAATCTGTTGCGCTCTTTTAGGAATCCTGCTTTTCGAAAAAGGATTGATGAAGACAGGCTGGTTCAAAAACTTCTTCAACCGATATTATAATTACATTAAATAATGTGCCAATGAAAGAATTTCTTCGTATTGGCACATTATTCATTGCATCTTGACCTTTTTTGAAGTAGCATGACATCCTAACTTTGCCACAAATAAAAGTTAGGATGTCATGTATAAACAAACTCTACCATTATTCCTATGCATATTCTTGTCTGCATGTGATCTGATCGATTACCATCCGTATGACGGCCGGCTCACCATTTCCGAACGCGATATCAACGACCACAACATCCCGCTTATCGAGGCAGCAACAAAAGATAAAGACACGATCCGCTTCGTCCTGATGGGCGATACCCAACGTAGCTACGACGAGACAGAAGATTTCGTAAAACATATCAATACTAAAAAAGACAGCATCGATTTCATCATACACGGAGGAGACTATACCGAGTTCGGCATGAAGAAAGAGTACGAGTGGACTGTCAATATCCTGTCGAAGCTCGATATCCCGTATGTCGGATTGATCGGTAACCATGACGTAATCGGCAATGGTGACCAGGTTTTCAACAAATTGTTCGGAGAAGAAAACTTTTCCTTTATCGTCCGGGACGTCAAATTCGTTTGCCTCAATACCAATGCGATCGAATACGACTACTCCCACCCTGTCCCTGATTTCGGTTTTCTGAAAGAAGAGCTGCAAGACAGTACCCGGCATTACAGCCGCACGATCGTCGCCATGCATGCACGTCCCGGAAGCGAACAGTTCGATAACAATGTAAAAGACGTATTTCAGCTATATATCCGTGAATTTCCCTCTTTGCTGTTTTGCCTGAACGCACATAACCATCAGTTACAGGTGGAAGACCTTTTTGACGATGGGATCATCTACTACGGCTGTAGCAATATAGCCAAACGTAACTACCTATTATTTACCCTAACCCCGGACGGCTACACGTATGAAATTATCAATTTTTAAATGGATGCTCTTATTTCTTTTCCTGGCCGGCACTTTACAGGCACAGGAGGAAATCGAGGATGATGTGCGATATAAAAAACGCGTAGAAAAATATATATCCAGATGGGAAAAAC
>OGZH01002287.1_pt1 | contig 10864 bp, 9 predicted proteins | sample 1576741 | NCBI WGS metagenome assembly OGZH01 (sample SAMEA3541560, study PRJEB24748) | human gut metagenome | biome: human gut; feature: human-associated habitat; material: faeces | place: China | collected 2012 | reverse complement strand
TATTGAAGAAAGTGTCATTAAAGAGAATGGCTTCCTGATTGACGTTTCCTATCAGGCCGCGCAAATCGGCGATGCGCGCATCCTTGATGTCAAGACCGTCTATCAGGATCTTGCCCGATTGTACATCGTGGTAGCGGGGCAGCAAATCCACCAACGTGGATTTTCCGGAACCGGATTGCCCTACCAGTGCGATAGTCTTGCCTTTGGGTACGGTCAGGTTGATATGCTTCAATACCTGGCGGGAACCGTCGTAGCTGAAGCTGATGTCCTTGAATTCCACCTTGTCATCCAGCGAGACGAGCTGCTTCGGCCGGGCAGGTTCTTTAATGGGATTCTCCGCAAAGAGTATCTTGTCGATACGCTCCATGGAGGCAAGTCCTTTGGGAATGTTGTATCCGGCTTTGGAGAATTCCTTCAACGGGTTGATAACACTGTACAGTATCACCAAGTAGTAAATGAACGAGGGGGCGTCTATAGTAGCGCTGTTGCTCAGAATCAACGTGCCGCCGAACCACAGCACGATAACGATGACGCATGTGCCCAGAAACTCGCTCATGGGATGCGCCAATGCCTGGCGGGTGGCTACCCGGTTGATAGCATCGCGGTATTCGTTGCTGCACTTATTGAAACGCTCCATCATCTTGTTTTCGGCAATGAAGGCTTTAATGATACGCAACCCGCCCAGGGTTTCTTCCAACTGCGACATAGTATCGCTCCACTTTGCCTGCGCATCCAGCGACTGCCGTTTCAGTTTCTTGCCTACCGTACCCATTACCCAGCCCATACCCGGAAGCACCAGCAGCGTGAACAGCGTCAGCTGCCAGCTGATGGCTATCAATGTGCCGAAATAGGCTATAATCAGTATCGGGTTCTTTATCAGCATATCCAGCGAACTGGTTACGGATGTCTCCACCTCGGTAACGTCGCCGCTCATGCGGGCTATGATATCGCCTTTCCGTTCCTCGGAAAAGAAACTCAGCGGCAGGTGCAGCACCTTATTATATACTTGCGCACGGATGTCGCGCACCACGCCCGTGCGGAGAGGAATCATCACGGCGGAAGAGGCGAAATAGGAGAATGCTTTCAGCAGGGTCATCACCGCCAGGAAAACGCCTAAAATCAGCAATGTCAATGAGCCGCCCTGCGAGGCTATCATCTCGGTGACGTAATAATAGAAGTTGTTGACCGCTATGTCTTTCATGTTGATTCCTGCCGCATCCCAGGGAATGAACTCGTAGGTCTTGGTATCCATCTTGAAAAGTATCTGAAGGATAGGGATAATCAGGGCGAAAGAGAATATGTTCAGAATTGCCGATAGCAGGTTCAGGAACAATGCCCATATCAGATATTTCTTGTAAGGCGGAACAAAACGCCGCAGGAGTCGGAAGAATTCTTTCATTCGGTCAAACAGTTAATTCATTACGTTCGTATCGGGCGCAAAGATAGCACAAAGCAGGGGGAGAATAAAACGAACAGGTTCTTTTTTGCGCGCCGGGCGGATAAAAACCAGCCGATTGCATGTGAAACAACTGTTTTTATCAAAACGCGGCACAATAACCGGTACTTTTTCTGCAATCCCGATAATAATTGTGTAGCTTTGTAGCTGGATAAAAACAACGCTAAAGAAGAATGAAACCATACGATTACCTGATTGTAGGCAGCGGCCTGTTCGGAGCCGTGTTTGCCCATGAGGCTCATAAAGCCGGAAAGAGATGTCTGGTGATAGAGAAACGTCCACACACCGGCGGCAATATCTACTGCGAAGAAGTAGACGGCATCAACGTGCATAAATACGGTGCGCATATCTTTCATACAGACAACAGGGAAGTATGGAATTATGTGAACCGGCTTGTTGAGTTCAACAGATACACCAACTCTCCGATTGCCAATTATAAAGGAAAACTGTATAACCTGCCTTTCAACATGAACACTTTCTACCAATTGTGGGGAGTACGTACTCCGGCAGAGGCCCGGGCAAAGATACAGGAACAGTGCAGGGAATACGAGCATATAACCCACCCGCAAAACCTGGAAGAACAGGCACTGAAACTTTGCGGAGAGGACATCTACCGGCAACTGATAAAAGGATACACGGAGAAACAGTGGGGACGCCCGGCAACAGAGCTTCCGGCATTTATCATCCGGCGCATTCCGTTCCGGTTTATCTTCGACAACAACTACTTCAACGACCCGTATCAGGGCATTCCCATGGGAGGATATAACCGTTTAATCGGTGCCTTGCTGGAGAACATCGAGGTGCGCACCGGAACCGATTACATGGCGCACCGCAAAGAGCTGGACGCTTTGGCGGAGAAGGTGCTCTACACCGGCTGCATAGACGAATACTTCGATTATGCATGCGGACATCTGGAATATCGCAGCCTGCGATTCGAACACAGACACCTCACGGATATAGAAGACTTTCAAGGCAATGCAGTCGTGAACTATACCGACCGCGAAACTCCTTATACCCGTGTCATCGAACACAAGCACTTTGAGTTCGGCAAACAGCGTTCTACTGTCATCACCTATGAATATCCCGATGATTTTGAACAGGGGAAAGAGCCTTATTATCCGGTAAACGACGAAAAGAACAGCCTGATTTTCAGGAAATATCAAGAACTTGCACAGCAACAGGAGCGAGTGCTGTTCGGCGGCAGACTGGCGCAATATACGTATGCAGACATGGACGATACGGTGGCAGCGGCATTAAGGCTGTGGGAAAAAGAGAGCTTATGATTCCGCCTTACTTACCCGCACTTGCGAGAAATTGCCAAAGCCTCCAGTGCGGATAACGCCAGAATGTATAACGGATAGCATGGATATCTGCAAGCAGCTCTTTCACAAAAGCAGAAGTCCGCAGCTCTTCAACCGTATTGTCTTTTTGCGCACACCGCAGAATGCGGCGCAGCATCCTCAGCCTGCGGTAAATCATTACAGGCATATAGCGGGCATGTTCTTCTTCGGGAATGGACAACAGCCTCTCCTTATGGAAGATGTGCTCGTAATCAGCCGTAAGTTTGAATACATGCGTTATATTCCCGCCATGTTGTATATAGTTATAGACACTGTTTCCGCCAACCAGACGTACCGGCTTGGATGATGCAAACGCCAACCGCAGGTTCATAAGCATGTCTTCTCCCATCACAATCTCCCGGGGTGTACGTAGCGTGTACTCATCAAACAACGTGCGCCTGAACAGCTTTCCGCATGTAGCCGAAATGTTGTATCTGCCCTTGATTAAAAGCTTACGGTAACAAGCCGGCGAAAGCCTGTTTACCCCCCACAAGCGCTTTTTCCTGCAAAAACCGACTACAATATCCGTATCTTCCGACGTTGCTTGAAACAAACGCTGCAAAGCGTCGGCAGGCATGGTATCATCAGAGTCGACAAAGACTACCCATTCTCCTGTTGCCAGCTCCACCCCTTTTTGACGCGCATAGGCTGCTCCTCCATTTTGCACATGCAATACTCTGATGCGAGTATCCTTTTCCGCCAGTTCGTCGCACAGAAGCCCGGTGCCATCCGTACTTCCGTCATCGACCAGACATATCTCGAAATCTTCAAAAGACTGTGCAAGCAAACTTTTTATGCATACAGTCAGGAAATTTTTCCGATTATAAACAGGTATTACAATAGAAACTTTTACCATCTCACGTAATCAGTTATCAAACAGCTTCACAAAATGCGTCCCGGACCGCAGGCTGCTACTTGCCGAGGTTCACATATTTAGGTTTTCTAAGCCCCAACAAATAAGGCACGCACTTAATGTACCTTTTTAAACGCTCTTTTACAGAAGAAAGCGGCCGTTTCCCTTTCCAGGGCGTCATATCCAGGTATTTATAGTATTCATTCCTCAACGGATGCATACTGTCATAATTCCAGGGCTTCTTGTTGGTATAATGCAGAATGACAGGATGCAGCAGTTCTTCACGGAAAGCCTGCCAGTCGGCTACCCGTTTGTCAATGCCGTAGCGATAAAAGCCATCCTGCATGTTCCACTTCAAAGGAACAAAGACCTTGTCCTTGCATAGGACGACATTCAGCAAATCCTGGTCATTAAACTGGATGCGCTCCGGATAAGTCTCGAAATACCGCACACACTGCACATCGACCTTATGTTTCCGCCAGTAATCAAGATTAATCAGCAGTACCCCCGCATTGAAATACGAGCAGGACTTATCATAGTGCAAGCGTTCGTAACGCTCATCCTCATCCTTGCCGATATCTTCGACACAAGCCGCACCGCACCCGGACAAATCCGTGTTCCAGAATTCTGAAATATCTCCCAATATTACAATATCGCAGTCCAGGTAAAGTACTTTCTCCAAACTCTCGGGCAGAATAGATGAAAACATGCAACGGTAATAAGTTGCCATGGAAATCCGCTTGCCGAACTTTTTTATGGAAAAGCATTGCAACAGATCTTTCGGAGGATAGTAGAAGCAGACTTCATTGCCATAAGGAGCAGCCAGGTTGCGTAGAATAGCCTGATCCGCTTCCGAAAGGTACGGAGCTACAATATGCACACAAATATCGGCACGCTTATTATTCTCAAACAGAGAAACCAGCGTAACAGCACAGTGCTGTATAAAATTAGCATCAATATTACAAGCAATATGTATCATACAATGGTGTTAACAATTTGACGTTTGTTTGGTTACCTGAAAATATTTATCCATTACAAGCAATGAAATCAGCCGTTCGCGTCCGGCATCGAAAAATTGGGAAACATATTCATGGGCATGCTCGACAATCTGTTCCGCCTCTGCCGGATGAGCGATGTAATAGTTCAGTTTCTCCTCCAAATCGGAAAGGTCATCCTTAATCTCTATATAGTGATAATCGGGAATCAGCTTTCCCTCCATAAACCAGGTTTCACAGGTAGGACGCGTCATTACGGCAATGGAGTTGGACGACATTACCCATTTCAGATTGGAGGCGACATCGTTACCCTCGAGCGCCATGATAAATTTATAATCAAGATGCTCACGGATTGTTTTCTTAGGAGTCATCCACTCCTCAGGATAACCTTCGTTCCTGCCCACCACGCCGCAATCGCAAATGGATGAGCCAAAATATTTTTGAAGGAACTTCTCACGAATGCGGCTAAGGCGAATCTTGCCGCGAAATATAGCCTGATTGCGTTTTTGTGAAAAAGGCACAGGATCGTTCAGAAATATAAAATGACGCAGTTTATCCAGCTTAAGCACAACCGAATACGCATTGTCCTCCTTCAGCAGCCGGCTCTTTACAATCGAAGGGTATTCGGGAGTAAAATATACGTCACCGGGAATATAGCTGATGCGCAGTTGGCGGTCAAACCAACGGGCCACATCCTGCAAATCAAAATAATATGCCTTGTGAAACGTAGACGGACGGAAATTCTTTATCTTGTCCAGATAAACATAATAGCTATGCTTATGCTCATGCAATATTGTATCAGGCAGGTCTACCGGATACTGCATCTTATTATAATAATTCACCCTTTCATAAATGTAATCCTTATCAGGCCGCGCCTCCACTTGTGCCAAACAGCTCTTTCTCCGGATTCTGAAAAAGCAATCGGGTATGCACCGCTTCAAATATCCCTTTAAAAAGAAGAATACCTTCGGGGGCTTGCCGCTACGAAGCTTATACAACAGACTATCACTCATCTAATACCGTTTTATGGTCAAAAGAAATGTTTTTTAAACGTTCGTTTAAAAAACACAAAGATAAAAGTTATTTCCTATCTAAAAAATATTGTGACTCGTTTTTTTCGCATTTACGGATAAAAATGTATCAATCTGAGGATACGTACATATAATATAGTTATAAATATATACAAATAGGAACAATTTAAAATCGTTTGAAAAGATGTTTTTTAAACGAACGTTTAAAAAACATTTTCCTCAAAAACAGAGATATGAGATTTATTAAAATGACCGGCGGACTGGGCAATCAAATGTTTATCTACGCCTTCTATATGCGGATGAAAAAACATTACAGCAATACCCGGATTGATTTATCCGATATGGTGCACTACAAAGCCCATAACGGCTATGAGATGCATCGGGTTTTCAATCTTCCCCCAATAGAATTCCGTATCAACCAATCCTTAAAAAAGGTTATTGAATTTCTCTTTTTCAAGAAAATCTATGAACGCAAGCAAGTCCCGTCAAGTCTTGTTCCATATGATAAAAAGTATTTCTGGCCTCTATTATATTTCAAGGGTTTCTATCAGTCGGAACGTTTTTTTGCCGACATGGCAGACGATATACGCAAGGCTTTTACATTCAATCCGCGCCTGTCCAACAAGAAAACAAAGGAAATGTCCGAACAGATAGACCATGATGAGAATGCGGTTTCTATACATGTACGCCGGGGAGATTACCTGGAACCCAAATATTGGAAAACAACCGGCTGTGTATGCCAACTGCCTTATTACCTCAACGCCATAGCCGAAATGAACAAACGGATAAGCCAGCCCTCCTACTATGTTTTCTCGGACGACATTGCCTGGGTGAAAGAAAACCTGCCGTTGCCAAAAGCCTTCTTTATCGACTGGAACAAAGGTGCAGAAAGCTGGCAGGATATGATGCTGATGAGCCGCTGCCGTCACCACATTATCTGTAACAGTACGTTCAGCTGGTGGGGAGCATGGCTGAACCCGCGGAAAAATAAAACCGTAATCATGCCCGAACGCTGGTTCCGGCATTGCGAAACACCGGACATCTGTCCCGACAAATGGATAAAAGTACCGATTAATCAACCTGACAGCATACAATAAATTATGAAAATTGGTATTCTTTATGTGGGTATCGGAAAATATATCCGACTTTGGGATAAGTTCTATTCCAGTTGCGAATCGATGTTTCTTCCTCAATATGAAAAGAAATACTTCATATTCACCGATTATCCGTTAAAAAGCAGCACTAATGTACAAGTTTCGTTCCAGGAAGATTTGGGCTGGCCCAAAAATGTCCTGTTCCGCTACCAAATGTTCCTAAGGCACAAAGAAGAACTCAAACATTTTGATTATCTGTTCTTTTTCAATGGCAATACAGAGTTTCTGCAAATAATAACCCCCGAAGAATTTTTACCGACCGAGAAAGAGGCATTGACCGGTTTGGAATGGCACACCTATAGAAACAAACCATTGCGAAAATATCATTATGAGCGAAGAAAAAATTCACAAGCATACATACCATACAACAGCGGCGAGCACTATTATCAAGGCGGACTAATCGGCGGTGAGAGCAAGGCCTATATCGAACTGTTAGAGCAATGCAGCCTTATGACGGAAACCGACTTAAAAAGAAACATCACAGCACGCTGGCATGATGAATCTTACCTGAACAAATATCTGCTGGATAAGCAAATTAAAATTCTGAGTACAGAATATGGCCGCCCACAAGAATGGACGGTTCCCCCAACTCCCAAAATAATATTCCGGGATAAGAACACCATCCTGGGAGCATCCTATATCTGTTCCTTAAAAAAAAGGAACCGCCTGAAACTTATTAGCAAAGCCATTCGGAATATTCTAAACAAGCTACTGAAACGATGAAAGAATTAAGGTTATTCTTGAGAAAAATAGATCAAAAAGTTATATCTAAAGGCAAACATTATCTGCTTACCCTCATTATACTTTACAGATATAAGACAAATGAGGTTCTTGACCATTATAAGGAACAAACACCCCAAAAGGAAGAACCGATCGGCGCAACATCTCCAATATGGGTGTGCTGGTGGCAAGGAGAAAAGAAGATGCCCGACATAGTAAAAGCATGCTATTCCTCCATATGCCGGCATGCAGACAACCACCCCGTAATCCTGATAACAGAGAAAAATTTTCAGGAATATGCAACAATGCCCGACTTTATCATGCAGAGATTGTACAAACGCGAAATGACAATCACGCATTTTTCCGACTTGCTAAGAATGAATTTATTAAAACGGCATGGTGGCATATGGCTGGATAGCACGATATTGCTCACAAAAGATATAGATTCGATAATCAACACGAGCCTGCCATACTACAGCCATCATCACATCCCCAATAACTGCAACGTGGTAAAAGGTAAATGGACCGGTTTCTTTCTTGCTTGCGGTAAAGGCAATATTCTCCCCTCTTTCATCCTGGATGCTTTCTACAATTATTGGAAAAACAACAACCGGATTGTAACTTATCTTTTTATCGATTACCTCTTTGCCTTAGCATACAAACATATTCCTGCCGTATCGAAAATGGTGAATAATATTCCGGTACAGCCCATGAGTAATCTTTCTAAATGCTTAAACCAGGAATATGATAAAAAAGCAATGGAAACGTTTTATACCAAATACCATTTCCACAAGCTGACTTACAAGAAAGCATTTGCCATGCAAACCCGCAACGGGAAAAAGACAATCTATGCCCATCTCCTGACCGATAAGGCATTCTGACAACCGGTCAATCAGTCTATTTTCCCCAGCCTTTCGTGTATCCCGTCGCAATAAGCTTTCCACAGTTTAGGGATATCACTCCATCGGTAAGCATCGGTAAACGGACAAGTGACAAGAGCCGTCAAAATATAGCCCGCCACTCCATTAAAACCGCGAAGATACCTTACTGCCCAATTACGTCCATAATGATGGCTCAAATAAGTGGAATTACGTACCTGATAGAAACGTTTCCACTTTTTCTTCTTACTCCGTTCGCTCCAACTGTCATTCGAGAAAAACTTCTCCTTATCCATCAGCGCATCAGGAACATACAGTATTCTGAATCCTGCCTGTACCGTACGGAGACAATAGTCCGTATCATCACAAAAGATAAACAGATCCTTATTGGGATAACCAATCTTCCCAACAACCTCACGCCGGATAAACGGTCCCTCAAAAGCCGCTCCTTGTATCTCCACAGGCCCTGTTACAGTCTGTTTCGCCAGCTTCCCGGTGTACATGGAAGCAAAAGGATTCGTCAAGTTATACCCTTGAAACTCATGCGTGAAAAGCTTCCCCTCCTGCAAACGGCGCGGAGCAAGTATACCTATATCTTCCCGGCCGGCATGCTGCAATAACCGTTCCAGACAATCGGCACGCGGAAAAACATCATCATCCATGCACCAAATCCAATCCGCACCTGCCTGATATGCATACTGCATACCGGTGTAAAAACCACCGGCTTGGCATCAACCTCTTCGTGGCGCAGGGCGTCGACCGGCGTGTTTCGTTCGGAGCACAGGTCAAACAAGTTATGCCAATGTTTATCCTATTGGTCGTTGTGCTGATGCTTGTTACGTATATCCCGGGCCTGTCCCTGTGCCTGATCGGCGGCGGCAACTAAGCCAACTAAACGCAGTTTCAAAATTTATTTAAGATAGAAGGAAACACTCATGAAAGACTTCAGTTTCAAAATTCCTCAGGAAATCATCTTCGGCAAGGGCTCGCTCTCCCGTCTGCCCGAAGTACTGAAGGCGGCCAACTGCAAGAAGGTCCTTCTCGTCAGTGACCACGGCCTTGAGTCCGTCGGCGTTGTCGCCAAGGTCGAAAAGATCATCACCGAAGCGGGCCTCGGCTACGCCCAGTTCCTGGGTCTGCAGCCCAACCCCACCATCGACAACGTGAACGCTGCCCTCGAAGTTTATAAGAGCAGCGGCGCTGAGAGCATCATCGCCCTCGGCGGCGGCGGCCCGATGGACGTCGCCAAGTCCGTTGGCCTGCTCGCCACCTACGGAGGCAAGGTCACCGACTACGCCGGCTTCGGCAAGGTCCCCGGTCCGGTCGTCCCGATGATCGCGATCCCCACCACCGCCGGTACCGGCAGCGAAGTGACCGCCTCCTCCGTCATCACCGACTCTGAGACCCACTTCAAGATGGCTGTCATCAGCTACTACCTGATCCCCGGCTACGCCCTGCTCGATCCCGAGCTCATCATGACCGTTCCCGCCAAGATCGCGGCGGCCTGCGGCGTTGACGCTTTTGTCCACGCTGAGGAAGCCTATGTCTCCAAAATGGCGAACCCCTTCACCGATGCCATGGCCGAAAAGGCGATGGAGCTCATCGGCGGCAACATCCGCCAGTTTGTCGCCTCCCGTGACAACGAAGAGGCTGCCTGCAACATGATGCTCGGCTCTACCCTCGCCGGTATCGCGTTTGCCTGGGCCAAGCTCGGCGACGTTCACGCCATGAGCCACCCTGTCAGCGGCTTCTTCGGCGTCGCGCACGGCGTTGCCAACGCGATCCTGCTGCCCACCATCGTTGAGTTCAACGCCCTGGCGGACAACGGCCGTTACCGCAAGATCTACAACTACATCACCAACGGCAAGAAGGCCGATGATTCCTTCGTTCCCCAGATGCTCGTCGACGAGCTCAAGAAGCTCAACGCCGAGCTGGGTATCCCCGCGAAGCTCTCCGATGTCGGCGTGACCGAGGACAAGATCCCTGCGATGGTCGCCGATACCATGAAGAGCGGCAACGTTCTGGTCAACCCGCGCCAGACCACGCCGAAGGATGTCGAAGCGCTGTATCGCAGCCTTCTGTAAGAAGGAACATCTCAGCATTGCAGTCTCTCACAAGGAGGCTGCAATGCTAAGACTCAAAAGTCTGACCATCAGACGTCACACCACCTGATTTTTCATACGATCACATTTTCCCCCTCTCAAATTTTTCATAAGGTTTCTTAATTTTCACAAATCACATTTCACAAATCAGTTCCCCAAAATCCGTTTTCAGCCGTCCGTCCGGCGATCAGGCCGGGAGAGACGAGCAAATAATTATTGATTCAAAAGGAGCAAAAGAATCATGGAAGCGAAAGAGTATTTAGAGCAGCTTGTAGCAAACGCGCGTGTGGCGCAGGCCGAATTCGAGACCTATCCGCAGGAAAAGGTGGACGCCG
>OGZH01002286.1_pt1 | contig 10867 bp, 9 predicted proteins | sample 1576741 | NCBI WGS metagenome assembly OGZH01 (sample SAMEA3541560, study PRJEB24748) | human gut metagenome | biome: human gut; feature: human-associated habitat; material: faeces | place: China | collected 2012 | reverse complement strand
GATGTTCTGGACGCACCGGAGATCAGTGCGCAGCAGTTTACGACTGCACTGTTCAATGCTTATGCAAACAAGGATCTGTCGGCCTTCCTGATGGCGATCTGCCAGCACAGCATGTTTGATCTGCTGCGCAACTCTTTTCTGATCCCGATCCGGTTTAACGACAAGGGCAAGACAAACCCGATTCTTTTGACCGATGACCAGGGAATCTTAAGAGAGAAGCTTCCGGTGAACGTCCCGGACAAGGTTTACCAGAAGTTCAGCAGAATCTATCAGCACAGGGAGCCGATCCCGCAGATGCGGGAATATCTGGCGTACGGTTTCCGCGAGGAGCACCGCTACGGCGAGGAGGATCTGTCGGTGGAGAGCGTGGAGATCGGAAGACATCTGGGAATCCTGCTGCTCTATGCCATGCCGGAACATTTGCAGGAGCATCTGACGGATGCGCAGGTGTATGTCCATGTATGGGACGCGCTGATGCGGCTGCAGGATGTGCTGCCGCGCGCCTTTATGTATTACGGGAAAATGCAGGTAAACGGGCAGGAGACCGGAAGCGAGGAACTGGGAATTTTCCTTCCGCTGCGCCATTTTGGCGATGCGATGGAGCGCATATGTTGGAAGACAGACTGGTGGAACATCTGAATCTTGTGGATGATGAAGCGCAGGAGAGAATGGAAGTTCTGGTGCATCAGATGATGGAGAGGCAGGGCATTACGGAAGAAATGAAAGCTCGTGACCAGATGGAATGGGTTAGGGCGGTAAATGGTATTCGTAATATGGCAGAAGAGATTGTGTTAAAAGAATTGATTTACAGGTAAATAAAGAGCTGAACAGGTAGGAAGAAAACTCCTATTTGTTCAGCTTCTGCATTTGTAAGGGTTCAAAGAAGAATCAAATTACAATTCCATATCAGGTGACCATTTCTAAGTTCCGGAAGGTTGTTTTTTTCTGCCATGGTTATAAGTTACACAGATTTAATTACTTCATAGTATGGCTTAAAAAATATCCGAATATAACTTCACAGAAATAATTATAATGGGGAGATTATTTGATATATTTGTGCTAATATTCTGCAATTCTACTGCTAGTCGATTGATTTATGCGTACTCCCATTATAATATGTGTGCAGGAGGTGGATGTATGTATCAAATTAGTAATGAAAAATTCGGTTTATTTGTAACCGAATTAAGAAAGAAAAAGAATTTAACTCAAAAGGATTTGGCTGAAAAATTATATGTATCAGATAAAACGGTCAGCAAATGGGAACGTGGTCTTAGTATGCCTAATGTCGTATTACTCATACCAATAGCTGATATATTAGATGTTACCGTTACAGAATTGTTACGTGGAGAAAAAATAGATACACAGAAAAATATTGATACAAAAGAAGTCGAGGAATTGGTAGTAGGCTCTCTCGATATGGCTGTTAGGAATTCTATTCATCAGCATAGAAAAAACTGGATATTAGCATATTTGCTATGCTTTTTAATATCTATTACAGAAATTATTATGTTAGTCGTATCTGGGAATTCAATAGCTGAGATGAAAGATGATATATTGCTGGTTACAGGGTTAATGCTTTTATTTGGTGCATGGTTTTGTTTCTTTGCCAAAGACATATTACCAACATATTATGATGCAAACAAGATAAATTATGTTTCACAAGGAATTTTTAGAATACATCTAGTTGGTTTATCTTTTAACAATGGAAATTGGATATACATCTGCACAACTTTAAAAATATGGACACTTGCAACGGTTGTTCTATATCCTCTTGCAGGTATTATAATAATCAATTGTTTCAATATAGCTTTATGGGATCTTTTGAATAAAATTTTCTTAATTATGATATTAGGTGGTATGGTAGTTTCGATTTACATTATCGGGAAAAAATACGAATAATTAAATTACCTGTTATCGTTGTGGATAGTACTAATTTACAACATTCTTCATGGGAAATATGGAATGATGCAGAAGAGGTTGTGTTAAGAGAATTAGTGTACATTTAAAACGTGGAAAGCCCCTTCGGGAGCTTTTTTCTGTTTATAAGATAATTTCTGCCGGAGATTTTGATTTAATAATTTGATTTATAAAACTGACAATGATACAATTAGCGTAATTTGTAAGAAAGCAGAGAAAATATGAGTGAAAACTTACTGATTGTTGAAGATGACAAAAAATTAAATGATGGAATACGTCTCGCATTGAAGAATGATTCCTATTTCTTTTATCAGTGCCAGACTTTGCAGGAGGCTAGAGAAATCTTGAAAAAGGAAGATATCACATTGGTTTTATTAGATGTGAACTTGCCGGATGGGAATGGGATTGATTTTGTAAGAGAAATAAGGAAAAACAGTCAGGTGCCGATTATTCTGCTTACAGTAAATAACATGGAAGTAGATATCGTAACAGGATTGGACGCTGGGGCAAATGATTATATTACGAAACCGTTTAGTTTGATGGTTTTGCGTGCAAGAGTGTCTGTGCAGCTTAGAAATAAAGATGCAGTAGTTAAGAATTCTATGGAGTTTGATGGATTCGAGTTCTATTTCGATAAAATGGAATTTTTCAAAAATGGAGAACTTATTGAACTGAGTAAGACAGAACAAAAACTCTTGAAAGTGCTGTGCGAAAACAGAGGAAAAGTAGTGAAGCGAGAATACCTGATTGACGAGGTATGGCAAGGAGATACAGAGTTTGTGGATGCTCATGCTCTGACTGTTGCAGTTAAACGTCTCAGAGACAAATTAGAAGATGATACGCAGAAGCCTGAATATATCAAGACAGTCTATGGAATTGGTTATACCTGGGCGGTGAATGGATGATAGAAATAATTATATTGATTGTAGGAATATTGGTTTTAAGTGGAATCTTCTGGTATAGCATTTTTTATCAGAAAGAAAAAAAGCTTTTGAACCGGCTGCAGCAAATGCTGGATTGTGCTATAGATGGAGAACTGGAACGGACAGAAATATCAGAAGAAAAGTATTCTGCTCTTGAAAACAGTATGAAACAACATTTAGACAGTAGCTTTCTGGCAAGAAAGAACCAACAGGAACAAAAAGAAGTGATACAGAAACTTATTTCCGACATTGCGCATCAGACGTTGACTCCTATTTCAAATTTGAAAATTTATGGTGAAATACTCTCTGAAACGAATCATGAAAATCAGGAGGAGATAGATACCATTTTGGAGCAGACAGAGAAATTAGATTTCCTGATACAATCATTGGTCAAATTATCACGGATGGAGAGTGGAATTATCGCAGTACATTCGGAGGATACTACTATTACACAGATGCTTGAATCCATACAGCAGCAGTTTAACGTAAAAGTAAGGGAAAAGAATATTACTCTGAGCCTATGTGACACGGATTTGCATGTTCTATGTGATCCAAAATGGACCGTGGAGGCACTCGGAAATATTGTAGATAATGCGATTAAATACACAGCATGTGGGGGAAATGTTCAGATAAAAGTCGAGCAGTATTCTTTTTTTGTAAAGATTGATATCATTGATGATGGCATTGGAATAGAAAAAGAAGAAATACCAAAGATATTTGGAAGGTTTTATCGGAGTCTGTCAGTGGCAGACCAGCCAGGAGTAGGAATTGGCTTATTCCTTGCAAGAGAGATCATTCAGGCACAAAAGGGGTATATAAAAGTGACATCAAAGAGAGGAAAGGGTTCTACATTTTCTGTGTTTCTTCCGATAGCAAAGAAGGAATAGTATCAAAACTGTGACATTTCAGAAACCAGATGGAGACATTGTTATGATAAAGTCTGTATTGTAAAGATCAATACAGGCTTTTTTGATGGGAGGATGGCATGAATATATTAAAAGCGGTAGATTTACAAAAAATATATGGACAAGGAGAAACAGAAGTCAAAGCCCTTGATGGTGTAAATTTAGAAGTGGAAAAGGGGGAGTTTGTAGCGATTGTTGGAACTTCCGGGAGCGGAAAGTCTACGATGCTTCATATCATTGGAGGATTAGATAATCCAACATCTGGGCAGGTAATTGTGGATGGACAGAACTTAAGCCATATGACAGATGAAGAGCTTACCATTTTCCGACGCAGGAATATTGGTTTCGTATTTCAACAGTATAATCTGGTTCCGATGCTGAATGTATGGGAAAATATTATTCTTCCTGTGAAGCTGGATGGAAAAAAGATTGAAAAGAAATATCCAGCGAGAAGATTTATTCGATTCTGTTATCATTCTGTAAAGATTCTGTATAGGAAGGAATAAGACTCACCACAGATTACACGGATTAACACAGATTCAAGTATCTAGTAATTAATGCGAATCAGTAGTTGTGAAGGAAGCTATTGGGTGAGCCAGTCGGAAGCATCGAAAGGTAAGCCGCTTCCTATGACATTGGATAACATTCCATTACCTATAACGGAATGGTAAAGAACGATTGCCTGAAAGACGTACGAAACAAACCTTCGTTTGAACAATGCGAATACTCCGGAGTTTCGCTCGACGGATATAATACCTTCCTTAAAAAAGGTGATTACTACCGGAGGTAATATCTTGTTGGAAAAACAACTAGCTTTAACCTTCCATGAAGATTTTGCTAATGAGGAAAAACTGTTAAAAGAGAAATTTTCCGGTGTGGCCGAGCAGCAAGCCTTTGACCGGGATCTGGCACTGTTCTATGAAAAAATCAGTTAAAGGAAATGCCTTGCTAGAGCCGGATGGGGGTAAACTTTCGTTTACCTCATCCCAGACTCACCATCCGGGACGGACTTCTGTATGCAAATACTTCTATCGAAGGAGCACAGATACGCTATACGACGGATGGGACTGAACCGACGGTTGAGTCGGAGCTATGGGAGACTCCCGTAGCCTGTCAGGCTGCTGTTGTAAAAGCAAAGTTGTTTTATAGGGATAAGCAAAGTGTGACCAGCTGTTATTAGCAGTAATTAGTGGAATAGTAGAATAGATGTACTTTTAATTTCTAGCCGTTTTATTCTTTAAAATACGAAGATTTTCTCTACATTTGTCTTTATTAGTCTTGTAATCTTCTATTAAAGTTTAATACTCCGATGAAAAAAAGGTATTTGTTGTTTCTCCTACTTCTCTCTTTTCCACTATATACCCGGGCTGATAAGACCTTGGACTCACTGTTGAATGTGCTTGATTTGACGATTCAAGAACATGAGACTTATGTCGCTCAACGTGAATCACGTATCAAGCACCTTAAAGAACTGACGCACGGAATAGAACCTAATTCCGCGGAACAGTACAATCTGAACAGTCAGATATACAAAGAATATAAAGCCTTTATCTGCGACTCTGCAATTCACTATTTGAATGAAAATATCCGGATTGCAGAGCGCTTGCGTGATACGGACCGGAAGATAGAAAGTCAGTTGCAGCTTTCGCTATTATTATCATCAACTGGAATGTATAAAGAGTCTCTTGATGTGCTGGAATCGGTAGACCGTCGGAAAATCATTCCTCGTTTAATAGCCGATTATTACACCTGCTTTGACCATGTGTATGGCGAGTTGGGCGTTTATACACAGGATAAAACCCTTTCGGGACGTTATTGGAGTATTTCACAGGCATATAGAGATTCATTATATGCTATATTGCCTCCGGAATCGGAAGAATACCTGCTGATGCGTGAAGCATCATTTCGCGATCAACGCCAGTATGAGGATGCCCTGAAAGTGAATGATCTCCGGTTGACGAAAATAGAACCATATACTCCCCAATATGCGATGGCTACTTATCATCGTTCTTTGATTTACAAGTACAGTAATGATAGTCTGGGAGAGAAACGGAATCTTTGTCTTTCTGCTATATCGGATATTCGTTCTGCCATTAAGGACCATGCTTCGTTGTGGATGCTTGCCCAGCTACTTTACGAAGATGGTGATATGGAACGTGCGTACCAATATATGCGCTTTTCGTGGAATGCGACCAAGTTCTACAATGCCCGTTTGCGTAGTTGGCAGAGTGCTGACGTGCTTTCATTGATTGATAAAACCTATCAGGCAATGATTGAAAAGCAGAACGACCGTCTTCAACAGAACCTGCTGCTTATCACTGCACTGTTGGTGTTGTTGATTGTAGCTTTGGGATATATCTACCGTCAGATGAAAAAGCTGGCAGATGCAAGAAATCATCTTCAGGTAGCTAATAAGCAGTTAAACGGATTGAATGAGGAGTTGAGGCAAATGAATAGTTGCCTGTCTTCTACCAATATCGAACTCTCGGAGTCCAATCAGATCAAGGAAGAGTATATTGCCCGTTTCATCAAGTTGTGTTCTACTTATATCAACCGTTTAGACGCTTACCGGCGGATGGTGAATAAGAAAGTGTCTGCCGGACAAATTGCGGAATTATTAAAGATAACGCGTTCCCAAGATGCTCTTGACGAAGAGCTGGAAGAATTGTATGCAAACTTTGATACAGCCTTTTTGCATCTCTTCCCTAACTTTGTGGGAAAATTCAATGACTTATTACAGGAAAATGAACAGATTTTACCGAAGAAAGGCGAGTTATTGAATACTGAACTGCGCATCTTTGCTTTGATACGTCTGGGTATTGAAGACAGTTCACAAATTGCGGAGTTTCTTCGTTATTCGGTGAATACAATTTATAATTATCGGGCGAAAGTAAGGAATAAAGCCCGTGGATCGAGAGAGGATTTTGACGATTTAGTGCGAAAAATTCGCTAATTCGGACTGTAAATCAACCACTTTTTTAGGTATACGTTTTGAATGTAAATGGGTGAAAATAAGTGGATTATCGTTTTGTATGATCCACTTATTGCCCCCTTCTTGTTAGCTCACTTTAATTTCTTTATACTTTTGACCTGTGCTTCGAAAGTAATGAGAGTAGCCCATTGCTGACGAGCGTCTTATTATTAACTTTAAAACTTAGTACGCATGAAAAAAAACAGGCGAAAAATCCTTTCGGGGAGTCGCAAGATTTTCTTTGCTATCTTGGCAATGTTTTTATCTTTGAGTGCATCCGCACAGCAAATTACTGCATCCGGTCAGGTCCTGGATGCTCAAAAAGAACCGCTAATCGGTGTTAGTGTACAAGAGAAAGGTACGTCTAACGGAGCAATTACCGATTTAGATGGCAACTTCACATTAAACGTTAAGCAAAACGCCATTTTGATATTCTCTTATGTGGGTTATAAGTCGCAGGAGGTAAAGGCAGCCCAACAGATGAAGATCACACTTCAGGAAGATAATGAAGTGCTTGATGAAGTGGTGGTCATCGGTTATGGTTCGGTGAAACGGAAAGATGTGACTACCGCTATCTCTTCCGTATCTACCAAGGATTTGGATATGCGGCCTATTGTTTCGGCAGGACAGGCCATTCAAGGTAAGGCAGCCGGTGTCTCGGTGATTCAGCCTAACGGTACGCCGGGCGGTGAAATGTCTATCCGTGTTCGTGGTACTACTTCAATGAATGGTAGTAATGATCCGTTGTATGTAGTAGATGGAGTGCCTGTAGACAATATCAAGTTCCTTTCTCCGAATGATATTGAGAGTATGCAGATATTGAAAGATGCCTCATCAGCATCTATCTACGGTTCGCGTGCCGCTAATGGAGTCATTCTAATTACTACGAAGGCCGGTGCAGCCGGTAATGCCAAAGTTTCTTTGACAGCCCAGTTCGGTTTGAACAAAGTGGCCGATAAAGTAGAATCCCTGAATGCAGCACAATATAAAGAATTGCAGGATGAAATCGGACTAGTGTCTTTGCCGGACGGATTACCCGATCGCACCGACTGGTTTGATGAAACGTATACGACCGGAAAGACTCAAAATTATCAGGTAGCTGTATCCAATGGTAATGAGAAAATGAAATATTACCTTTCTGCGGGTTACCTCAAAGAACAGGGAGTGTTGGACATCTCTTATTACAAGCGTTACAATTTCCGGGTAAATCTGGAAAATCAGGTTCGTAAATGGCTGACAGTAAGTGCTAATATCTCTTATTCAGATTATACAAGCAATGGAGGCGGAGCAATGGGAACAGGCTCGAATCGGGGTGGTGTTATTCTGGCTGTTATCAATACACCGACTTATGCGCCGGTGTGGGATGCTTTGAACCCTAATCAGTATTACAATAACTTCTATGGAGTGGGTAATATCACCAATCCATTAGAAAATATGGCCCGCGCGAAAAATAACAAAGACAAAGAAAACCGCTTGTTGGCATCGGGTAATATATTGCTGACTCCATTTCCGGAACTGAAGTTTAAGTCTACTCTTACTCTTGACCGTCGCAACGCCGTTAATACCACTTTTCTTGATCCGATTTCTACTGCTTGGGGCCGCAATCAGTATGGTGAGGCTTCGGACAATCGGAATATGAACACAGTGCTGACATTTGATAATGTATTGACTTATAATAAAAACTTCAAGAAACATGGCTTGGAAGTAATGGCCGGTTCGTCATGGACGGATTCAGACTATTCAAATAGCTGGATCAACGGTTCACACTATCGTAGCGATCAGATTCAAACATTGAATGCTGCCAATAAAATATCTTGGGATAATACAGGTACAGGTGCATCTCAATGGGGAATTATGTCATTCTTCGGACGTGTAGCTTATAACTTCGACAGTAAATACCTGGTAACGGCTAATCTTCGTGCCGATGGTTCTTCTAAATTGCATCCCGATCATCGTTGGGGCGTATTTCCTTCATTCTCTGCAGCCTGGCGTATTTCTTCGGAAAAGTTCATGGAGAACCTGACATGGATTGACGATTTAAAATTGCGCGGTGGCTGGGGACAAACCGGTAACCAGTCGGGTATTGGTGACTATGCATATTTGCAGCGTTACAATATCGGTCGTATCGAATGGTTTAAGAAAGGCGGCGAAGGTGATTCGACTGATTATGCAAATGCTGTTCCTACCATTAGCCAGGCCAACTTGCGTACATCTGATTTAACATGGGAAACCACGACACAGACCAATATAGGTCTGGATCTGACCATATTGAATGGACGGTTGACGTTTAATGCCGACTATTATTATAAGAAGACCAAAAACATGTTGATGAATGTATCATTACCTGCCGGTGCCGCAGCCGCTACGTCTATTGCCCGTAACGAGGGTGAAATGGTAAATAAGGGTTTTGAGCTTTCTATTAGTTCGAAAAATCTTCGTGGAGGAGCATTTACATGGGATACAGACTTCAATATCTCTTTTAACCGGAATAAATTGACAAAGCTGGAATTACAGAAAGTTTATTACGATGCTAAAACTGCGGATGTGGTGAATGACTATGTGGTACGTAATGAGCCGGGCCGTGCTTTGGGAGGTTTCTACGGTTATATAAGTGATGGGGTAGATCCTGAAACCGGTGAATTGATGTATCGTGATTTGAACAATGACGGTAAAATATCATCTTCCGACCGTACCTATATCGGTGATCCGAATCCCGATTTTACCTATGGTATGACTAATACCTTTTCATGGAAAGGCTTTAATTTGAGTATCTTTATCCAAGGTTCTTATGGAAACGATATTTATAATGCTTCACGTATTGAAACGGAAGGTATGTATGATGGTAAGAATCAGTCGGCCCGTGTACTGAATCGTTGGAAAATACCCGGACAGATAACAGACGTGCCTAAGGCTAATTTCAAATTACTCAATTCTACCTATTTTGTAGAAGATGGCAGTTATCTAAGATTGAAGGATGTTTCCTTGTCCTACAACGTTAAAGGCAAACTATTGAAGAAATGGGGAATTACCCGTTTGCAGCCTTACTTCACGGCTACTAACCTGCTGACATGGACCAGCTATTCGGGAATGGACCCGGAAGTAAACCAATGGGGTAACAGCGGTACGGTACAAGGTATCGATTGGGGTACTTACCCGCATTGCAGATCATACGTGTTTGGTATTAATGTTGAATTCTAATGAAAGGAAAGATTATGAAACTAAGAACTATATTTTACGGATTAACCTCCGGCTTGCTATTGGGACTTTCTTCCTGCTCGCTGAATTATGAGCCATTAGACACCTATTCGGATGTGACGGAAGGAGTGACAAGTGATGGTACAAAAATCGTATTCAAGGATAAAGCTGCAGTTGAAAGTCATCTGACAACGCTTTATAATCAAATGCGTGACCGTCAGGAACATTGGTATGTGGATTTACTTTTGATTTCAGACTCCCATTCGGATAATGCTTATGCCGGTACTACCGGAGCGGAAGTTGTCCCGTTTGAGAATAACTCTATTGAAGGTTCCAATTCTGTGTTGGAACGTGACTGGAACCGTTATTTGGAGGATGTGGCCCGTGCCAATAAACTCATTTGTAACATTGACCTGGTGACAGATAATTCGTTGACTACTGCCGAACGGGCGCAATACAAAGCAGAAGCGAAGATATTCCGTGCCATGGTAATGTTCGACATGGTACGTCTGTGGGGCGATTTTCCGGTGATTACAACGCTATGTGCAGGCAGACAGCCGGCCGGACAACGCGCTGGAGCTGCCCTATCAGGACGAGGAGATCCCCAGCGGCTTCTATCCCGTTCAGGTGGAGATCGGTATTCAGGATACATATAACGTGGAGATCAAGTCCGGCGTAAATGACGGCGACACCGTCTTTACCCAGATGATAACCGATCAGGCGTGGGGTTAAGCCATGGCGAAACTGATCGAACTGCGGGATGTCTATAAGATCTACGGCGAGGGCCTTGAGAGCGAGGTCCGGGCCCTGGACGGCGTTTCGCTGGATATTGAAAAGGGCGAGTTCGTGGCGGTGGTGGGACAGTCCGGCTCCGGCAAGTCCACTATGATGAACGTGCTGGGCTGTCTGGATATTCCCACCCGGGGCGACTATTTTCTCGACGGCGTGGATGTCCG
>OGZH01002279.1_pt1 | contig 10895 bp, 7 predicted proteins | sample 1576741 | NCBI WGS metagenome assembly OGZH01 (sample SAMEA3541560, study PRJEB24748) | human gut metagenome | biome: human gut; feature: human-associated habitat; material: faeces | place: China | collected 2012 | reverse complement strand
TGTACGGATACCTTCTACCTGTGCAGGGGTGCGGGGATTGAATAAAATTTCCTGCCAATCTCGACCGTTTGCACGCCTGCATCCTCGAACAACGCTTTGACCTGTGCTGTGCATGCATCTGTGCGGTCGGCAATCAGCTGCACGATGTCATCATACAATAAGCCGGCAGCCTGTAAGACTTCCAGCTGATGTTTGGACGCTTCCGAAACATACCCCATTTTCAGGATTCTGCGGATGACCGCTGACAAAATATCGTCCTCTAATTGCTGATATAGAGCAATGATGCGGTCAGCAGATGGTTCGTATTGCTGCCGCATTAAAATGCACCGCCGTCAAACAAACCGCCTGCATCCTGCTGTTCGGGCAGCAGATTTCGGGCTTCTTCCTCCGTGCATTGGAAATGATATTGCAGCAACTGTTCCGGTTTCAATACTCGTGCCTGTACCATGGCAAGCTGTCGGTTGAACTCCTTTTCTGTGTCCTCCAGCACGCCATCCCCAAATTGACAGGTAATCGTTGCATCGGTATTGGAATTTTGGAAGAGCAGGCGGTCATAAGTCAACACCGCTGCTGCCAGCTGTTCCAGAGCAGTCTGCAAATTTTTCTGGATGCTTTCGGCCATGGTGCTTGCCATTGCGATTGTGGTCGATGATGCCATCGTCGTCGTCGAGGGCGTCCATGCCAAGCTGGACCAGGGCTACAAATCGGCCCGTACAGCTTCCATCGACGCCATGAGTGAACTGGGTGGTGCCATCGTCTCCATTACGTTGGTGATGATGTCCGTATTCGTTCCCGTGAGCTTCATGGGAGGTACGGCAGGTACTTTCTACCGTCAGTTCGGTTTAACCATGGCGATTGCCATCGGTTTCTCGGCTCTGAACGCCCTGACCTTGAGTCCTGCGCTGTGTGCCATCTTCTTGAAACCTCATAATGGAGGACACGAAAGTCTGAAAGAGCGTGTAGGCGTTGCCGCCAAGGAAGCGCGCAAGATTATGATTGCACGTTATGCCGACTCTATAGGCCGGTTGATGCGTCCCGGCATTACACTGCTCTTCGTGACGGTAGCTATCCTGGGCATGATTTTCGGTCTGTTCAGCTTCAGCGAACACCCCATTCTGTGTAGCTTGATGATTATCATCAGTGTGCTGGCGTTGGCAGGTATGACTACCGACAAGTTCAAACAATCCTTCAATGACTCATACAACGGTATCCTGGGCAAGTATAAGAAACAAGTGCTGTTCTTCATCCAGAAACGCTGGATATCGGCAGGACTGGTTATCGGCTCTATTGTACTGTTGGGCGTATTCATGCAGATAACCCCGACCGGTATGGTGCCCAACGAAGACACCGGTACCATCATGGGCGCTGTGACACTGCCTCCGGGCACTTCACAAGAACGCGCACAAGAGATTTTGAACCGTGTGGACAGCTTGGTTGCTGCAGACCCTGCCGTACAGTCACGTACCGTTATCTCAGGTTATAGCTTCTTGGGCGGTCAAGGCCCCTCCTACGGTTCACTCATCATCAAGCTGAAGAACTGGGAAGAACGTTCCACGATGCAGAACTCCACGATTGTGTACGCCACTTTGTACATGCGCGCCCAAAAGATTATCAAGGAAGCGCAGGTATTGTTCTTCGCGCCGCCTATGATTCCGGGTTACTCGGCTTCAAGCGACATCGAGTTGAACATGCAGGACAAGACGGGTGGTGATTTGAACCACTTCTTCGACGTAGTGAACAACTATAACGCAGCCCTGGAAGCACGCCCTGAAATCAACTCTGCCAAGACATCCTTCAACCCTCACTTCCCGCAATACCAGCTGGACATTGACGCTGCCGCTTGTAAGAAAGCAGGCATCAGCCCCAATGACATCTTGACTACCTTGCAGGGATATTACGGTGGTTTGTATGCTTCCAACTTCAACAGCTTCGGTAAGATGTACCGCGTAATGGTACAAGCCGAACCTGATGCTACCAAGAATATGGAAACACTGCAAAGCATCAAGGTGCGCAACGGCAACGAGATGGCACCTATCACGCAGTTCATCTCCATCAAGAAAGTATATGGTCCTGACGTCATCAGCCGTTTTAACCTCTACACCTCCATGAAGGTGATGGTGGCTCCCGCATCAGGCTACACTTCCGGTCAGGCTCTGCAAGCCATTGCCGAAGTGGCGCAGGAAAACCTGCCTGCCGGTTTCGGTTATGAGTTGGGAGGTATGGCGCGTGAAGAGGCCGAAACGAGTGGCAGCACTACGGGACTCATCTTCATATTGTGCTTCGTATTCGTTTATCTGTTGCTGAGTGCCCAGTACGAAAGCTACATCCTGCCTTTATCCGTATTGCTGTCCGTGCCGTTCGGTCTGCTGGGTAGCTTCCTCTTTGTAGGCGGTATAGGCGCATTGGGCAGCATCCCGGCACTGAAAATGATTCTGGGTACGATGTCCAATGACATCTATATGCAGATTGCCCTCATCATGTTGATGGGTCTGTTGGCCAAGAATGCCATCTTGATTGTAGAGTTTGCCCTCGAACGCCGCAGAATGGGTATGAGTATCACCTGGGCAGCCGTATTGGGTGCCGCAGCCCGTCTGCGTCCTATCTTGATGACGTCGTTGGCAATGATTGTCGGTCTGCTCCCGCTGATGTTTGCTTCCGGTGCGGGTGCCAACGGTAACCGTACGCTGGGTACGTCTGCCATCGGCGGTATGTTAATCGGTATGATTCTGCAAATCTTCATAGTGCCCGCACTGTTCGTGGCATTCCAGTACTTGCAGGAGAAATTCAAGCCGATGGAATGGGAAGATGTGGACAACTCGGATGCAGAACCGGAGATTGAACAATATACAAAATAGTGATTAACGATTAGCGATTATGAAGAAAATAATATGCCTGATGTGCGCAACTGCTTTATTGAGCAGTTGCCACATCTACAAATCATACGACAGACCCGAAGACATAACAACTGCCGGACTGTATCGCGACACGGCGTCCGTTAACGATACATTAGCCGCAGATACGGCCAACTTCGGTAATCTGCCTTGGAGAGAAGTGTTCACAGACCCGCAGCTGCAGACACTTATCGAGCAAGCACTCACCAACAACGGTGACCTGCGCAGTGCCGCCTTGAACGTGAAACAAGTACAAGCCGCACTGATGTCTGCCCGTCTTGCCTATGCTCCGACGCTTGCCTTGTCTCCGCAAGGAACCGTCAGCAGCTGGGACAAGGGAAAGGCTACACAAATCTACTCCCTGCCCGTCACCGCAAGCTGGCAAATCGACCTCTTCGGCCAACTGCTGAACCCGAAGCGACAAGCAAAGGTTAGCTTGAAGCAGACGCAATTCTACGAACAAGCCGTCCAGACGCAAGTCATCGCCGGCGTAGCCAACATGTACTACACCCTGCTGATGCTGGACCGCCAACTGCAAATCACCGAAGGCACCGTCGAGATTCTGAAAAAGAACCTGGAGACCGTGCAAGCCATGAAAGATGCAGGCATCTACGGAACCACTTCTGCTGCCGTAGAGCAGAGCCGCACTGCCTACGCTCAAGTCATGGCATCACTGCCCGACATACGCCAGAGCATACGCGAAACCGAAAACGCCCTCTGCCTGATGTTGCACCAACCAGCACAGAACATCGCACGCGGTGTGCTGGAAGAGCAACAGCTGCCTACGGAATTTTCAGTAGGTATCCCCTTGCAGTTGCTATCCAACCGTCCGGACGTGAAAGCTGCCGAGATGTCACTGGCTGCCAACTACTATAACACCAATAGCGCCCGTGCCGCTTTCTACCCGCAGATTACATTGAGCGGTTCGGGAGGCTGGACCAATAACTCCGGTGCAGGTATCGTCAACCCGGGCAAACTGCTGGCTTCCGTCATCGGTTCGCTGACGCAACCCTTGTTCTATCGCGGTGCCAACATTGCCCGTCTGAAACAAGCCAAGGCACAAGAGGAGCAGGCTAAGATTCAGTTCCAAACCGCCCTGCTGAATGCCGGAAATGAAGTGAGCAACGCCCTGCATCTGTATCAAATGGAGAAGGACAAAGCCGTTTCACGCACTATTCAAGTAAATTCTGCCCGCCAAGCTGCCTCAGATACAAAAGAATTGTTTAACTTAGGCACGTCGACCTATCTGGAAGTCTTGTCTGCCGAGCAGTCTTACCTCAGCGCACAGCTTGCAGAAGTATCCGACACCTTCAGCAGCATGCAGGCAGTCATCAGTCTGTATCAAGCGCTTGGAGGAGGAAGAGAATAAAATGAGCGATAAGTGATTAGTGATTAGCGATTAATGAAATAGTAAATCCTAATCACTAACCATTTATCACTAATCATTAATCATTAATCGCTAATTACTATGATAAGTCCGTTAGCTTATGTAGATTCTGCCGCAAAAATCGGCAAGAATGTAACCATCCAGCCCTTTGCATTTATCGAAGGGAACGTGGAAATCGGTGATGACTGTATTATTATGTCGGGGACAAAAATTCTGCACGGTACCCGCATGGGAAAAGGGAACAAGGTGCATCACAATGCCGTTCTGGGTGCCGAACCGCAAGACTTCCATTATACGGGAGAGAACAGCATGCTGATTATCGGTGATAATAACGACATCCGCGAGAACGTGGTTGTCAGCCGTGCTACCCATGCAGGAAGCGCCACCCGCATCGGCAATGAAAACTACCTGATGGATGGTGTACACCTCTGCCACGACGTGCAGATAGGCAACCATTGTGTACTGGGTATCAAGACTACCGTAGCCGGAGAATGTCAGATAGACGACTGCACCATTCTGAGCAGCAACGTCATTCTGCACCAATACTGCCACATTGGAAGTTGGGTACTGATTCAAGCTGGCTGCCGCATATCAAAGGATGTGCCGCCCTATATCATCATGAACGGTAATCCGGCAGAATACCACGGTATCAACGCTGCTGTGCTTCAACACAAACACCAGGTGACCGAACGTGTATTGCGCCATATCGTAAATGCCTACCGTCTGGTATACCAGGGAAACTTCAGCGTGCAGGATGCCTTGCAGAAGATTGAAGACCAAGTACCGATGAGTGACGAGATACACAATATCATCAACTTCATCAAGAATTCCAAAGGAATCGTGAAGTAAACACCCTTCTTCGGGCACGAATCACGCAGACAATACGGATGGATAAATTCTTTTCTGTAAGTCTGCGTAGTTCGTGCCTTTTTCTAAAGACCTTTACAGATATTTCTCCCACAAATATCTCAACGGACTAAGCAATCTTTCAGTCACACTTCGTTCGTCTGTCATGACCTCTGCCATACCGGTCAGTTCTCCTTTGAATTCCAGCTGTTTACCATAGGAAGTGCATAAGTCTTGCGGCAGGCTTATGGTGACGGTATAGGCGCTTTCATCGTCTGCCAACAACGAGACGGACATTACCTTCCCCGTCAGGAAACCGAACTCCATGTATGGATAACCGGTCACGCTGATGTTTACCCGCTGTCCGGGCATTACTTTACCCGAACCTCCGGCGGGAAGTTTTATCTTTCCGATGATGCTTCCCGGGGCTTTGGCTACGATGGAGAACACCTTGTCTCCGCTACTGACGTTCTGGTTCTTTTGCCAGATGTGGTTGTAGGAGAGTATGCCGTTTGCCGGGCTGACGAAGAGATAAGCCAGTTCCCAATCATTGATGCTGACTTGCAATTCGTTGTAGGCAGTTTTCAGGGCCACATTCAAGTTGTTGGACTCCCGGCTTTGCTCCATTTGTGTTTCGATGATGCTTTGCTGCAACTGCGCTTCCTGTATTCTGGCGGAAGACAGTGAGGTCATTAGCTGTTCCCGGCTCTGCTGCTTGTTCAAGAATGTTTGTTTGGCTTCCTCGTATTCCGATTGTGCAGTCAGCCCTTCATCAAAAAGTTGCTTCTCGCGGTTGTGTACGGTAGAAGCTATCCGCACTTGTTCCTTGTCCAGTTCTGCTTGTCTGTTCAGGTGGGCGATGTAGTTGCGGTATTCCTGCAACTCCCGGCGGGTGGCCTCCACCTTCTGTTCGTACAGATTCAGTGAGAGGAAGTTGCGGTAGTCCGTCAGGCTTTTCAGGAAAGAGGCGTAGGCGTTCTGTATGCTTCCCAGGGACAGCTTCTCCGGGAACTGCGCGGTGCAGACGCTGCTGTCTGCCGGATTGAAGGATGCCAGCTGCTCCTTCAGGCGCAGCACGTCTTCCGTCACGGCAGGATTCTCCAGTACGGCGATGATGTTTCCCGTCCACACGGAATCCCGGTCCTTGTGGTACACCTCCTTTATTTTCCCGCTTCCCCGTGCCACCATCCATATCGGCGGATGCTCCGTAGTGATGGTAATGGAAGCACTTATCACGTCGGGATATTTAAAGAAACACCCGCCTATGAAGAAGAGTGCCAGCACTACGAAGAACACCGTGATGCCCCATCGTACCAGTGCATGCGGCGGACGGGTCAGTATCTCCTGCACCTCCTCACTCCGCAATTCTATGTCCTTCCTCCCGTTTTCCATTTTCAACTTTCCATTCTCAAAGCTCCAGCTGATTCTTCACCAGCTTATAATACCTTCCTTCCCTCGCTATCAGTTCCTCGTGCGTCCCCGTTTCCGCTATCCGTCCCTGCTCTATCACCACTATCCGGTCTGCATTCCGCACGGTACTCAGCCGGTGGGCCACCACTACCGATGTCCTTCCTTCGAAGAAGCGCTGCAGGTTCTCCATGATGATGCGCTCGTTGTTGGCATCCAGTGCGTTGGTGGCTTCGTCGAAGAAGATGAATTCCGGGTTCTTGTACACGGCGCGGGCGATGAGTATGCGCTGTTTCTGTCCCTGGCTCAATCCGTGCCCTTCCTGGCCTATCCGGGTGTTGTATCCCAATGGCAGTCCCTCGATGAATCCGTGTATGTTTGCCACTTCCGCCGCATGCCGCAGGCGTTCCTTGTCGATGTGCTCCACCCCGGGGGCGATGTTGCCGGCAATGCTGTCCGAGAAGATGAACCCGTCCTGCATCACCACGCCGCACCGTTTGCGCCACTCGCGGATGCTGAAGTTCTCCAGCGAGGTGTCGCCCAGCAGTATCTGTCCGCTTGCAGGCGGATAGAATCCTAATAGCAGCTTCACCAGCGTGGTCTTTCCGCTTCCGCTCATTCCTACGATGGCTGTCTGTCTGCCCGATGCGATTTCCAGACTGATGTTGTCTAAGGTGGGCGTTTCGCCGAGCGGGTCGTATTTGAAACTCAGGTTTTCTATCCGCAGGTCTTTCCCTGTGGGTATCTCCCTTATCAGGTCTTTTGTGGGGTCTTCTTCATCGGGGCTGTCCCGCACCTCGCCCAGGCGGTTTGTGCTGAGGCGCGCGTCCTGCATGTCGCGGGCAAAGGTGATGAGTTCGTTTATCGGACTGTTCAGTTGTCCGATGATGTACTGCACGGAGAGCATCATGCCCAGTGTCATTTCCCCTTGTACCACCAGCGAGGCCACCAGTCCCGTGATTACTATGTTCTTGGTCTGGTTTATCAGTACCGCTCCCGAGTCCTGGTACTGCCTCAGCGCAAGGCTCCGGATGTTCACTTTGAACAGCCGTGCCTGTATGCGTTCCCATTCCCACCGCTTCTGCTGCTCGCAGGCACTCAGCTTTATCTCCTGCATGCCGTTCACCAGCTGCACCACCGTGCTCTGGTTGGCGCTCTGCTGGGCAAACCGCTTGTGGTCCAGTTCCGCCCGTTTCTTCATGAAGAGCCAGACGTAGGAGATGTAGAGTGCGCTCCCTCCCATGAAGATAAGGAAAATCATGCCGCTGTACACCAGCAGCACGATGCCGAATATCAGGATGTTGAAGGTGGAGAACGCCACGCTGAGGCTGCTTCCGGTCAGGAAGTTCTGTATGCGCGTGTGGTCGTTGATGCGTTGCAGGATGTCGCCCGTCATCTTGGTGTCGAAGTAGCCCATAGGGAGCTTCATCATCTTGATGAGGAAGTCCGAAATCAGGGCGATGTTGATGCGTGTGCCCAGATGCAGCAATATCCATCCGCGTATGAACTCCACGGCGCTGCTGCTGAAGGACAGCATCAGTTGGGCAATGAGCACCAGGTAGATAAATCCGAGATTTTGGTTGTTGATGCCGAAGTCCACGATGCTCTGCGTGAGGAAGGGGAGCATCAGCTGTATCATGCTGCCCAGCAGCAACCCCAGCAGCAGTTGTCCCACCAGTTGCTTGTAGGGGCGCAAGTAAGAATAGAGGAAGCCGAAGCCTTTATAGTTTGTCTTTTCCCCCTCATCTTCTTGTGCATAGAATTCCGGTGTAGGTTCCAGCAACAGTGCCACTCCCGTATCTTCTCCGTCCGTTTTGGCGCTGAGCCAGCAACGGCAGAATTCTTCCCGGGTGTATTTCAGCTTGCCTGCTCCGGGGTCGGCCACCCATACATGCTTGTCGTTCATCCGGTAGACCACGACGAAATGTTGCTGGTTCCAGTGGACGATACAAGGTAAAGGGGCTTCTTGCAGCATTTCGTAGCTCACTTGCACACAGATGCTCCGAAATCCAATCTTCTCAGCCGCTTCGCTGATACCCAGCATAGAGACACCTTCGCGAGTGATGAATGACTTTTCCCTCAGACCTTCCAAAGAATAGCGCTTGCCATAGAAGGCGGACACCATGCGCAGGCAGGTGGGGCCGCAGTCCATCACGTCGTGCTGGGAGTAGTGAGGAAAGGATTTCATTTGATTAACTATATAAAAAGTCAATATCTTTGATGTTATAATAGCTTGGAAATTTCCTCCCATTAATAAATAGAATGGGGGTAGTGTAAAACTTATGTGTTATACACCATTTTTCTTGTGCATTGATGAAAGGCTCGTATTTAGGGATTTCATCCAAGAACTTAATGTTATGTAGGATTTTATTTTTACTGATAGGATAGTTATCAACATATTTTTTTAGTATCATGGCAAATAATTGGGGATTCTTTTGATAGCCAGAGAGAATATGGGAAGCTATTACTATCGATTCTGGATGTTTCTTTTGGTCTAACAAAAATATTAAATCCAATTTGGTATTGGCTTTTCTTTGAAGGATGGGCATTAGTTTTTGTAGCTCTTTTATGCATGAAACACAAATAGGACTGAAAATAAGAGTAAGGCATATTTCGGCATCTGGATTTCCTATTGATATTTTATTCACTTTGTCAACATCTGTAAGACAAAGTTCTTGTTGAAAAAGATATTGGGAAATGTTTTCGTCATATATTAATTCGTTGTATTTTCTTTTCAAGGTGGTGTGTTCTTTTTGAGTGGCAATTATCGGCTTGATGACTATATAGATAGATGTAACAGTAACGAAGATCGTCGTTATTTCTATTATTGATTTCAAATGTAGCAATTCGTATATATAATTCATCTTTAAAGTACATATACTTAGCATAAACAGAAAAACGAATACCACTTGTACAGAAAGGCAAAGGGTACACCATTTTCTTGCTATGAATTTCTGATAAAAAAGAGAATAGCATACATATCCGATACTGCAAACAGACAGGAAGTTTATAAGTGCCTGTGCTGTACCAAATGGTAGGAATAGTAATACAATTAAAAGAGATAAAAAATACACAAAACCTATATCGCTCCAAGAAACAAGTCCGAGGAAATATGCGTCTTTGAAATCCAAGATAGAAGAACAATCTATATTATTCTTATTTCCGGTGGCTGAACATAATTTTTTAATGTGTACATTGTACTTGTCTATTTGGTCTACAAACAAAAGTATGGATGCAGTCAGTCCTCCTAAAACGCCTGTAAGATATAGATAAAAAAGAATGCCTCCTTCGTGCTTTAAAATAAGTAAATATGCGAATAATATGGCTACACACAATATAAGCATAGGATATTTTATTTGCTTAATGATTGTGCTGAATTTCATTTTTAGTGGAATACTGATTTTACCTGGTCGGTTATCCATAATAAGGATGTTACCGTCCCACATATCTTCAAAATCCTTTCTCGATATACTTTCTATCTTTCCTTTCTCATCAATAGTCTGAATAGATTCGGCAGTAACTTTTGTTATAAACAGGAACAAATCCACATTTGTAATAACATGAGCAATGAAAGGAGAGGGTATATTTGTCAGTTCTTCATAACTGGTATGTATGGCAAAACTATCTTTGCCCATCCTATGTAATATATACTGGAAAGATAGGAAACTGGGAAAATCCGGATGTTCCTTCAATATTACATATAATGCAGCAGAATATTTGCAGCCATAATATTTTGTGATAATCTTCAAAATGGTTCTTGCATTGTCTTTTATTATTTTTTGATGTGCATTCATTCTGTTGCTTTACTGTTTTAAATATTTGTCTATCGTTGTTGCCGCTTGTTGGTCACTTGGTCTTGGAGCATTCACTTCAACAATATTGCCCTGTTTGTCGAAAATGATGTATCGGGGAATTAATTCCAGCTTTAGCTTTTCCAGTATTTTACTGTTCTTTGGGTTTGTGATGAGGAAATTGTCGGGTACTTCCGACAAGCCTTCCTGCTCTACTGCCTTTTTCCAGCTGCTTTCCTGGTCCTTGAAGGCGAGATAGACGAATACCACATCTTTTCCCTTGTACAGCTCTCTTAGCTTTGCCGATGGAGGCATTTCTTCCCGGCAGGGTACACACCAGCTTGCCCAAAAGTCCACATAAATGACCTTTCCCCTGTTTTTTTTCAACAATATGTTCAAGTTGGTAGGCTTTCCGTGGATGTCCTTCAGCAATAACTGGTTGGCATCGGCAGACAAGTTATATTGGTCTCTTATCTTGTTGGGCAGCAGTGTGTCTTGGGTGATATGGATATATTTGTCAAGATAGCTGTTTACGTCTTGTGCCGAAAAGTTTTCGCCGATTTCTTTGATGCA
>OGZH01002278.1_pt1 | contig 10897 bp, 10 predicted proteins | sample 1576741 | NCBI WGS metagenome assembly OGZH01 (sample SAMEA3541560, study PRJEB24748) | human gut metagenome | biome: human gut; feature: human-associated habitat; material: faeces | place: China | collected 2012 | reverse complement strand
CCATATTTCTTAAAATACGCCTGAGCATATCGTGAAGCATTATAGAGGCCGCGCCCTGCTTACTGTTACTTCCAATCTCCTCATGGTCGAAAAGCGCTATGATGTTTATTCCATCAGCTCTGTTTCCATCCTCTATGGCATCAAGAAGTGCCCTGCAGGATGACTGGTTGTCGATTCTCGGTGATGAAATCATGGTGTCATTCACACCGACAAAGCAAGGCTCCTCCATACAAAATGTATTGAGTTCAAAGTCTATGATATCGCTCTTTTCCACAGACAGCTCTCTAGCCAGAAAGCTAAGGAAATAATCCGTGGTCCTTTCATCCTCAGGTATTGAATCAAGCACCGGCATCAGATCCACCTGATTATTTATCCCGACACCCTTATTCACATCCCTGTTCATATGAATGGCAAGATTTGGAATAATCATGACAGGCTTTTTGGACCTATATAGCACCATACGCGGATTGAACACATCCTCACTCTTTATAGCCACGCGCCCTGCCACTCCGAGAGGTCTGTCAAACCATGTGTTTAAAATCGGTCCTCCATACACCTCTACATTAACCTGTGCATATGAGTTTGTCATAAAATCCGGATTTGGCTTTATGCGAAGATATGGATAGTCTGTGTGAGCTGCCGCTATTCGCACCATATCCTTTTTGTTGTAGCCGCTTCCTACAGTAAACGCAAACATGGTCGTATCATGGTGATTTAAGACATACCTGCCACCGCGCACAAGCTTCCAGTCGCCTGTATAATCTATCTCCTCAAATCCGTTTTCCAAAAGCTCCTGCTTTGCAGCCTTCACACACTCGCATGGTGAAACAGCCGCTTTTAGTAAATCAAATAATTTTTCCTGTTTCATGGATTGCCTCCTGTTTTCATTGCATAACGCATTTATTCTACCACGGACTTTACAATTATTCCAGTTGAACAGGCTTTATTTTTAAGGCTATTTTTATATCTATTTTTATGGCATAATCTGCGAATCTGATGTATGATATAATAATCGATAACTATTCAAAACCACTTAAAACAATCATTCGCTGTCACATACAATGTGGAAAATGAGGAGAAATTATGATAGCAATTGAACTGACAGACACAAAGGACTTTATGAACAAGCTGCTTCGCACGGAAATCTTTGACAACTTCCTGCTCCAGGAGGCCGTCATCACAAAGGCAGCCTCATACGTCATAGATGGTCACCTGCAAAAGGGCTTTTACAGCTCCACAGAGCTTGAGGAAAATGGTATAGCTGGCTATAGCATACTCCCCTTTAGGATGCTTCGCACAAACTGCTTTGACCTGATAAAGGGCAGACAGACTCCATCGTCATTCAAGTTTGTCTTTCTTCTTTCACCTGAAAACATGGAGCACACCCTAAGCAGTCTGCACTCTGCTTTCACCGTGTCCGATATCAGTGGTTTTTTCATAAATATCAGGTATCAGAGCCAGCTTCTGACTCTGACAACCGGAATATCCTACAATATTTTTTCAGCGGATAAGACCTTAGACGGTGAATGGGATAAGCTTGTAATGAAATTTTTAGCAAATAATGACATAAACTTTAAAGAACTTTGACTTTATTGCTTTACATCTTAAACCTGTTATGCTATTCTAACGTTAGTTGCGTAAGCAGCATTATTATTATTTGGAGGTACTTTCGATGAGCAAAGGTACAGTAAAATGGTTCAATAACCAAAAAGGTTACGGATTCATCACAGCCGAGGACGGAAAGGATGTATTCGTACATTTCTCAGGACTTAACATGGAGGGCTTCAAAACTCTCGAGGAAGGTGCAGCAGTAGAGTTCGATATCACTGATGGCGCTAAAGGTCCACAGGCAGTTAACGTTGAGGTAGTTAAATAATTTTGACCCCTCAGGCAATCTAGTTTCTATGTACCTTTTTCTTTATTATATATTTAGGTAAAATTATAGTTACAAAAATGTTAATTGGGGAATAAGATATAAGAATCATGATTAAAAAAGAAGAGTTCATTTCGAACTCTTCTTTTTTGTGCTTTTTTATTTGAATGATTTTAGTTGTTTACACGATGATGAGACATCGGTGAGCTTGTGGTGAGTGGTAAAAACGTGTAACCGTTCGCCTGTCCCCACTGGATGATCTGCTCGACCGCATTGACACTGAATTCCTTTATGTCATGCTGCAATACAACTGATACATTATGGCTCTGCACACCGGAGATGACATTCTGTACCACCTGTTCCGTGCTGATTGGCTTGCTGTTTGCATCTCCGCTCGATACATTCCAGTCACAGTATAAAAGTCCTCTTGCTGTCACATCATTTACGAGCTGTGTCATAATGCCCGGACAATAATCCTTGCTCACAGTATTTGACGAGCCACCCGGGAATCTGATGATTGACGCATCATTTCCTGTCTGTGCCTTTATGATACTATTCATCTGCTCAAGGTCATCAAAAAATGCCTGCTCACTTGTATATATCTGGTTGTATTTGTGGCTGGCAGAGTGGATAGCCACTGTATGTCCTCTCTTTGCCTCCTCTGCTATCATGTTCTGATAGTCAGGATGTGTATTTGTAACAAAGAATGTGGCCTTTACATTGTATTTATCAAGCACATCTAATAGCCCCTGTGTATACTTTCCGGGACCATCATCAAAGGTCAGATAAATAATCTTGTTGCCCGGATTTACCGTGTCTGCCGTGGCAGCCGGGTCATACACACTTACCACTCTTGTAGCTGTAGCCTTATTTCCTGATGAATCTGATACCTCATAGGTCACAGTATACTTTCCTGCCTTATCCTTATCTACCTTATCTCCTGATACCTTGACACTGTCTGTGATATCTCCGTCACAGTTGTCTGTTGCCGTATATCCCGGATCACTGTATTTATCACCTTTTTTAACTGACATGAAATCATCACCTGAGAGCTTAATCTGCGGTGCCGTGGTATCTGTGACATGCACAGTCCTTTTGACCTCGCTCTCATTCTTTGACGAGTCAGCGACACTGTACTTTATCTCATAGTCTCCCGGCTTTGATGTATCGACAGCTCCTGTGACAGATACCTTGTCTGTCAGATCCCCATCATAGTTGTCTGTTGCCGTATATCCCGGGTCACTGAACTCGCTGCCTGCCTCTACAGTCATCTCTGCATCGCCATTTAATGTAATCTCCGGAGCCTTCTTATCCCTCACCTCAACCTTTATGGTCTGTGTCGCTGTTTTTTTACCGTATTGAGCAGTTACCTTTATCTCGTATGAACCTGTCTTTGTCGCATCGACATTACTGTCTATAGTGCATTTTATCTCTTTTCCCTTTCGGTTTATAAGCCTGCCTCTGACATACGCCTTGATTTTTGGTACCTCAAACTTTTTGCCATACTCAACAGTAATACCGTTTTTGAACTTGCTGCTGAACTCAATATGTGAATCAAAGCATGTGATATACACTATAAACGCCACCACCAGAACTATTGCAGCCGTAAGTATGCCGATAATCATCTTTTTATTTTTGTCCATTTTTCCAATCCTCTTTAGCATTTTATAATTATTCTCTCTATATTATTACTCAAACCTGATAATATTATTTCAAGCAGTATCTATTATAGCGTTAAACAATCTTTTTTGCTACTGCAAATTCCTTGAGAATTTCTTAATGTTGGCTTCATATATTTCAGTTGTGTTACAATTGTTTCTTTATCCCGAAAACCTGTGATAGAGTCGTAATATGTACTTAATTTATTTAATATCTTCGTTACTATTCAATTTGCAATATGACTAACCACTTATCTTTTTGCAGATATTCGCAATCACAAAAATCCCCCGAACAAGTCGGGGGATTTAAAAAGCTTATGCTGTAACAATCATTTTATTACTGCTCCTTACGGTGCATCTCAAATGTCTCCATATGGTAGTTGGCGATGTTGTCACGAATCTTTCTGTCATCTGCTCTGCTTAAGAGATCATCACGGAACTTCTTTGTAGACACCATGTCATTGTATGAGCTTGGTCCGCCTACACAGCCGCCTTCACATGCCATTCCCTCGATGAAGTTCTCAGGAAGCTTGCCTGCCTTCATGAGGAGAAGTGCTTTCTTACACTCTGCTGCTCCGTTTGCCTTGCAAACCTTGCAATCAACATCCTCTCCCTTTTCCTTCATGCTCTCGATTACGGCTGCTGTAACTCCGCCTGAGTTTGCGAAACGCTTACCGTATACTGAGCCCTCCTGGTATGAGGTGTCATCAGCCTCAAGCTGTACTCCCTTTGCCTTCATAATAGCACGGATCTCACTGAAGGTAAGTACATAGTCTGCATTGCCCTCTATCTTCTGATCATGTACCTCTGACTTCTTGGCAACACATGGTCCGATGAATACTGTAACTGCATCAGGATCCTTTGCCTTGATCATTCTTGATACTGCACACATTGGTGAAACAGTTGTAGAAATCTTGTCAGCAAGCTCAGGATAGTGCTTTCTAACCATATTTACAAATCCAGGACAGCATGATGTAACCTTCTTCTCTCCTGCCTCGTATGCCTCAAGCCACTCATCAGCCTCGTATGCTGCTGTCATATCTCCTCCGAGTGCTACCTCAACAAAACCGTTGAAGCCAACTGCCTGCATGGCCTTCTTCCAGCTGTTCATAGTGATGTTTACACCAAACTGTCCCTCTGCTGCAGGTGCAACCATAGCGTATACATGCTTGTTCTCTGACTTGATTGCATCTATTACATCTACGATATATGTCTTTGATCCGATGGCTCCGAATGGACAGCTGTGGATACACTTGCCACATCTGATACATTTGCTCTCATCAATTACTGAAATGCCGTACTCATTGTATGTAATGGCATTTACAGGACAAGAGAACTTACATGGTCTCTTTAAATGAGCGATAGCGTTGTAAGGGCATGCCTGGGCACAGCGTCCACACTCCTTACACTTCTGTGGGTCGATATGTGAGCGGAGACGTCCTGCCTCAATTGCTCCGAACTTACATGCATTGATACAAGCCTTGCCAAGACAGTTCTGACAGTTCTCAGTAACTGTGTAGCTTGAAATCGGGCAATCCTCACATGCTGAGCTGATTACCTGGATGATATTGCCGTCATCGTTTGCGCTTGGTGCTTTACCCTCTGCAAGTCTGACACGTTGACGGATGATCTCTCTCTCCTTGTAGATACAGCAACGGAACTGAGGTGTCGGTCCCGGAATCAGTGTAAATGGGATGTCATCTCTGATCTCATCGAGGTTACCTGCAAATGCAGCCTTTGCGACCTCAAGCAAAACTGCATGTTTGATTTTGATTACGTTTTCGTCAGCGTACATATTATCTCCTTTTCCTTAAAATAATGTATATTTTGTTACCTAATAAATTACATACTTAGAAGAATCATTATACCATGTGACACTTCCCATATCACATGACCTGATTCCTCTAAAAAAATGCTCCTAGTATTTATCTACTAGGAACATTCTACAAAATTTTTTAAAATTTTTCTACCCTTGTATTCATCAAAATACAAAGAATTGTTATTTTTTTCACAATAGCAGCTGTTTCAATAAAATTACTCATGGCGCAGAGCATCAATCGGGTTTAGGTTCGCTGCCTTGTATGACGGAAGCATACCGAATATGATTCCGATTGCCATCGAAAAAAGCACCGCAAGTATAGCTGCTGCCGGGCTTATCGCTGTCGGCGTGCCGTTCAGCATTGAGATGACCTTCGAGAGTATCACTCCGACAAGCACTCCTACCAGACCTCCAAGACTTGTGAGCACAACAGCCTCTGTGAGGAACTGACCTAGGATTGCTCCCTTTCCTGCTCCGATTGCTTTTTTAAGTCCTATCTCTGAGGTACGCTCTGTAACTGACACAAGCATGATATTCATGACACCGATACCGCCGACGAGCAGTGATATTCCGGCAATCCAGATGAGCATCATGTTGGTTGACTGGCTGAGCTGCTGTATCTGCTTTGCCTGCTCCTGTAAATCCTGTGCCTTGTAGGTCACATCAGAGCCGTCTGTGACATTTAAGCTGCTGTTAAGTATCTCCTCAGCTGCCTTTCCCACTGTAGCCATGGTATCGGTGCTGTCTGCCTTAAGCAGAAGGTTCTGCGGCTCATCATAGCCAAATATGACAGGCCATGTGCCGCTTGGCACAAATACATTGCCCTGGCTGTCATCATAGGCATACATATAGTAATCATCCATTGAATTTATTACCAGGTCATAGCTGTCCTTTTCCGTGACTACACCGACTACTGTAAACGGATATCCCTGTATCTCTACTGTCTTGCCGAGCGCGCTCTCTCCTGAAAACAGGCTGCTCTCCACGCTCTCGTCGATAAGAGCCACCCTGCGGGCCTTTGCATAATCATTCTTTGAGAAGCCTCTGCCCTTCATGACTACATAGCTTGCTGTGTCGAAATATCCGTCATCGACACCTGTTATATTGCCGCCTGAAAGCGCCGTGTTCAGATAATATACTGCATTGTAAGCCTGTCTTGTGCGGTAAAGTGCTGCATTTTGCACATGGTCGAGCTCCTTTATGCTGTCAAGTGTGGCAGCCGATACCTCTGTCACTCCTGCCGGCGCCGAATCATATGACAGATCCATATCATAACCATCCTTCTGCAGTGTGACCTTTACGTTATTACTTCCTGAACCTATAAGGTTCTTTTCTATCTGTTCGTTTGTGCCCTGAATTGTGGAAACAATCGCAATAATTGCTGCAATTCCGATGATGATTCCAAGCATGGTCAGAAACGAACGCATCTTATGTGACCAGATTCCCCTAAAGGACAATCTAATATTTTCAAGCATCTTTAATCCTCCCTGCTAAACTAATACATACCATCTTCGGACACCTTGGTTTTCTCGCCTTCTCTGACTCCATACGGGAATGCGATATAGTCATCATTTGTCAGGCCTGACTTTATCTCCACATATGAGCCCCAGAGCGACTTGCCTGTTTTGACAGACTGCTTTTTGAGCTTTCCGTTGTCATCCTTGTATATATATGACTGTCCATTCTCTGTTCTGACATATGACTTGTCGATATAAAGACCACTGTCAGATCCCTCTGATGACGTATCTATAGTAAGCTGCAGCGAATCGCCCTTTTTGAGATTCTGCGGATTCTCAATGTATGCAGTGTACTCATAGAATGATGAGTTTGGATTGCTGTCTCCATAGTAGTTAACACTGTCTGACGGCACATTGCTTATCTCTGATATCGTGCCCTCATAGGTATCACCTGTCATGTAGTTGACTGCTGATACGCTCTGCCCTACCTTTACTGTATCCAGATCCAGCTCACCGATTGTTCCGCAGATATACAGTCCTGAGGCTCCTGAAAGCTGCAGGAACGGTGTACCGTCCTGAGGTGGATTGGCAGGATCGCAAACTGTTGTCACAATTCCATCCTTCTTTGCATATACCACGCCATCCTCAAGCTCGCTCTGCAGTTCCTTTAAATCAGCCTGTGCAATTCTCTTTTGTAAATCAACATCTGCAACACTTCTTGTCTGCTCCTTTATGGCATCCTTAAGCTCATCTGCTGTGTATGTCTTTTCTTCTGCTGCGGTATCAGCTTCTGTCTGTGTGGCCTGTTCTGTGGCATTGTCTGCTGCGGCATCTGACGGCTCATTTACTGCTGTATCAGCAGAAGCATTTCCTGCTGTAATTGAACCTGCAAGGAAAAGCTTTATCTCATCGCTGTCATCATAGCTGCCAAGCTTATCTCCTCTTACGATAAGCTCCATATCAGGCGCGTTAGCATCTCCTATTACAAACCGGGCTACCGCACTCTTATCAGCAAGTGTATTCAAAAGCGATCCGGCTACATATGAAGCCTCTGTGCATGTAAATACATAAGGATCGACCTCTGTACCGCTTCCCTTAGCCTCTGACAAATCCGATATCACATCATGCTGTTCATCAGGCTTTTGCTCAGGTGCAGCCGGCTGTGTGTCAGGCTGTGGCTCAGGTGTAACAGGAGTCTCAGGCTGCTTTGCAACCGGCTTAGTATTCTTTAGCTTATCAAGCTTCTGCTTTTCCGATACAAGCTGGTTCTCAAGACTCTGTATCTCAAGCTGCTTCATCTCAACCGAGAGTGAAAGACTCGTCACATCATATGCAAGGAGCTTATCTCCGGCCTTTACCTGCTGATCCTTTGTGACATAAACCTCTGTCACCTTCTGTCCATCCTTTAAATTGATTGTCTGACATGCATCGTCACACACCATTCCCTCACTGGTCATGGATGTGTTGTCGTTTGTCGTGCTGATCATTGAAACACTCATGACGGAAGCAAGCCCCTTGGAGTTCTTGTAATAAACCACTCCTGTGATGCTTCCCGCTACAACTGCAACTACAAGGACAGCTATTATAATGATCTTAATTCTCTTTTTCTTTTTCATTACCTGCCTCCTGTCCTTCCTCTGTTATCTCACCATCTATAATATGGACGATGCGCTTTGCCTGCTCGGCAACCTTTCTGTCGTGTGTAATCATGACAACCGTCACGCCGGACTCATTAAGGCTCTCAAAGAGCTCAAGCACCTGCCTGCCTGACTTTGAGTCAAGTGCTCCCGTAGGCTCATCCGCAAGCAGAAGCTTTGGATGATTTACCATAGCTCTCGCTATCGCCACTCGCTGCTTCTGTCCTCCTGAAAGCTGTGTTGGCTTAAAATCAGCCCTGTCTGAAAGCCCTACGCGCTCCAATGCCTCCATACCCATCTGCCTTCTGTCCTTTTTGCTCACACCGGCATATATGAGTGGCAGGCATACATTGTCAAGTGCGCTCTCACGCGGCATGAGCTGGAAATTCTGGAATACAAATCCTATTGTATCCCGTCTGACTCTCGTAAGCTCCTTTTCCTTGAGCTCACTGACTTGTCTGCCGTCAAGTATATATGTGCCCGATGTTGGCAGATCAAGACATCCCACAATATTCATGAGAGTGGTCTTGCCAGAGCCCGACGGCCCCATGATTGCCACGTACTCTCCCTCCTCAATCTGGAGTGAAACATCCTTTAAAACCGGCACCACAAGCTTATCCTGGTCGTAGTTTTTGTAAATATGCTGGAGTTCTAGAATCATCTACTGTACCTCCGCGTCACCTGAACCGGTGGCATCTGCAGCACCTTCGTCCATTGTGCCATCATCAACCGGACCGCCCTCAGTGCCCTCAAGCACCTGGTCATCAAGAGCTTCTGTACCCATATCGTCGTAGGCTGTATCTTCATCGCCGCCATTTTCAATGTAATCGTCCCATGTCTGTGCCGGCTCACCCTCATAAAGGTCATCAGATGCCCATACTATGTAGTCATCCTTTGAAAGCCCTGATTTGATTTCATACATCATGAGATTCTCGTCATAGTCTCCAAGCTCAACCTTTGTCTTCTCAAGCTTATCCTTTTTATTAAGTGTCCAGACATATGCATCATCGCCATCCTTTACAACGTAGCTCTCATCAATCCATATGCCTTCCTTCATCTGTGTCTGTCCAAAATCCGGCTCCACATATACATGCTGTCCTAAAAGCATATCGCCTGTGCCTGTAAGCTGCACAATGTAAATGGAACGTATGTGGATGTCAGCGACCCATCAACAGAATTTGTTTCTGGAGAGGATGATTTTCGCTTGGTAGAGCCGGACAGCTCCCTAACGCGGAAAGAATACGAGTTTCGTGGAGAACGCTTTTATCTCATGCCTCAATTTTATGGCAATGGCTGGTTAGCACTTACTTTGCAAAGTGTGGAAGATGAAACAGAGTATATCGTGCTATCCGTCAATTTGGAGAGCATGGATGCACTCGATTTGCCAGACCGTACATTTATTGATGTGAATCATTATCCGGATGCAATGGAGTTTCTGGAGACAAATAATTTAGCGACCTATTCAGGTTACAAGCGTAGAAGCGGATTTGTGGAATATCCAATGGCGGTATTGAATCTTCCTTTGCTTTATCAGCACGCCCCGCAGATTTTCCAAGAGGCGAATATCGAATGTTTTTAAATGGTTTTCTGAAAGTATGGTACTGATGACTACCAAAGAGATACCGTATCGGTTAAATCCTATCGGTATGGTATCTTCTTTTGCCCGAAGACAGGTGGCATCCCCCTTTTTTACAGATTGCTCCGTGCCCACTTTTTTAATTTCCTTGTTTCCCTTTTATAGCAGCGTAACTGCCTGCTTCTCTTTTACAGCCCTTATGTAATGAATGTTGATGTTTCCTGTCGTTATCCAGACTTTCGCCCGGTCTTGTTTTCGTGTGCAAAATTACGGCGAACGAACGCTATCCAAGTATCGCTACGCTATCCGAAATGAAATTTGACGTAATCTTCCTAAATCATAGATTTCGGTATTCATAAAATTTCATTTCCGATTCCTTGCACTGCGTTCCTGCTTCGTCGTTTGGGACGCACATGAAAAACAACCCTTCCGGCAAAGTCGAAAGACTTGAAAAAAGGGAAAATAAAAAACTTAATTAAAAACGAAAACGAGTATGACAATAGAAGAAGTATTACAGCACGATTTAAAATTCAGGTATATGTTATTGGGGCGTTTGCAAGCCGACTGTGAATATTATCTTGGCTTTGGAAACAAAAGTTCTCGTCGTTTGTGGGCTGGTTCTGAAAAGGCACAAATTGAATACATGACGAAAATTCACGACAGCTTCCGAGAAAACGAAAAACCCGAATGGCTGACAATGGAGCAAATCAAAGAATACAGCAATGCTATGGAAGTAACACAAGAATAATTCAAAAAAAATACCGTAATAACCTTTAACGGAGGTGTTGCGGTATTACAGTATTACAAATAAGGGTCGGAGTTTGAGAACATACCCTCTTATAATTGAGAGGGTAATAATAGTCCCTCTTTTATAATT
>OGZH01002264.1_pt1 | contig 10956 bp, 9 predicted proteins | sample 1576741 | NCBI WGS metagenome assembly OGZH01 (sample SAMEA3541560, study PRJEB24748) | human gut metagenome | biome: human gut; feature: human-associated habitat; material: faeces | place: China | collected 2012 | reverse complement strand
GGTTGAAAAAGAAGCATACCTTATGGTATGTTTCTTTTTTTATTGCTACAATATAGTAAAAAATACCTGTACCATTTGGCACAGGTATTTTCTTTATCAAAGCATATTTAATTTTACTTTTTTCGTCCTGTTAATAACAGGTTAAGCACGGGTATTTTAGCAGATATTTTCTTTAAAACAATGCTGGTAACAAGCGATACTGCAAGTAAAATAATGTAAGATGCCGCTGCACGTTTGGTTGTCATTACAATTCCAAAATGGTGGCTTATCCTTTCAATCATGCTTAACCAGAAGGGATGGGCAAAGTAAACAAGCATGGAATTATCGGATATAAAATCTACGGCACGTGTTAAATAATTTTCTGTTTTCTTTCGTGCAAAAAAGCCACAGAAGAATAAAATGGAAGCTATTGTGTAAATAAAGCCTTGCGGGCTTAACTGCTGAAAGGTATTGGTCAGGCTGATTAAGTCGTAGCCGTACTGATAATAGTAATAGTAGTAGCTGCCGCAGATATAAATTATTGAAAGTAAATATAAAGCGCTTACGCTTTTAAAATTACCGGTAAGTGTTTTGAAAAATTCTTTTTCTTTAACTGCGGCCAAACCGCCAAGCATAAAAATGAACAGGTAATGCAGCGGTAAATAGTTAAGCCTGTAAGTAAAAAAGTCTTGTAATATTATTGGAAGCTGCTGCGCGGTAATTCCGGGGTGCATTGTCCAGTAATTAAACAGCAGCTGGAAGAAAAACAGTACGGCAAAGCCTGCTTTTAAACTGTATTTCTGCATTACGCCCAGCAGTTTTTGAAAGAGTGGGAAGAAAGCATAGAACCATAATAATATAATCATAAAATACAAATGGTAGCATGCAAGCCCCCAAAACAACATGTGCAGCAGCCCTAATGGAGAAAACCAGGGAATGCAGCCTGGCACGACTGTTGTAAAATATACCATATAAAAAAGCGACCAGCTTAAATACGGTATGCCGCTGCTTTGGAAACGTTTTTTTATAAACTGCCGGTAATTAATTTCCGTTCCGGGTTTATAGTGGCAAAACAGGCCATAGCCTGATACAAAAAAGAAAGCGGGCACGCTGTAACGCGAAAGTATTTCAAACAGCATATATAAATGTTGGTTTGGCGATACCGACATTAAAACCAGCGAGCCGGTATGAATGCCGAGTACGCCGAGCATACAAATGCCGCGTAGTTTATCAATAGTTTTATTGCGTTCTGTCATAAATTCTCCTGAAATATTAAATTTTACCTGCTTATTATACAGCAAATGCAGGTTTTGGGCAAAGAAAAATAGCGCTGCCTGCGTTTTTATTTTTGGCAGGAAATTAAAATCTGACAGCGAAATACTTAAAATAGTATTTTCTTTTTTACAAAGCCGTTTTAAGAGATAAGGTGATAGGATGGAACTTGGTTTTGTACATATATTAAGCCTGATAACTACTTTGGCAGTAGTGCTTGGCTGCGGTATTTATTCTTCTCGCAAGGTAAAATCGGCAGATGATTTTGACGTAGGCGGGCGCAGTGCCGGTGTAATAATGGTTGCCGGTTCTATTGCTGCAACCATTATAGGCGGTGCGGCCACTATCGGTACCGCACAGGGCGGTTTTACTTTTGGCTTTGCCGCGTGGTGGTTTACGTTAGGCAGCGGCATTGGCTTTTTAATTATGGCTGCTTTTTATGCGCGTCCTTTGCGCAAAAGCGGTTTAACAACAATTTCTGAATATCTTGTTATTAATTTTGGCCCGCAGGCAGGGCCTATTGCAAGCATTGCCGCTTCGCTCGGCATTTTTTTCAGCATTGTTTCCAGTTCGTTAAGTTCGGTGCATTTAATTGGCGGTATTCTGCATTTGGGCTATCTGCCTTCGGCTGCCGTTGTAGTGCTTTTGGTAATGGGTTTTGTGTTTTTCGGCGGTATTAACAGCAGCGGCATGGCCGGATTATTTAAAGTTGGCCTGATTTTCGCTACCATTTTTGTCGGCGGTTATCTGGCTTTTATGGATATGGGCGGTTTAAGCGGGATGCACGAGGCTTTTCCGGAACTGCCGTGGTTCAGTATGTTTGGCATTGGCGCCGACCATGCGTTGTTTAATTTATTTTCCATGATTGTCGGTGTTGTTTCTACCCAAAGTTATGTGCAGTCGTTATTTTCTGCCAAAAACAGCAGAGTAGCTGCTTTAGGGTGCCTGCTTGCCGCGTGCATAGCAATTCCTGTGGGGCTGCCTTCCGTTATTATCGGCATGTTTATAAAACTGCATCATCCGGAGCTGAACAGTATTGATACCTTACCGTTCTTTTTATGCAATTATCTGCCGGAATGGCTTGGCGGAGCTGGTTTAGCGGCACTGGTGCTCTCCTGCGTCGGTTCCATTGCCGGTTTGTCGCTCGGTGTGGGCACGCTGTTCAGCCGCGATATTTTCGGTGCGGTTTTAAAAGTTCACGATAGTAAAAAGCTGCTGTGGATTAATAAACTTACGGTTCTTACAGTTACGCTTGCGGCACTTGTTTTTATTCATTCGCATCTCGATTCTTCCGTTCTGCAATGGAATTATCTTTCAATGGCTTTGCGCGGCGCAGGCGTTTTCCTGCCTATGACTGCCGTTATATTCTTTAAAGGCATGGTTGGCAAAAAAGCGGGCCTGCTTTCAATGTTCGGCGGCATTGCATCCGGCTGTGCATGGCATTTTATTTTTCCAACATCACCGTATACTTTATTTGTAAGCTTGTTTTTCAATCTTTTGTTTTTAGTACCGTCTATTGCATATAATCTTTTGCATAGCAAGAAATAATAAGGAGATTTTTAATGACTGAAAAATTTACCCATCTGCATGTGCATACGCAGTACAGTCTGCTTGACGGCGCCTCAAAAATAGATTTACTTTTGGCACGTGCCAAAAAACTTGGCATGGACAGCATTGCCATTACCGACCACGGCGTAATGTACGGCGCAGTTGATTTTTACCAGCAGGCGCAGAAAATGAATATCAAGCCCATTATCGGCTGCGAAGTATATGTTACGCAGTCGCGGTTTGACCGCAGCCAGCGCGGAGGCATTTACCATTTAATTCTGCTTGCCGAAAATAATACCGGCTATCATAATTTAATGAAATTGGTTTCTTTGTCGCATCTGGAAGGCTTTTATTATAAACCGCGCATTGATAAAGACATTCTGCGTAAATACAGCGAAGGGATTATCTGCCTGAGCGCCTGCATTGTTGGTGAAGTGCCGGTAAAAATACTGCAGCGTGATATTGACGGTGCGGAACGTGCCGCGCAGGAATATATTGAAATCTTCGGCAAAGAAAATTACTTTTTTGAAATTCAGGACCACGGGCTTGATGAAGAACGTGTTGTAAACCGTGAATTAAAACGCATGGCTGCCAAATTCGGTGTGGGGCTTGTTGCCACGAACGACCTGCATTATGTTGAAAAAGCTGACGCCGAAGCGCAGGATGTTTTATTGTGCATTCAAACCGCAAGCACGGTGGATGACCCCAAACGCATGAAGTTTGCCAACGACGAGTATTACTTAAAAAGTTACGAGGAAATGGCAGAACGTTTTGCAGATTGCCCGGAAGCACTGGAAAATACTGTTAAAATTGCTGAGCGCTGCCATGTGGAGCTGGAGTTTGGGCATCTTTTGCTGCCGGAATTTCCGATACCGGAAAAATATGCCAATGCCACGGAATACCTGCGCGATTTGTGCCTGCAAGGGCTGCCGCAGCGGTATGCCAGAGCCGATGAAAAGGTTATGCAGCGTTTGGACTACGAACTTGACATTATTGACCGCATGGGTTACAGCTGCTATTTTTTAATTGTATGGGATTTTATTAATTACAGCCGCAAAAACGAAATACCTGTCGGACCTGGGCGCGGCAGTGCAGCGGGCAGCATACAGAGAGAAAGCGCTGGGCACGGTGAAGCAGAAGAAGACGTACATCAGCGGCATCATATACATGGTCAGCTTCATGCTGCCCTGCATCTCCTGGCCGCTGGCCTTCATGCTGATGTGGGTGGACAGGAACATGGTCACGATCGCCAGGACCGGGAGGATCAGCAGGGGCAGGTTCTCTGCAGCCAGGCTGTACTGGGGCACACGGGTCAGGTCGATGCCAAAGAAATCCATGTGCTGGCCGAACTCAGTGATGGTAGCCACCTGATCCGGGGTGAAGCAGGAGGAAACGGTGCTCTCGCCTGCAATGACCTGTGCAATGATGTTGGTGTCGCGGGTCACGGTGGTAAAGCTGATGCCCATGGCAGTCAGGGCCTCACCTGCGGCGGTCAGGGCATCGGCACCAATGTGGAAGATGCGCTGCAGCGGGCGGTACACCACCTCGATAACACCGAACATGACCAGGAAGTTGACCAGCATGGGCATACAGCCTGCGGTGGGCTTATAGCCCTGCTCCTGCAGCTTCATCAGCTCTTCCTGCTGCTTTTCGGGCTTATCGCGGTACTTTTTCTGGATCTCGGCCACCATGGGCTGGAAAGCGCTCATGCGGGCCATACTCTTCTGCTGGTTGAGCTGGAGGGGGATCTTGATCACGGTGATGAGCAGGGTGAACAGGATGATGTCCCAGCCGTAGTTGGGGATCAGCTTGTAGATCCACTCCATTACATAGCCCAAGGGCCAGCCCAGGATGTACAAAGGATTCATAGTTTCGTCCATTCTGCCCCGCCTGTGGTGCGGGACGTTTAGATTTTTATGAGAAGGACACCCCGCCCACAGTGCGGAGCGTCACAAGAAGCATAAGAACGGATTCAACCTCTCAGTCAACGCCTGCGGCGTTGCCAGCTCCCCTAATAGGGGAGCCCTTGGCAAAACCGTCAACTGGATCGGGCTGCCAAAGCCTCCCCTACCAGGGGAGGTGGCATTGCGAAGCAATGACGGAGAGGTTGTACAAAGGAGCCGTGTATCATAAGCACGCTGCTTAACCGTGCCGCCCCCGGAACAGCTTTGCCGGGGACAGTCTCCGCTCCGGGTTCACCCAGCGGCCTTTGGGCGGCACCGGGTCAAAGCCCCACCGGCCAAGCGGGTTACACCGGGCGATGCGCCAGGCGGTGAGCAGCAAGCCCTTGATGCAGCCATGGGTCTGGATGGCTTCTATGCCATACTGGCTGCAGGTGGGGGTAAAGCGGCAGTTGCGGCCCAGCCCCGGGCTGATAAAGCGCTGGTAGAACCGGATGGGCGCACAGAGCGCGTTCCGGCAGACGCGGGAGACGGGATTCACTGTTTTGCGGCCCGGTCTGCGGGCGGGACCGTGGCCGGGGGCTTTGCGCCCGGCTGCTTTGCCTTGTCGGGCAGGCCGGCCTGGGCAAAGAGCCTGGCCACCACTTCGCTGAGCTGCCAGCTCTTCAGGCGGGGGGTCATGCCCCGGGCCACGAACACCAGATCATAGCCGCCGATGTTCTGATCCAGATGCTCATCAATGGCAGCCTTCATCACGCGGCGGGCGCGGTTGCGTTGGACGGCATGGCCGATCTTTTTGGTGGCTGTCAGGCCCACGCGGGTCTTTTTGCCGCGGGTCTTGAGCACATACAGCACCAGCGCCGGATTCACATAGGACTTGCCGCGGGCATACACGCGGCCAAACTCGCTGTTGCGGCGGATGGGACGATAGCGCACTGCTCCGTCGCCTCCTTTTCGGTTAAAAAATCGCAGAACTTCCCTAAAGGCAAAGTTCAAAATTCAGTATAGCAAAAAAACGCCGACATGAAAAGGCTGTCCGGGCGTTTTTTGTGCCAAATCTTTTGCCAAATTTTTAGTCATTCCGCGCGCAGAACGTCCAAAATAAGAAAAAGACCGCCAATTCTGGATCAGCAGTCTTTTGTGCGCATGTTCAATTCTGCGCCGGATCCCTGGCAAAGCGGGATCAGACGGTCAGGCTCTTGCGGCCCTTAGCACGGCGAGCATTGATGACCTTGCGGCCGTTCTTGGTGCTCATGCGGGTCAGAAAGCCATGAACTTCCTTGCGATGACGCTTCTTGGGCTGAAAAGTTCTCTTCATGGTTGTATCCTCCGTAAAAACTCGTCCCCGGTAATGGGGTATTTCTGGTCCCAAATTGGGGACAGGCTTGCAATTCAACAGTATATCGCACACTATCCCCTTCTGTCAAGCATTTTTTTCACTTTCCAGCAAACTTTTTTCAAATTTCCTTGTGAAAAAGCTTTCAACTTTTTCACCGGTTCTCCGTGGAAAACTTTTCTTCCACCATATCTTGTGGCCAAAAACCGCCTTGGACACAAGAGCCGCGAGGGCACGATGGAGCGTCTTTTCTTATGTATTATAAATTACATTATAGAATATAGACGCAGGGAGATTTTTGTGGTATACTAACGGGGTATCAGCAGCATTGTTGAAAACTTCGACCAATTCAATGGAGTGGATGTTTTATGGATTCTTTCAAGGACGTTTTAGAGGCCGCCCAGGCATACTGCAAAACGCAGATGGCCGAGCCGACCTATAATCTCTACATCGACGGACTTGAGCCCATCAGCTTTGAGGACTCGAGCCATATCATCTGCTTCTCCATCACGTACTTATTCGAGGGAAAGCACTCGTAGTAACTATAATAGTAACCGTTCTTCTTCATCTTCTAGAAGTTATTCTCCAGCCAGCAGTAGCAGTTCTCGTTCAAGTGGCGGTAGTTATTCAGGTGGCGGTAGTTCGTCCCGTTCAGGAGGCGGTTCTTCTAGTAGGAGTAGTAGAAGATAATTAGAAGATAGTATTAATATGATTAATTTAGATTATGAAGAAGATTATAACAGTAATATATACTTTATCTTTTGTGATAGGAGCCGTTAGTGCACAATCTGTATATGATGGTGTCAAAATAGCAGATAAAGATTTGAATGGTACAGCTCGTTTTGTAGGAATGGGTGGTGCGATGGGGGCATTAGGTGGAGATATAACTACAATGGGGACAAATCCTGCTGGTATTGGTATCTATCGGAGTAATGATGTAATGACTTCATTTAGTTATTCAGCTTATGGAATGGAGAGTAAATATGAAGGTCAAAAATCAACTATAGATAAGAATAGATGGTCGTTTGATAATATAGGAGTTGTTTTTGCTACTAAAATAGGTAATCAGACTCCATTACGTTATGTAAATTTTGGATTTAATTATAAGCGTTCTAAATCTTTTTATAAAAATATGTCGATGTCGGGGATGATGGGAGTAGTTGAGAATCCTAGTAATCCGGGATCTCCATATTATGTTTCTCAAACTAATTCTATGGCTTTACAGGCAACTGATGCAGAACGATATGTTTGGGATAATTCTAGGCAGCACTTGGATTTTGATAATGCAAATAGGATATTCTCAGATCCTGATGCTGGATGGCTTGGGGCTTTGGGGTATCAAGGAGGTCTGACAGAAAGAGATCGGATTGATAATGAACCAGATTTATATGTTCCTTTTCTGCCGGTAGAGCCTTCTTCTGTTTTTAATTCAAGAGAAAAGGGGGGAATTGATCAGTATGATTTTAATGTATCTTTTAATATAAATGATCGTGTATATTTAGGATTGACCATTGGGGCCTATGATGTGGATTATGATAAATATTCTGGGTATGATGAATCATATAAAAGAGGAGAAGGTTATTCTCTTGAAAGTTATAACAATATCTCAGGTTCTGGGTTTGATGTAAAAATGGGATTAATCCTTCGTCCATTTGAATATTCTCCATTTCGTATAGGTTTTGCAGTGCATACCCCAACTTTCTATAAGTTAACATATTCTACGAGTGCAATAGTAACCAATGATTATAGAGATGCAAAAACTGATGAATTAAAACGTATAATTGTAGATACCTATGATTATGTAGGAGATATGAAGCGGGATTATCGATTGGTAACACCATGGAAATATAACGTTAGTTTAGGATATACTGTCGGAACTTCTTTAGCATTAGGTGCGGAATATGAATATGAAGATTATTCTACAATGAAATTTAAGTATTCAAGTAATGATGGCGGTGGGGATATGGAATTTGAGAATGCTGAAGTAAAGAACTGTTTGAAAGGTGAACATACATTCCGTATTGGAGCTGAGTATAAGGTAATTCCAGAGTTTGCTTTTCGTTTAGGATATAATTATAGTTCTGCTGTATTTAGAGATGAGGCTGTGAAATATATTCCTTCCAATTCTCTTATAACTGATACTGATTTTTCTAATAAGAGATCACAGAGTAATTATACATTAGGAATAGGATATAGAGGAAAAATGTTTTATGCAGATTTAGCTTATCAGTTGTCTACATATAAAGAGAACTTTTATCCATTTTATAATGAATTTGAGTTAACTCAAGGTGAGTGGACTATGGTAACTCCTCCGGCCACTAAAGTAACTAATACACGTAGTCAAGTACTATTAACCGTAGGTATGCGCTTCTAAACTAATTAAGAACAGTTTTCAATTTCAATAATAACTTTTGTGTGTGAAAAATCCCAGGAATGCTGAGTGTCTACGGCAGTTCCAGGGATTTTTATTTATGTTCGTTTTTACTTGTCTGCGTTATCTACGCAATGGAGTGTGTCCGTCAAAGATGACACGGTTGCGGGCGAACCTCATGACAATCGCATTTCCGGCACTTACTTCAACATCCTGATTTGCTACGATTTCTTGTTTTTCTCCCTCTATGGATACTTCTCCAATTACTTCTCCAGCTTTGATCGTTTCTTGCGGGATTAAGTTGGTTAATTCTCCGTCAGATACCTTTTTGATATTGATATCCTCGGCTTCCGCGCTCTTGTCCAACTCAACCTTTCCGTTAAAAAGATCTTGAATACCTCTGTTTCTCAAACGAAGTTTGATACTTGCTTTACCGTTATACGGTCTGCCGTCCTCGTCAAGTAAGATGACGGGTACAGTCATTCGTTTGAACTTTAAGGCTACGTTTTTAGTTCCGCGAATGGCTTGAGCTATTCCGAATAGATGTTCTTTTCCTCCCTTTATACTGCGGTAACGTTTTCCCAATGCTCTGGTAGCAGCTTCGTCAGTCAATTCGGGGTAATGAGCATAGAATGTAACAGATTCAACGTCTGTGTCTATCTCGTCCCATGTCTGACTATCTACGCCTAGGGCAAACGGAAGATAGTCTTGATTGGAAACTGACATTGAGATTACATCTCCAGTTGAGAAGCTATTCTTTACGGGAAGCGATAAAGCGGCACTGTTACGAGTAAGCAAGTCAGTGATGCTTTGGTTGTCGATATGATTTTGGAAACTTATTCTTTACTGGGGTCTTGCAGGTTGTCTTGTTGTTGACAACCAAACAGGCATGCTGCTGTTAGAAAAACTAGAAGGTTTTTTCTTTTCATTTGCAGGGTTGTTAATTAGTTAATAATAAAAAAGAGAAATCTAATATTCTATTTTATCCTCTTTGGCTGCCCAAGCCTCAAAGGCGGTAATAGCTTCATTGGGTAGTAAAATTTCGGAGGGAAGTTTTCTGTCTTCTGGTTTCAGTTCCAGTTCGTCGTAGATAAAAGAATCGTCAAAACCGATATTTTTGGCGTCGGTTTTGTTGTTACCGTAGTACATCTTGTCCAGTCGTGCCCAATAAATAGCACCCAAGCACATGGGACAAGGTTCGCAGGAGGTGTATATCTCATATCCGCTAAGATCAAATGTTCCCAGTTTGGCGGCTGCGGCACGTATTGCACTAACTTCGGCATGTGCAGTAGGATCACAAGACGTTGTGACGCGGTTTACACCGGTAGCGATAATCACTCCATCTTTGGTGGCGATAACAGCACCGAAAGGGCCTCCACCATTTTCGACATTTTCTTTTGAAAGCTCTATTGCTTTCCGCATTAGTTCTTCTTTAGTCATGGCAATAAAAAATATTGTTAGTTTTATCCTATTTACTTCTTTTCAGAAATAACATCTTTCTACAAAGATAGAAAAAACTAACAATATACCAAGGAACGATTTCCTTTAATTTTCTACCAGTACCAGCAGACGCCGAAAGAGAACGGATAAAGTTCGGGATCTTGAATACTGATAAAACGGTAGGAAATATCCGTTTAAAGCTTTCCGAGAATCTTGTCCATAACCCAGTTGGTCAGTGTGGCACTTTCACCGTCGCAGGAACAGATGGATTTACCTAATAGATGGTCTACCACCGCTTGGATAAGAGGCTGTTGTACATGTTCCGGGTTACCGATACAGATTTCTTCGCGTCCGCGTTCGGTATGCAGTCCGATAGGTTCGTAAGTGAAGACAGAAAAACAAATCATTCCTTTGTCTCCGATGATTTCTATACGATCCTCGCGGGCCGAGTCGTGCGCTACGAAACACCAGGAACCGCTACCTACCAATCCGTTGTCGAACTGGAAACAGGCACTTAAGGTATCTTCGGCGACACCGCCCTTAACAGCCTTTATAATCTTTCCTTCCAAAGTCTCGCCTGATTCATAAGCTTCTTTGATTTTGTTCCAGCTTTCCATAGCTACCAATTTCTTTCTTGATAGAACTACTTTACCCTCAGCATCGTTTACGCCTACAACGTAAACCTTGATTGTATCGCCTTCTTTTACTACATCAGACGGCTTAAGTGCAGGGTCATCAGTAAGCTGATCAGCTGCTAATTGTCCGTTATACTTAAAGCCACCCAAATCAACGATGACCTCATTATTGCGAACTTCTACAACTGTTCCCTCTACAATGTCCCCGTTATTAAGAGTTTTACTTTCATACTGTGCAAACAGTTCTGCAAAGTTCTCCTCATTTTTTAAATTTTCACTCATAGCCTTTACTACCTCCTCGATAATACTGCCGGGTGTAGACGCTCCTGCAGTAATACCTATTTTATTATATGTTTTTTCTTGAGGTAAATCCTCAAAAGTTTCGATGTGATAGGTGTGTTTACAGTTTCGCTTTGATATTTCAAACAGCTTTCTTGTATTTGAGCTTTCCTTTCCCCCGATTACAATCATCAT
>OGZH01002263.1_pt1 | contig 10957 bp, 9 predicted proteins | sample 1576741 | NCBI WGS metagenome assembly OGZH01 (sample SAMEA3541560, study PRJEB24748) | human gut metagenome | biome: human gut; feature: human-associated habitat; material: faeces | place: China | collected 2012 | reverse complement strand
CCTGATTATTTTCCGGTGACCAGCCAAGCAGGGCAACGAAGTTGACAACTGCCTCGGAAACGAAGCCCTGATCGATCAGATCCTGATAGGAAGAATGACCGCTTCGCTTGCTCAGCTTCTTGTGCTCCTCGTTCGTGATGGTCGGGCAGTGCACATAAACCGGAACCTCCCATCCGAATGCGTCGTACAGACGATTGTACTTCGGTGAAGAAGACAGGTACTCGTTACCGCGGACTACATGGGTGATCTGCTGTAAATGATCGTCCACCACATTTGCGAAGTTGTAGGTCGGGAATCCATCCGATTTGATTAAAACCATATCGTCCAGCTCGGAGTTATCTACGGAAATATCCCCGTAAATCTCATCGTGGAAGGTAGTCTTTCCCTCGGTCGGGTTGTTCTGACGGATGACAAACGGCTTTCCTGCCTTTAAGTTTGCCTCTACCTCTTCCTTGGAAAGGTGCAGGCAGTGCTTATCATAGGTCATGATCTCTTCGCCGTTTACTTCTCTCTTTAAGCTGTTTAAGCGTTCCTGATCGCAGAAACAGTAATATGCTTCCCCTTTTTCAACCAGCTCTTTGGCATATTTCAGGTAAATGCCCTGTGCCTGACGCTCGCTCTGTACATACGGACCAACGCCGCCATCCAGATCCGGACCTTCATCATGAACCAGACCTGTTTCTTTGAGTGTATGGTAAATAATATCCAATGCACCTTCCACGTAACGCTCCTGGTCGGTGTCCTCTATACGGAGAATAAAGTCTCCTCCTTCATGTTTTGCAATCAGATATGCATATAATGCAGTTCTTAAATTTCCTACGTGCATCCTTCCTGTCGGACTTGGTGCAAAACGTGTTCTGACTTTGCTCATATCTTTCCTCCTCATCCTTGGGCTTTTCTATGCTTCCCAAAACGTCATTTCACTTCATTATATACTCTGTTTTGTAATTTGTACAGAGAAAAAAATCCCCGGAATTCTGAAAACAGACAGATATCTGCATTTCCAGAATTCCGGAGATTTTACTTTAGTTCTTCCATAATGTCCGCCACATGCTCCAGTTTTTCTGCCTTCCAGGCATTTGCCCCACAGAACAGCAGTGCTTCGTCCAGATTTCCTTTCGCCGCCGCGATCAATGCACGTGTGATACAGTAAGGGATTTCTTTTGGATTACAGTGTTCCAGGCAATGGAGACATTTTTTATCAATTTTATGCGAACCATGTTTGATAAAGGTATTGAAAATAGCACGCCCCGGCATGCCGACAGGGCTTTTGACAATACCGATCTGTTCTTTTTTACAGTCGATGTACGCCTGTTTATAAGACAGATCTGCGTCACACTCGTATGTCGTGACAAAGCGTGTCCCCATCTGTACGCCATCCACGCCAAGTGCCAGAGCCCGATCCATATCGGCACGGTCATAGATCCCGCCTGCCAGCACGACCGGTATATTTTTGTGGCTGTCCGCTTCGATTTCTCTTACCACGGTCAGGATTTTTTTTACTTCCTGTGCATAGGTCTCATCCGTAAACATTTCCAGCTGTTCCCGGTGAAAGCCCAGATGTCCACCTGCTTTTGGTCCTTCGATCACCAACAGATCCGGCACAACATTGTATTTTCTTTTCCAGATCCGCAGCATCACTTTGGCCGCTTTTTCTGTGGAAACGATCGGTGCGATCTTCGTGTTGCTGCCTTTTACATATTCCGGGAGTTTTTCCGGAAGCCCTGCCCCGGAAATGATCAGATCCGCCCCGGCTTTTACAGCAGCCTTCACGTAATCTGCATAATCTTTTGTGGCGACCATGATATTAAATCCGACGATTCCGCCGCCTGCAAGTGCTCTTGCCTTTGCAAGCTGGGACTGTATGGCACGCAGATTCGCTTCTTTTGGATGTTCTTCAAAATCCGGCTCGCGAAATCCGATCTGTGCGGCAGAAAGGATACCGACACCGCCATTTGCCGCCACACTGCCTGCCAGATGCGAAAGACTGATCCCAACACCCATTCCGCCCTGGATCACCGGAATCCTTGCAGTTAAGTCTCCGATTTTTAATGGTTTTCTGTCCATATATATTCCGTCCTTTTGTACGATGTCAAAGTCAGACATCTAATACCTGCGAAAACGCTCGTAGCGTTCTATGGCAAGCTGATCTTCGCTTTTTTCTTCCTGTTTTTCCAGGAAACAGAGCATATGTTCTTTCATGTTTCCTGCAATCGTTTCCAGATTTTTCTTCTGTGCCGGCTCGACTTCCGGAACGATCCACTCGATCACACCAAGTTCTTTTAAATCTTTTGCCGTGATCTTCATGATCCCTGCCGCTTCTTTTGCACGTTTTCCGTCTTTCCAGAGAATCGATGCAAATCCTTCCGGCGAAAGGATCGAGTAGGTAGCATTTTCCATCATCCAGACTTCATTTGCCACGGCAAGGGCAAGTGCCCCTCCGCTTCCGCCTTCTCCGATCACAATGCTGAGTACCGGAACTTTCAGACCTGACATCTCACTGAGATTTTCTGCGATCGCTCTGCCCTGTCCGCGTTCTTCTGCTCCGATCCCGCAGGCAGCCCCCGGCGTATCTACAAAACAGATGATCGGACGATGGAATTTTTCTGCCTGTTTCATCAGACGAAGGGCCTTACGATAGCCTTCCGGAGATGCCATGCCAAAATTGCAGCGGATATTTTCCCTGGTATTTTTCCCCTTCTGCTGTCCGATGACTGTAACCGGAATACCCGAAAGTGTGGCGATCCCGCCGATCACAGCTCCATCATCTCCAAAGCAGCGATCCCCGTGAAGTTCAGTAAAATCTTCAAAAATCTGATCGATATAATCTCCCGCCGTGCATCTTGCCGGACTGCGTGACAGTTCCACCCGCTCCCAGGCACTTTTCTCCTTTTTATTTTCTTTATCAGAGTGCTTTTCTTCTATAGGATCTGTCTGGAACATGCTTGCTTTTGATGCAAAGGTTTCTGCTGCTTTCTGATTGTGAAGCCTAAGTAATTTTCCAAGTTCTTCTCTCATATTTTTACGCTCAATAATCGCATCGATCATGCCTTTTTCCAGCAAAAACTCCGCTCTCTGGAATCCGTCCGGCAGTTTTTCTCCGGTTGTCTGACGGATCACACGCGGACCTGCAAATCCAATCAGGGCTCCTGGCTCTGCAAGGATCACATCGCCAAGCATGGCAAAACTTGCCGTCACACCACCCGTTGTCGGATCCGTCAGCACCGGAATGTAAAGAAGGCCTGCATCGCTGTGACGTCTGATTGCCGCTGCTGTTTTTGCCATCTGCATCAGAGAAATAATCCCTTCCTGCATTCTCGCCCCACCGGAACAACAAAACAGGATCACTGGCAGTTTTTCCTCTGTCGCTTGTTCAAATGCCTGCGTGATACGCTCTCCTACTACATATCCCATACTGCTCATCAGAAATCTGGCATCGCACACACCGATTACCGTTTCCCATCCACAGATGCTTCCTTTTCCGATCGTAACGGCTTCCTTTAATCCTGTTTTTCTTCTTGTATCAGAAAGTTTTTCTTCGTATTCCGGAAAATCAATCGGATTTTTCTCTTCGATATCCGTTCCCCATTCCTGAAAGCTTCCTTTATCAAGCAGCAGGCGAAGTCTGGTCTTTGCCTTGATTCGAAAATAGTCACCGCATTTCGGACAGGTGTAAAACTTTTCTTTTACATCTTCCCGATAGACCATTTTTTTACATTTTGAGCACTTCAGCCACATACCATCCGGTACAGACGGTCCCTTCTCTTCTGGCTGCGATCCAATTTTTATATAGCCTGTCTTTTTAAACATGGATTTGAAAATTGCCATGCTTTGGCCTCCTTATTCTTTTTCCATCTGAAACTTTTTCTCTATAAAAGAAGTATCAAAATTTCCATTGATAAAATCCTCATCATCCAGAATCTGAAACTGAAAATCAAGATTTGTTGTGATCCCTTCCAGAACCAGTTCGCCAAGGGCACTTCTCATTTTCTGGATCGCCCCCTGTCTTGTCCTGTCATGAACAATCACTTTTGCCGCCATTGAATCATAGTAAGGCGATATCTCACATCCACCGTAAATAGCAGTATCAACCCTCACGCCAAAGCCACCCGGCAAATGTATCTGACCGAGCTTTCCAGGACACGGCATAAAATTCTTCTTTGGATCTTCGGCGTTGATGCGACATTCCAGTGCATGACCGCGTAACGTGATCTCTTCCTGCGTCAGATCAAGCGGCAAACCGGCTGCAATATAAATCTGTTCCTTGATCAGATCCACGCCAGATACCATTTCGGTCACCGGATGTTCTACCTGGATCCGGGTGTTCATCTCCATAAAATAATAACGCTTCTGCTTATCCAGAAGAAATTCAATCGTTCCGGCATTTTCGTAAGCTGCCGCTTTTGCGGCACGCACTGCCACCGCTCCCATTTCTTTTCGCAGTGTTTCATCCAGCACGCTGCTTGGAGATTCTTCAATCACTTTCTGATGATTTCTCTGAATGGAACAGTCACGCTCCCCAAGTTGAATGACGTTGCCGAATTTATCGGCAAGAATCTGAAACTCAATATGTTTCGGCTCTTCGATATATTTCTCGATATACATGGAATCGTCTCCGAAACCGCGGATTGCTTCCAGCTGTGCTACCTTGAAATTTTCCAGAAAATCTTCCGCTGTCTGCGAAAGCCGCATGCCTTTTCCTCCGCCTCCAAGTGCCGCTTTTATCATGACCGGATAGCCAATCTGATCTGCCGCCTCTTTTGCTTTCCCGGCATCGGTGAGTGGTCTTTCGGTTCCCGGCACAACCGGGATGCCGGCTTTTATCATGGTATTTCTGGCTTCGGATTTGTTTCCCATGCGTTCGATCACCTCTGCGGACGGACCGATAAAGGTGATCCCGCATTTTCTGCACATATCTGCAAATTTACTGTTTTCCGACAAAAATCCAAATCCCGGATGAATGGCATCTGCTTTTGCTGCAATACAGGCACTTAAAATACGTTCCATATCAAGATAACTCTCCGCTGCGGCAGATGGTCCGATACAGATGGCTTCGTCTGCCAGTTGAGCGTGCAGTGCTTCCGCATCCGCCTGTGAATAGATGGCAACGGTACGAATGCCAAGTTCTCTGCACGCACGTATGATCCGAAGTGCAATCTCCCCCCGGTTGGCGATCAATATTTTCTGAAACATCTTTCTCTCCTTTTTATCCGATTGCAAAGGTCAGCTCTGCAGATACGGCTACTTCCCCTTCAACCGTTGCCACGGCTTTTCCGATCCCGATCGGACCTTTCTTCTTGATCATTTCCACTTCCAGCATCAGGACATCCCCCGGAACCACTTTCCGTTTAAATTTTGCCTGGTTGATGGCACCAAAATAAGCTGTTTTCCCTTTATATTCCGGACACGATAACATCACAACTGCACCGACCTGAGCCAGAGCCTCAATCATCAGTACACCAGGCATAACTGGTTCCTGTGGAAAATGACCTGCAAAATAGGGCTCGTTGTAACTGACACACTTCTTGCCAATTCCATGCTCGCCCGGTGTCAGTTCTTCAATCGTATCGATCAGAAGCATCGGCTGTCTGTGTGGGATCACTTCCATGATTTCTTTTGCTTTCATCACTGACATTTTTTCTTCCTCCAAAGACGATATTATTTAATACAGAATAGTGGCTGTCCATATTCTACCATCTCACCGTTTTCCGCAAGTACTTTTTCTACGGTACCGTCACACTCTGCCACAATTTCATTCATCAGTTTCATTGCTTCAATGATGCCGATCGTCTGACCTTTTGTCACCGTATCTCCCGGTTTTACAAATGGATCTTCTTCCGGAGACGGTGCCAGATAGAACGTGCCGACCAGCGGTGAGCAGACGAGATTTTCCTCATTTTCGATATTCCCTGTAAAAGATTCTTCCGAATCATGGTTTGCAGGATTATGGGATGCGACGCTGTTTTTCCCTGCTTCCATAAAAACCTCGCCCTGCTCTGCTGCGGTATCTTCCGTGCAGATCTTTACGACTTTTTCTTTTTTCATGCAAAGCTGAAGATTGCCTTCTTCTAAAGTAAATTCAGTCAGCCCGGATGCAGAAACTTTGTCGATCAGCGTAAGAATTTTTTCGATCTCCATATCTGATTCCTCCTAGCGATACTTTTTGATCAGAATACTTGCATTGTGTCCGCCAAATCCGAAGGAATTGCTTAAGGCATAATCAAACGATTCCCTGATTTCTGTATCTGGCACATAATTTAAATCCATCTCTTCTTCTGCTTCCAGAAATCCGACGGTCGGATGGATATAACCTTCTTCCAGTTCTTTGACGCAGGTGATAAATTCCACCGCACCGGCTGCACCGAGCATATGACCGACCATGGATTTCGTGGAATTGATGCGGATGTTGTACGCATGCTCTCCAAAGGCTTTTTTGATCGCTCTGGTCTCAAAGAGGTCGTTGTGATGTGTGCTGGTTCCGTGTGCATTGATATAGGTCAGCTCTGTTTTATCAATGTTTGCCTCTGCAACGGCATCACTCATCGCTCTTGCCGCACCCTCACCGTCTTCCGCCGGTGACGTGATATGGTAAGCATCGCTGGTACAGCCATAGCCGACCACTTCCGCCAGAATATTGGCGTTTCTTGCCTGTGCATGAGAAAGTTCTTCTAAAATAACAACACCTGCACCTTCCCCCATCACAAATCCGCTGCGGTTCTTGTCAAACGGGATGGAACAACGTTTCGGATCTGTCGCAGAAGACAGTGCCGTCAGAGCGGAAAAGCCTCCGACACCCATCGGACAGATGGCTGCTTCTGTACCGCCTGCCACGATCACATCGGCATCTCCGATCTGAATACTGCGGAACGCTTCGCCGATGGAATGGGTTCCGGTCGCACAGGCAGTCACCACATTCAGGCTTTTGCCTTTCAGTCCCAGCTGAATGGAAACATTTCCGCATGCCATGTTAGAGATCATCAGCGGAACAAGAAGCGGATTGATCCTGGATGCTCCACGCTCCAGCAGTCTTTTATGCTCCCGTTCCATTGCCTGCAGACTTCCGATACCGGAACCGACATAACAGCCCACACGGTAAGGATCTTCTTTTTCCATATCAATGCCCGCATTCTTCATTGCTTCCGCTGCAGCCGCCACTGCATACTGACAGAACAACTCCATACGTCTTGCTGCCTTGAAATCCATAAATTCTTTCGGATCAAAATCTTTGATCTCTGCCGCCAGGCTTGCCTTGAACCCTGTGGTGTCAAATTTGGTGATCTTATCAAATCCGGTTCTTTTTTCTTTGACACTGTTCCAGAAATTCTCAACACCGATGCCAATTGGTGTCACGGCTCCCATACCGGTCACTACAACTCGTCTCATATCTTGCCTCCTGTTTTTACATTACATCGCCATGCCGCCATCCACACAGAGCACCTGACCTGTGATATAGGATGCCGCATCAGATGTAAGAAATGCCACTGCTTCCGCTACATCTTCCGGATGCCCGAATTTTTTCATCGGAATCTGCTGTGTTGCCTGTTCTCTTATAGTATCAGAAAGTTTTTCTGTCATATCTGTCTCAATAAATCCTGGTGCAACGGCATTTACCTGAATATTTCTGCCTGCAAATTCGCGGGCTATGGTTTTGGTAAGGCCGATGATCCCTGCTTTTGCAGCTGCATAATTTGCCTGACCGGCATTTCCAAGCACACCGGATACGGATGCGATGTTTACGATTTTTCCGCTTTTCTGGCGGATCATCTGTCTTGCCGCTGCATGGATCGTATTAAATGCACCTTTTAAATTGACTTCAATCACACGGTCAAAATCTGCTTCGCTCATCCGCATGATCAGATTGTCTTTTGTAATTCCGGCATTATTGATGAGAATATCCAGCCGTCCATATTGCTTTACGATTTTTTTGACCATATCTTCTGTGGCATAAAAATCTGAAATATCACAGCCATAAACCACGGCTTTTCCTCCCGCATTTATGATCTCTTCTGCCGTCTGCTCTGCTTTCTCTTTTGAACCGCTGTAATTTACCACAACAAAAATATTTTTCTTTGCCAGTGTTTTTGCGATCTGAGAACCGATCCCTCTGGATGCACCGGTCACCAGTGCGATTTTTTCTTCCATTATCGATTACCTCTGCTTTCCAGTACTTTTTCCAGATCTTCCGGTTTTTCAATGGAAAATCCCTTGACACTGCAGTCGATCTTTCGAAGAAAACCAGTTAGCGTTTTCCCAGGTCCGATCTCCACAAATGTATCAACGTCATCTGCGATCATACGCTCCACACTCTGCTGCCATAATACAGAAGATGCTACCTGCTTTGCAAGAAGTTCTTTGATTGCTTCCTCTTCTGTCACATATTCTGCTGTGACATTTGTCACATATGGGATCACCGGTGCCTGTACTGTTACCGTTTTTAAGACTTCTGCCAGTTTTTTTCCTGCCCCTTCCAGCATTGGAGAATGAAACGGACCGCTGACCTTGAGCGGCAGCACCCTTCTTGCACCGGCTTCTTTTAAAGCCATGCCCGCTCTCTCAACAGCAGTATCTTCTCCTGTGATCACGACCTGCCCCGGACAGTTATAATTCGCCACTGAAACTCTGCCTTCTGTTTCCTGACAGATTTTCCGGATCTGTTCTCCATCCATACCGATCACAGCCGCCATCGCTCCGCCTGTCGGAACTGCTTCCTGCATAAAAATGCCTCTCTGACGCACCACGCGAAATGCTGTTTCCATATCCAGCACACCGCTCGTGATCAGTGCACCATATTCTCCGAGGCTGAGCCCCGCACTGACATCCGCAGCAAGCCCTGCTTCCCACACTGCTCCAAGGATCGCTGCTTCACAGGCGAGAATTGCAATCTGCGTGTACTGCGTTTCGTTCAGTTTTTCATTTTCTTCAAAACAGAGTGCCGGAATGTCCAGCCCGGTCGCTTTCGAAGCGAGGTCAAAAATCTCTCTTGCCTTTTCACTTCTCTCATAAAATTCTTTTCCCATGCCGGCATGCTGTGCACCCTGCCCCGGGAATACAAATGCAATTTTGCCCATCTTCTATGCCTCTTTCAGAAGTTTTTTTGCCTGATCCATGATCTCTTCGATCATCTCACTGCAAGTCTGTTCCTGTTTCACCAGACCTGCACTTTGACCTGCCATAACGGTTCCTCTTGTCACATCTCCCTCCACAACTGCCTTACGCAGTGTGCCGAGCGTCATCAGCTCCAGTTCTTCAAATGAAGCCCCTTCTTTTTCCAGTTTCAGATATTCTCTGGTCATCTGATTTCTCAGACAGCGGACAGGATGTCCGGTGCTCATGCCGGTAACTTCCGAATCGATATCTCTTGCTTTCAGCACACGTTCTTTATAAGCTTCGTGAACAATGGATTCTTTTGAAACGATAAAACGTGTCCCCATCTGAACGGCATCTGCTCCAAGCATCCTTGCTGCTGCAAATCCTCTGCCATCGGCGATGCCTCCGGCTGCGATAACTGGAATGTTTACCGCATCCACAATCTGCGGAACCAGTGTCATCGTCGTCTGAGCACCGATGTGTCCGCCGGATTCCATTCCTTCTGCAACCAGTGCATCGGCTCCGACGCGTTCCATTCTTCTTGCAAGTGCCACGGAAGCTACCACCGGAATGACGAGAATACCAGCCTCTTTCCACATCTTCATATATTTTTCCGGACTTCCGGCACCGGTCGTAACCGCTTTTACACCTTCTTCTGCAACTGCCTGTGCCACTTCATCCGCATGCTGACTCAGCAGCATGACATTGACACCAAACGGTTTGTCCGTCAGTTCTTTTGCCTTGCGGATCTCATCACGCACCCATTCGGCTGGTGCATTTGCGGCTCCGATAATACCAAACCCTCCAGCATTTGACACCGCTGCCGCAAGATTATGTTCTGCCACCCATGCCATACCGCCCTGAATGATCGGATATTTTATTCCAAGAAGTTCTGTCACTTCTGATTTCATGTTATACTCCTCCATCTGTTGTTACGGATTCCAAAACAGGCTTTTATGCTTTTCCTGCTATTTATGCTTACGCTTCTACGCCCTTCTGTTTCAGGTAATCCACAACACTTTCAACCGTCGTCAGCTGTTCCAGTTCTTCAGATGGAATTTCCACACCGTAAGTATCTTCCAGGGACATCACAAGTTCAAACAAATCCAGGGAATCTGCACCCAGATCTTCTTTAAAAGAACTTTCCATTTTAATCTCCTCTGCCGGACAATTTAACTGTTCTGCGATTAATTCTTTCATTTTTTCAAACATTTTGATTTCTCCTTTATTTTTCATGGTTTTATTTGCATCATGCCAGGGACTTGCATGCAAATCATCCTTCTTGGCCGCAAGATAAGATTGTTTCCCTGACATCTTGTATTTTATTATGCGTCTCAAATATTTTGACTTTCAAAGTATAATGCAAGAAAAATCATTTGTCAAGAAAAATATTTTGATAATCAAAGTTTTGTTTCAACCGGCAAAGATTCTTTCTCTATATGCAGTAAGCAACTGTTCTTATTTTATAATCTTTACGCTTGCTTTCTGGCCTTTTTTCTTCAGCAGTCGCTTATAAGCTGTTAACTTTGTTTTCGGAACTTTAATCGCACATTTTTTATGGATACCTTTCAATGCATTTTTTCCGACGCTCTTCAACAATTTTGATTTTATCGTGATCGCTTTCAGATTTTTCGCCCCGCTAAATGCACCGGCACCAATCTTGGTTACTTTATTTCCAATCGTAACTTTCTTCAGCTTTCTGTTGTTTTTAAATGCATTCTTGTCAATTGCGGTTACTTTATAACGTCCATCCGCCAGTTTTACACTTGCAGGCACGTTAAAAGATGTATTTTTATCATTCAGCGGTTTTACAAATGTGACTGTTTTCCTGGTTCCGGTGATGCGGTAAATGCCTTTTCCTGACTTTTGT
>OGZH01002257.1_pt1 | contig 10977 bp, 8 predicted proteins | sample 1576741 | NCBI WGS metagenome assembly OGZH01 (sample SAMEA3541560, study PRJEB24748) | human gut metagenome | biome: human gut; feature: human-associated habitat; material: faeces | place: China | collected 2012 | reverse complement strand
CTTTTCTCTCTCCAGCCTACTAAGTACTGGTCAACTTTGTAAATCTCAACTAAGGGATGCGTTTTTCTGACCAGAATAACTTGGTCAAAAGCGTGCAAAGGCATGAAATGACTGCCGCGGGGAACAAGACTTTTGGGATTTATCAAAAAATCGATATAGCCTTTTTGTAAGTCCTCGAAGCTGTTGTGAGAGCTGTGCAGAAAAGCGATGGAACAAAGTGGCGCTTGATCGGTAATGGCTTTGACGACATTGGGCAATAAAAACGGTATGGCATTGTCAGGTATGGCAATGCGGATGACACGCTTTAATTCCGATGGTTCAAATGTTTTTCTTTGAGTGAGTTCGTGCAACTGTCGATGAAGCTGAATAATTTCTCCGACATTGGCGATGGTGAAGTCTGTTGGTAAAAGTCCTTTGTGGGAGCGAACAAAGCAGGGATCACCAAAAAGTTCTCGCAAACGGGCCATTCGGCGAGAAGCGGTGGGCATCGTTAAATTCAAATCACGGGCAGCTTGAGTAATGCTGCGTGTTTCCCAAAGCGCTAGAAAAAATTCAAGATCGTCGTGAGAAATATCCATGAGAATGACTTCTTAAAGGGCCTATAAATACTTCGGCATTAATATATCAAAAAATGAAAATTTAGCCACCATCAGGCCAACAACATTCTGCACGACCCAGTTTTCACGGTAGAGGCTGTTGAGCAGCGCATAGTTGCCGGTCATTCGGGTGAGCGGATAGCTGGTGGCTTCCAGCGGGCTCTGGCTGCCATAGCCCAGCCGGAACAGCGGGTTGGAGAAAGCATCCAGTGTCAGGGTATTCGGTTGTGTGCCCCCGGCGGGGCGGTTCTTGTTACGCCTGGACATGCTCAAACCTCCAATCAGGCAGGGAATTTACAAAATAGCGCAGGGCATCCATTGCGTGGTCGTTCTCCTTTACGGGTTTCTCCACGCCCAGCAGTGCAGCCTTATCGTCCCAGCGGTAAAGGCCAAACTCGTCCAGCAGGCCGATGCAGGCTTTGCTTACCAGCAGTCGGCGCTTGGAGATCAGGGTGCTGCACCGGCGGATGCCGTTCAGCACATCGTTGTTGGCTTCCATGACATAGACGCCGCGCTGGCGCAGTGCGGTGATGAAAGATGCCGCCGACGGGTCCACATAGGCCGCACAGGGGTTATCTCCCATAAAGGCCATGAAGTCGTCGGCATATTCTTCATCGGTTTTCTGGCGGCGTTCCTTGCGGCCATCCCATCGGTATTCCCGGTCAACACGGACAGTTTCACCGTCGTCAAAGATCGAGAGAAAACAGGTTGGGTTCAAGGTTCCGTAGTCTACCGCAATGGTGCGGGTGGAAACGGCCTGCATTGCAGTGGGCGGAACCGTATAGACATTGGCCGTGAAGTCAAACATATCGTAGATCAGGCCCTCGGCGGCTCTGCGCTGGCCCAGAATGTCGCGGGCATACCAGATACTCTTGCGGTCATAGGTGGCCAGCACGGCCCGCAGACGGTCGTCTGAAATGCTCATGTTGTCCGCGATGGTGAAGTGGCCGTAGTTCAGGCCATAGTCGGGGTTCTCACGCTGCTTCGCTTCGTGGAAGTCCAGAATGGTCTTGTAGTACCAGTGACCCTCAGCCTTGGGGTTCAGGTCGTGAAACACTTTTCTGTCCGGGCTGGACAGGGTACGGTCGAACACTTCCTGAATGAATGCTTCGCTGCACTCGTTCACCTCGGTGATGTATGCGGTACCGTAGGTGTTGCCCTTGATGAGCTTTTCATCACCGGCTTTGCCACCGCCGGATACCAGCACCACCTTTTCGCCGGTGGCCGTCTGAATGTACAGGCAGTCGCGGTTCTGGTAGGTGCCCTCACGGCATCGGCCCTCAAAATAGTTTTTCAGGCCAAAACCGTCACAGTCCAGAATGTTCAGCCGGGCCGTTGCAGTGGATACGCCCGCAATGAGGTGTATTCTGCTGGGATGCTTTTCCAGAATGGTGCAGTAAGCCATGGTGATAAGAACGTTCTTGCCGCCGCGCTTGCCGCCCTCGGCAACGTTGAACCAATGGTCGAAGCAGTTCCAGAAGAACCGCATCTGGTTTTCAGAAAATGGAGCCGGAATGTTCATTCTTCAAAGTCCTTGATATCGCGGTTTGGAACAGGCCGTTGCAGCAGATCCGCAAGGGTCTGTATGTCGTTATTTTGAGCAGCGGCATTTTCTTTTTCGGATGCGTCTTTGTACATACCCAGATGCTTGCCCAACAGGTCAAGTGCTCGGAGCTTATCTGCAAGTTTGACCTCGTGTTCCAAACCGTCCTCGCCAAAGCTCTTGACCTTGATGGACTGAATCGCGGCCAGATCGTCCCGCGAGGCATCCAGCTTGACGGATGCAGTCTCCGGGTCGATCAGGTCGCTGGCGTTTGCAAAAGCAATCTTCGCAAGCTCCCTCACGACGCGATCAGCAGATACACCGGTTCGGCGGCTCTGCTCGGCCTGCAGCTGGGCAAGACGATTTTGAACCATAACATTTGATAACAGGCGAGCACTCTGCTCTTGGGCTGTTTTGGGGCTGTATCCGGCGCGGATGGCCGCCTGTGTCGCGTTCAGGTCGATCATATACTCTTCACAGAACCGCGCCTGCTTGTCGGTCATCCTCACCACCTCTCTTGCCGTAAAATCAAAAAGCCGCCCGGAAGATCCGAACGGCGGGATATTCAAAAAAATAAGCAGCACCCATGCATTCAGTTTGACGGACAGGCGTAAAACGGGCGGGTGCCGCTGCATCTGGAACTTTCGCGGCCAGATGCCCCGCTATGCTTTGCACAGCCGTCCCCCGACTGTACATTGCATGGCGCTCTGGGCAGGCCTTGAACCTGCAACCTACGGTTTTGGAGACCATCGCTCTGCCAATTGAGCTACCAGAGTAAAAAGCCGCCCTTGGAATCGAACCAGCCGTGTCTACACACACGCGCCGCGCTCCAAACTGCGCTCAGGCGGCCATATAAAAACAGCTCCGGTTCTCCGCCGGGGCTGTTGGTTGGCGCACATTCTGTCAGGAAAGCTACACCTTGGCAAGGATTCTAAGGCCTTTTCTTGGCACGGGAGGTTGCACGTGCGGCCTTGCGGGTTGTCTAGTCCATGCGCCATACGGTGCGATACGGCGGAATCGAACCGCCTCCTGTCTCTCATGAGCGGCAGGCTGCCTTTGTTTCAGTGTATCGCATAGAAGCAGTCCGCGAAGTGCCAGTGAGAAGTAGCTATCCCGTCGAGTAAGGAAGTAATCGATGATGTCTGTGGAGGATGCACTTCGGAGACTGCGTATATCGGTGGGCCTTTCCGGCTCTGCCGATGGTACCACGATAACACAGATGCCGATAACAAGTAAATACCAGAGCGTGTAAAAACAATGCCCTCTGACATTGTGCAAAATGTACAGGGTCAACTAAGATTCAATTCATTCGTGAGTTCTGCCAGCTGCGCCAGACCTTCCGAAATGGCCCTTGAGACCTGAGACGGATTGGAATAACCGACTTCAGGCGCGATCTCGGCATGTCGCTTGCCTTCCACAAAAGACAGGATCAGACACCGGCTGCGTTTGATCGATACCGGATCAGCATGAAGCAGGTAAGCCACATCAATGGCATCTTTCTGCATCTCGGCATACTGGCATTTCAGTTCGGCCAGTTTTGTTTCCGCGTCCATGGCTGCATCGCTGTTGGTGCCAACTTTGTCACTGGTGCCGGAATGGCCCGGCGCACCGGAGTTGCTGGAGGTAGTCGTGGTGGCGGCGCTGCGCAGGCTTTCGATGTGTTCCTGCTGCTGCCGGATCAGCGCCCGCATCCGGGGCAGGCGTTCAAACCACGACCGGATTTCCTGCACACCACTGATCTCTCCCGGCTTTAGGACATCACTCTCGGGTGTCCATGTTCTGATATCTGCCATTCCCAGCATGATCTCCTTCCAGTTTTTTCAGCAGCCCATCCACGTCATACCGCCAGTGAATTCGCAGCAGGTGCTGCTCCACCTCAATGCCGTTGAGGGCGGCCCACTGCCACGGGATACTTTTGCGGGTCTGGGTCTGCATGTACTCCAGCACAGCGCTGGCGGGCACGGCAAAGGTGCGGTTCACCTTGCCGCGGTAGTTTATCACCACATGGGCCGTCTGGCCCTTGTAGGAAGCCGCAGCGGCCATGTCGGTGATATGTTTGAGCTTATGATATTTCTGTTTGTCCCGGTCAAAGCTGCCAAAGATCTTCGTCAGCGGGATGCTGGGTGTTTCGATGGTCTTGAGTTCAAAATAGTGGTGCATGGGGTAACGGTAGACATCGAAGTCACAGATGTTGTCCACAGAGAAGCTCAAGTTTTCGTTGCCGCCGTAGTAGGTAGCGGCGCTGTCCTTCAGCCGATAGCACCAGGCATCCGGCGGCATGGACTTCTTCCAGTCCGCTTCAAACTGTTTTCCGGTATTCAAACGGTTCTCCTTTCTGCGCAGCTGACAGAGGGCGGCACCCGCCGTCGGATCCGGGTAGTGTTCAGGGTTCCGATACATCGGATGCGTCCTCCTTTGCTGCTTCTTTTTTTATCAGCGGCCTGCGCCGCGTGGCATTCTTCAGCCAGTCGTTCCCGCTGGGCTCGGTTCGGTCTACACGTTTATTCCGTCCGGCTCCGATCGGATTCGTCAGGCGGTACTCCTCGGCAGACCTGCACCCTTGCGATTCAGCTTCTGCCAGCGCCTTGCGGACATAGGCCCAGCTGTGCCCGCCCAGATCAGAACACTTCAGGATCACGGCAGAGACCAGTTCTGAACCCAGCCGATCCGCGTAGGCCATCAGCTCAGCTTTACTGGTGGCACTCAGCTTGCAGATACAGGATTCAAATTCATCCACTGCAGGATGGGTCGTCGTCCTCGTCCCGGCAGTCTCGCGCGCACGCGCAGACGACGATTGTTTTAATGGTTTCTTTGTTATATTTGTTAAGTTGTTGTCGGCAGCCTGTCGGTTGCCTGTCGCCTGACTGTCACTTTGCCTGTCAGCACCAACGAGCAAATTATAATTATTGATTGAAACAACGCTGTATTTTGGCCCGGTTCTGACTGTCACATAGCCTGTCGCCTGCAAGTGCTCCAAAGCAGTCCGAACATTCCGAATTGACAAATTCAGCTGTTTTGCCAGCTGAGATTGGCTTGTAACCAGTTCTCCGGGGTGGATGGTGATGCCCTGCCACTGCTTTTCCTGCCAGTTGGCCGTGAGCAGCAGATGAAAGAACAGGCGGGCGGTGTTGGGTTCGGTATACCATTCCCAGTCGATCAGACCGCGGGGAAATGCTACGAAGCCGCGTGTTGTGTCGATGCCCACAGCCCGACCTCCTTTCGTGTGAAATGCCCGTATAGCCGGATAGCACAGCTTGCGAGGTCAGAACGGCAGGTCGTCGGCATCATCGTTGATGAGGTCATACTCGGCAGAGGGGGCTGCTTCGGGTGCAGCAGTGCTGCGCGGCTTTCAGGAAAATATCCGGTTCAGGCTTGTAAGCCTGCATTTCATAGCTGCAAAACAGCGTATCAAAATAATCGCTTATCGGTTTATGTTCGTCACTAAACTTATCACTGCGGGTAAAAGCCATAATAAACGGATTAGTATTGCTAAGCAGGCAAATGTGATACTCCTCTTTTAACTTCAATAAATTGTGAAGCCGGTTCAGAGGCACATCACGTATAAAGCCCAGCCAGCAATATTGCGCCTCATCCCAACCGACAGATTCGCGCCCGGCAGCCTCAGCCATTCTCCGGCAAAACTCACTGGCATCAATCTTTCCCGTCTCTACATCCAGGAAAAAACCTTTTTGGCCGTATTCTCCCATATACTCATCCGTATTCACTCCCGCTTCACGAAAACGGCGGAAAGCCTCTTCCGAATTCTGACGGAATATCACACCGCCCATATCAAATAATATATTCTTTATCATATGCCAATGCTTATTTAAGGAAAACGGACACCCGTTGCCGGATGTCCGCTTTATTACAATAATATATCAACCGGCTTATTTATATTCCTGCCAGCTCTTGATTTGGATATCTTCCATCTTCATCTCACAGAAAGCTTCAATGAAAGCACCTGCCAGACGGGCATTCGTAATCAACGGAATATTATGGTCGATAGCACCGCGGCGAATCTTGTAACCGTTGGTCAGCTCGCGTTTAGAGTGGTTCTTCGGAATATTTACAATCAAGTCGAACTTATGTTCGGCAATCATTGTCATTACATTATTCTCCGCATCGGCACGTTCATCCGGCCAGAACACAGCTTCGGTGCTTACACCGTGCGCATTGAGGAATGCAGCGGTACCTGCCGTAGCGTAAATCTTATATCCCTTCGCAAAAAGCATGCGGCTGGCATCCAGCAAGTCCACTTTCGATTTCATTGCACCGGAAGAGAACATCACACCTTTTTCTGGACGCGGAATCTTGAAACCGGTAGCAATCATGGAGTTCAGCAATGCTTCGGAGAAGTCGTCGCCGATACAGCCTACCTCCCCCGTAGAAGACATATCCACGCCCAATACCGGGTCTGCGTTATGCAGGCGGGAGAATGAGAACTGGGAAGCCTTCACGCCAATCCAGTCGATGTCGAACGCCGACTTGTCCGGACGAGAGTAAGGAGCATCCAGCATAATCTTCGTGGCCGTCTCGATAAAGTTACGTTTCAGCACTTTGGATACAAACGGGAAACTACGTGAAGCACGCAGGTTACATTCGATAACTTTCACCTCATTGTTACGTGCCAGGAACTGGATGTTGAAAGGACCGGAGATATTGAGTTCCTTTGCAATCTGACGACTGATTTTCTTGATACGGCGTGCCGTAGCGAAGTAAATCTTCTGTGCCGGGAATACCAGCGTAGCGTCACCGGAGTGCACACCGGCAAACTCAACATGCTCAGAAATGGCATATTCCACCACCTCGCCGTTCTGTGCCACGGCATCGAACTCAATCTCTTTCGTATTCTGCAGGAACTGGGAAACCACTACCGGATATTCCTTGGAAACCTCGGCAGCCATTTTCAGGAAGTTCTCCAATTCTTCTTCATCGTAGCATACATTCATTGCAGCACCGGAAAGCACATACGACGGACGCACCAATACCGGATAGCCTACTTTCTCAACGAAGCCCTTCACATCTTCCAGACTGGTAAGTTCCTGCCAAGCCGGCTGGTCGATGCCGAGCTGGTCGAGCATGGCAGAGAATTTGTTACGGTTCTCTGCACGGTCGATAGAAACAGGCGAAGTGCCCAATACAGGAACAGACTGACGATAGAGTTTCATTGCCAGATTATTAGGAATCTGACCGCCTACGGATACGATTACGCCGCGCGGCTGTTCGAGGTCTATAACATCGAGCACACGTTCAAAAGAAAGTTCGTCGAAGTACAGACGGTCGCACATATCGTAGTCGGTAGATACTGTTTCGGGGTTATAGTTAATCATGATGGATTTGTACCCCAACTTGCGTGCAGTCTGGATAGCGTTCACCGAACACCAGTCGAACTCAACGGAAGAACCGATGCGGTAAGCTCCCGAGCCCAATACAACTACCGATTTTTCATTCTTATAATAGTTCACATCATACCCTTGTACGGCATACGTCATATAAAGGTAGTTCGTCAGTTCCGGATGCTCGGAAGCGACGGTATTGATACGTTTCACAGCCGGAAGAATACCCAGTTCCTTACGACGGGCGCGTACCATAAGGTTTTCCTTTTCCATATTACCTTCCGGATTCAGTACGAAACGTGCAATCTGGAAGTCGGAGAAACCGAGCACTTTCGCTTCACGCAGCACATCGGCAGGAATATCCTCCACCTTATTATATTGTGAGAGTTTATTCTTATAGTCTACAATGTTCTTCAGTTTGCCGAGGAACCAAGGGTCAATCTTCGTCAGCTCAAAGATACGGTCAATTGTATAGCCTTTTTCCAGAGCCTGGGCGATAGCAAACACACGCAGATCGGTGGGGTGAGCCAATTCGTGATCCAAATCTTCGAATTCCACACTATCATTACCCACAAAGCCGTGCATGCCCTGACCTATCATACGCAAACCTTTCTGAATAATTTCCTCGAAAGAACGGCCGATAGACATGATTTCACCTACAGACTTCATGCTTGAACCGATTTCGCGAGACACACCTGCAAACTTCGTCAAGTCCCAACGGGGAATCTTACAAATCAGGTAGTCCAATTGCGGAGCTTCGTAAGCAGAATTAGGAGTTCCCATTTCACCGATTTGGTCGAGCGTATAACCCAATGCAATCTTGGCGGCAACAAAAGCGAGCGGATAACCGGTAGCTTTGGATGCCAATGCAGAAGAACGGGACAAGCGGGCGTTCACCTCGATTACGCGATAGTCGTTGGTTTCGGCGTTGAATGCATACTGAATGTTACATTCACCCACGATGCCGAGGTGACGGATACACTTGGTAGAAAGTTCCTGCAACATCTTCACCTGTTCGTCGGTAAGCGAGCAGGTAGGAGCAACCACGATAGACTCACCGGTATGGATGCCCAGAGGGTCGAAGTTTTCCATACTTGCTACGGTGAAGCAGTGGTCGTTGGCGTCGCGGATTACCTCGAATTCGATTTCTTTCCAACCTTTCAGGGATTCTTCCACCAGGATTTGCTTGGAGAACGTGAAAGAACTTTCAGCCAGTTTGACAAACGCTTCCTCGTCCGGACAGATACCGCTGCCCAAACCACCCAAAGCATAAGCCGAGCGTACCATTACCGGATATCCGATTTCGCGGGCAGCTTTCAAGGCATCTTCCATGCTTTCCACAGCGTGGCTCTTCGGAGTTTTCATAGGAATCTCATCCAGCTTCTTCACAAAGAGGTCGCGGTCTTCCGTGTACATGATAGCCTCTACCGAAGTACCCAACACACGCACGCCGTATTTCTGCAAAGTACCGTTCAGGTAAAGTTCCGTACCGCAGTTCAGCGCAGTCTGTCCGCCGAAAGCCAGCAGAATGCCGTCCGGCTGTTCTTTTTTGATGATTTCTTCTACGAAATAAGGAGTTACCGGCAAGAAATAAACTTTATCGGCAATACCTTCTGATGTCTGAATTGTAGCAATATTCGGGTTTACCAATACCGAACCCACACCTTCTTCGCGCAAAGCCTTCAAAGCTTGCGAACCGGAATAATCAAACTCTCCGGCCTGACCGATCTTGAGCGCACCCGAGCCCAAGACAAGCACTTTCTTCAAATTCTTTTCCATATTCTCTTATTGTCTATTTAAGTTCATTCTTCACATTCCGGCACAAAAAAAATGCGTTACCCCGAATAAGGATTAACGCATTACCAAAGAACTAAAAATATCGTTTTCGGAAAAAGAGAAACCGACAGCCAGCGAATGAAATTCATTCGAACGTAGGTTATATGTACTTCTCTTTTCCTGCGATTGCATAGTTATCTCTAAAATTTCTGCAAAGTAACGACTTATTTACGATTTGAGCAAATTAATCAAAGGAATAAATTTCTTATCCCAAAAGAATAGTTACTTTTACCGCAATGCAATCTTTGAATATAGCAGGAAGGATACTTCTTGAAGAAAAATCAAACAGACACCAAAAGATATGGAGGATAAAAACAGAAAAGCAAGCATCAGCCTTCCCGGATGTTATAACGAGGTTTGGACGACAGAGCGTACTTTCACTGTTTAATTTTTAAAGTAATACACTGCATTCGATAAAAATAATGGTATCTTTGCATTCCATTATAACAGACAGCGTTTTATGAAGAAAAAATAATCAATACAGATATGGCAAAAGAAAAAATCATCCTTACGGGCGACCGCCCCACGGGACGCCTGCATATCGGACATTATGTAGGCTCATTAAGACGCAGAGTGGAGTTGCAGAACTCCGGACTGTATGACAAGACGTTCGTGTTCATAGCCGATGCACAAGCATTGACAGATAACATGGAAAACCCGGAAAAGGTACGTCAGAACGTTATCGAAGTAGCTCTCGACTATCTGGCTTGCGGATTGGATCCTACGAAGAGTACCATCTTTATCCAGTCACAGATTCCGGAATTGTGCGAACTGACATTCTATTATATGGACCTTGTCACCGTATCGCGCCTGCAACGTAACCCGACGGTAAAGACGGAAATCCAGATGCGCAACTTTGAAACAAGTATTCCGGTGGGGTTCTTCACCTACCCTATCAGCCAGGCTGCGGACATCACGGCGTTTCGCGCCACCACCGTTCCCGTTGGCGAAGATCAGGAACCGATGATTGAACAAGCCCGTGAAATCGTACGCCGCTTCAACTTTATCTACGGCGACACATTGGTAGAACCGGAAATCCTTCTGCCTGACAATGCAGCCTGTCTGCGTCTGCCGGGTACAGACGGAAAAGCCAAGATGAGTAAGTCTTTGGGAAACTGTATCTACCTTTCCGATACAGCCGACGAGATTCAGAAGAAAGTGAAGAGCATGTACACCGACCCCGATCATCTGCGCGTACAAGACCCGGGCAAGATTGAGGGAAATACCGTATTTACTTATTTGGACGCTTTCTGCCACCCCGAACACTTCGAACGTTACCTGCCCGACTATCCTTCTCTGGAAGAACTGAAAGCCCACTATCAACGTGGTGGTTTAGGCGATATGAAAGTGAAAGGCTTCCTCAACAATATCATGCAGGAAACGTTGGAGCCGATTCGTAACCGCCGCAAGGAATTCGAAAAAGATATTCCGGCTATCTACGATATGCTGAAGAAAGGCTGTGAAGCGGCACGCGAAACAGCCGCAGCGACATTGGACGACGTGCGTCGTGCCATGAAGATTAACTATTTCGATGATGCGGAACTTATCGCAGAGCAGGTAAAGAAATTCAGCGCGGAATAATCTCCGCGCGGCAAGGCATAAAAAAAAGAAGTTGTGTCAAAACGTTGGCACAACCTCTTTTATATTTTACAGTTCTGCTATATTT
>OGZH01002254.1_pt1 | contig 10989 bp, 13 predicted proteins | sample 1576741 | NCBI WGS metagenome assembly OGZH01 (sample SAMEA3541560, study PRJEB24748) | human gut metagenome | biome: human gut; feature: human-associated habitat; material: faeces | place: China | collected 2012 | reverse complement strand
ATTCTCACTTTTCCAGCGTCGCGATCCCGCATCAGATCGCCGCATTGGAACAGCGGACGAGGGAATTGAAAGCTCTGAGTATCGAGATTCTGAACCTTGCCAAACAAGCTAAGGAATGGTTGCGAATATAAGATCGGGTTCCTCGCCCGGCGGAGCGTTGTATTACAACAAGGAGAAAGTGGATAAGGATGAAGCCGAGGTTCTTTTCTGGCAGAAGATGTTGGAACCGTTCGACAAGCACGGGCGAATGGATGTCGACGCCTGCATGGATTGCTTTTGGCCGTACCTCGAAGCCAACCGCCGGACTACGAACACGGTCTTCCACGCCTCGCTGAACCCCTCGCCGGAAGACAGACTGACCGACGATCAGCTCCGGGACATCGCGCAGGAATACATGGAACGTATGGGTTACGGCAACCAGCCTTATATTGTTTTCAAACATAAGGATATCGACCGACAGCATCTTCATGTCGTATCGTTGCGCGTCGATGAGAACGGACATAAGCTGCCGCATGATTTCGAAGCAAGACGTTCGATGGAGATATTACGCGATCTGGAACGCAAATATAATCTGCATCCGAGCGTCAAGGGAGAGGAGCAAGCCGACAAGGTGGGATTGCATAAGGTAAACTACAGGGAAGGCAATGTCAAACAGCAGATCTCATCCATCGTGAGATCGTGCCTGCGAAATTACAAATGCTCATCGTATGGAGAATTCCGCACCCTGTTGGAGCTGTTTAACGTTTCTGTCGAAGAACGTACGGGAACTATCGACGGCAGAAATTATGCGGGTATTGTCTACGGCGCTCTGACCGACGACGGCTATGGCATCGGCACTCCGTTCAAATCGAGTCGTATCGGCAAAGATGTCGGCTATAAGGCCCTTCAAAAGTATTATGAGCGGTCGAAGAGCGCGTTGAAGCAGGACGGGACACTCGACCGGCTGCGGCAGACGGTCAAAGACGCCATGAGCCCGCATAACACACGGGACGAGTTCCGACAATTGCTCAAAGCGGAAAGTATCAACACTGTTTTCCGGATCAACCCCGTAGGAAGGGTTTACGGCGTAACGTTTATCGACCACACCAATGGCATTGTCGCCAACGGTTCGGTGCTGGGAAGGGAGTTCTCGGCCGGTGTTTTCAACGAGCTGTTCCCGACCTCCCGAAAAGAAACACTGCATACCGCAGAACAGCACGCGGAACGCCAATACGAACAACGAAGCCGCACGGCAAATCCTGTCTCAGGAGTTGTCGACACGTTGTTGGACTTGGTCGATGCGCGGGCTTTCGAGGAACAGCAAAGAATCCAGCGACGGCGGAGAAAAAGGAAACTGCATCGATAATAACTAAAATTGAATTCTGATTAGGCAATCAAACCGTAATGTATAAATAGTCAAGACTTATTCTGACAGTTGAATCACTATCGGACAAAAACTGTCGGATTAAGTCTTGACTAATTCTCGTTGAGTATAATTATTACTCGTTGTTCCTATGCTGTCACTGTCATGCCATGCATTGGCGAGTAATGGAAACCCTCCGGCATTTCATCTCATAAAGAACCGAAAGCTGCGCGGATTTTCTGGGAATTTACCATTATTCGCTTTTTAATAAGCTTCTAACCGTTTAGATGTGCGTTGGGTCTGTTCAAAAATTGTTCGGGGCTGTTCACTTTGAAGCAGCCGTTCGCACATGGCGGAGATTATGGGGCGCTGATAGGATCGTCCGAACCATCCCAACGCCTCGACGGCCGCTACGCGCAGCGGCTCTTCGAGCGCGGCGTCTTCGGCCAGGGCGATCAGTTCGGGTACGCAGTAGTGGTGGCGGTAGAGGCGGAAATAGGTGATTTCGCTCAGGCGCCGCTTCATCTTGTTCTGCGGGTCGCGGATGAATTTGAACGTTTCCGTCTGTTCGGCCTGCTTGTCGGCTATGCGCTTCAGCCGTTTCTGTAGCGACTCTTCGTTTTGGTAGAGTTCGTGTTTGGCCGCGGACTGACGGCGGAGCTCAGCGCTCACGGCGTCGGGATTCATGAACATCATGTTCTCATCGGCATGGTAGGCCACGCGCAGCGAGAGTTCGTCGTCCAGCAGCATCTCGACGGCTGCGGGAACCAGCTCGTCGTCGCCGCAGTCGCCGATCCACTGCGACACCAGACGGCGCACCAGTTCGTAGCTGTCGCCCGCCGCCTGCACCAGCATCGCGTTGAAACGCGGCGAGCGGCTGGTGCTCATCAGCCTGAGGGCTTCGAGACGCACCGGTCCGTAAGGAGATTCGGCGACCCGTTTTTCACACAGGTCGGCGGTCTTGTCGTAACCGTTGTCGGCCAGCTTGCGCAGGGCGATGGCCTGCACGTCGGCGGGCATCGTTTCGGCGGCCATCCGGAGCCAGTATTTGTTGTCCGATGCTTTTGCCGTGAGTGCCGTGTTTAGGTCGGTGCCGGGCAGCGCCCGGTTGATGAAACGGTAGGTCGGGTCGCCGATCAGGTGTGTTTCGAGGTAATGCACGTGGCGTCCCCACTGTCCGATGCGCACGCCGCAGTCGAGCAGTCCAATATAGCGGTCGGGCCATTTGTCCTGCAGGGCGTTGACCGAATTGCCCTGGGTGACGATGCAGTCGCCCGGACCGAAGATATAGCTCGCGGCGATGCACTCGTCGAGGTGGAACGAGCCGTTGTAGCAGGCGTCGAACATCACCATACGGGGATTCATCGGCCGGTTGTAGAGGTCTTCGATGTGTACGTCCATGGCCTGGTCGAGCAGCGAATCGGCCGTGTGCAGCGAATCGGAGAGCTGGCACCACGCTTCGGGCACGCCGTAATAGGCGATCAGCTCGGCCTTGCGTTTTTCGGGGTCTTTGTGTCCGTCGATTTTGCTGCGCAGGAACCGTTTGATGTTCTCGATCGAAACGTTCATGCCCGAACCGTTTCGGTATCCGTTCAGGTATTGCGTGTCGGGAGCGCCGTGGTGGTGGCACAGGGCGACATCGACGCCTTTGCGGGCCATCTTCTCCAGCAGGTAGGGCTTCATGGGCCAGCGGCTTTCGAAATCATAGAAACGCACGGTGCTGCCGGTGCGGAAAAGTGCGGGCAGCTGTTCGCGCAGCGCGATCTGCTCCCCGGCCCAGGCTTCGGGAGCCTCGGAGTTGTAGCCGTGGCCGCGGAAAACGAACAGGTTGTCCAGCTCGTTCTGTTCGGCATGGGCCTTCACTACCTTGCGCAGGTAGGCACGCAGCAGTTCGTCGGAATCCGCGCCTTCGCGTTTGGGCGGCTTGATGCGGGCCGAGTAGATCGGCGACGCGATGTGCTGGCGCGATTCGGGCGAGAGCGAATAGTAGAAATAGAGCGGTTCGTCGGCGTCGCGGCGCAGGAACTCGAATTGCAGTTCCGGATCGTCGTAATAGCGGTCGGAGGGGACCGACGAATCTTTCCAGTCGCGGTCCTGACTGCTCTTGAACGCCGATGTGAGATGCTGTCCGTCGCGGATCATGGCAATGGGGATGTCGCCGACGAACACCACGCCTTCGAGGTGCGGCTGCGCCTCCGTCATCCGGATGATCTCGCTGCGCACGCTTTCGGGGTTCTGCCACTCGTCGATGAGCAGGTAGGTCCCCAATCCGTCGCGCTCCACGGCGGCGCGGTAGGCGTCTACCTCGGCGGCTGCGGCTTCATAACTCCGGCTGTCGATGAAAATGGCGAACGTCGTGGGGCTTTTCACGCCGGGACGGACGATCCGCGGTGCCGCTGCAAGCGACAGGGCCTGCAGGCAGACGGCGATCAGTAAGACGATTCTTTTCAATTTCATGGTCATGTCGGATTATCGGGTCGGTACGGATACGGTGCTTTCGAGCCGGATCGCGGTTTGCGTCAGCTCGTCGCGGAGCTCTTTCTCCAGGTTTTTGTCGGCGGCTGCCTGCCGGCAGGCGTCGATGATCTCGGCACGGCGCGGGGTATGCGCGAACCAGCCCAGACACTCGGCCGTGTTGACCCGCAGTTCGAGGGGCTGCGAAGCGTCGGCCACGAGTTTCAGCAGCTCGGGCACCAGTTCGTGGTAGGTGTTGTTGCGCATCGAACGGATGGCCGAGATGCGGCTTTTGAGCGTTTTGCCGTTGAAAAGCTGATTCCGCTGCCGCTCCTTCATCGCTTGTTCGCCGGCGACCTCTTCCCAGAGCTCGGTGAATTTTGCCTCGCTGTCCGCATACGGCGAAGCCTCGACGGCCGTGCGCAGCGCCTGTTCGACCTCTTTTTCGGGGAACAGCTCCAGCCCCTTCATGACAATGTAGGCTACACGCTTCGATTCGCTGTCGTTGACATAAGTATCGGCCAGCGCGGGCAGCAGCTCCAGACGGCTCGACTGCCAGGCATAGGTCGCAGCGTTGCGGCGCCGCGCCGAAAATGAGCGAGACTGCCACCATTCCCGTCCAAAGCCAGGCCATTGCCATGTCCATCAACTCCTTTGCCCCTAAATATATCGGCAGGGAGGGGGCAATATGCCGCGTTTTTGCGCCAAATCCGCCACAGTTGCCGCGAAAAGAGACTGCTAAAAAAATTCTTAAGAAAAAAGTGAAATTTGTCTTGACATGTGCAACGGAATTTGGTACTATATGCAAGTCCGCGATTGGGCGCATCCTGCCCTATTTGCGCGATATTGCGATGAACCGGGAGATTGCTCAGGTTTCTGAGGTAACTTTCGGGGAGTATGTCCGAACATCGGGCGGCTGAGAGAATATCTGTACGTTGCGTAGATCGCTGCGCCATGTGTGGACCGGCCGTTTATTCGTGCCGGTTTTTCTATGAGCCGGAATGATACGCACGGATAAGCGTACAAGAAAACCTCTCACCGTACGGCTTCGACAAAGCAAGAAAACCGTACAAAATGAAGGAGAAACCGAAAATGGCAAAAGAAATGATCCGCATTCGTCTCAAGGCCTATGACCACCAGGTCATCGACCAGAGCGCAGAGAAGATCGTCGAGACCGCCAAGCGCACTGGCGCTACCGTCTCCGGCCCCATCCCTCTGCCCACCAAGAAGGAAGTCGTCACCATCCTGCGCGCTGTGCATAAGTACAAGGACAGCCGTGAGCAGTTTGAGCGCCGTACCCACAAGCGCCTGATCGACATCACCAACTCCAGCCCCAAGACGGTCGAGGCTCTGATGGGTCTCGAGCTTCCCGCCGGCGTTGAGATCGAGATCAAGCTCTAATCCAGCATTTCACAATTTCGCGTCCGCAGACGCGAAACCAATGAAATCGTTTTTCTGACGACATGTGCGTCAGAAAAACACCGCTCAGCTTGCAAGTGTACGAACGAAGGAGTGCATGCAGCAAGCTGCAAACCCTCTCAAAAACGACGCCGTCGTTTTTGAAGCAAATTTTGTTGCTCTACCCAAAAGCCCATCGACTTGCGTGAGATGGGCGGGGTCAAGTCGGCAGAGCAATGGCGGGAGTTGCCGCTAACTAAGCCGACCAATAACCTTTACAGGAGGATCATACATGAAAGCAATCATCGGCAGAAAAGTTGGCATGTCTCAGATCTTCGACGAAAAGGGCCATGTGATCCCGGTCACCGTTATCGAGGCCGGTCCCTGCGTGGTCACTCAGAAGAAGACCAGCGAAAAAGACGGTTATGAGGCTGTCCAGCTTGGCTACGAGGACATTCGCGAAGCGAAGCTCTCCAAGCCTGAACTCGGCCACCTGAACAAGGCTGGCGTTTCCCCCAAGAAGTACCTGCGTGAGTTTGACCTTGACAACGCTTCCGAGCTCGAGCTCGGCGCCATCATCAAGGCTGACACCTTCAAGTCCGGCGACTTCGTTGACGTCACCGGTACGAGCAAGGGTCACGGCTACACCGGCGTTATCAAGCGCTGGAACGCCAGCCGCGGTCGTATGACCCACGGCGGCGGCCCTGTCCACCGTCACGCCGGTTCCATGGGCTCCACCACCGACCCCAGCCGTATCTTCAAGGGCAAGATCGGCCCTGGCCAGTACGGTGTGGAGACTGTCACCATCCAGAACCTTGAGGTCGTCAAGGTCGACCCCGAGCTCAACATGCTCGTCGTCCGCGGCGCGGTTCCCGGTCCCAAGGGCAGCCTCGTCACCGTGAAGACCACCGTCAAGGTCCACAAGATCAAGCAGGCTGGTGCCGACATCAGCAAGAACCCGCAGAAGGCTTCCGGCCGCAACCCGCAGAAGGCTTCCGCCAGAAATATGTAAGGAAAGGAGTGCTTGATAAATGTCTACGATTAAAGTTGTCAGCATGACCGGCGCTGAAGTCGGTTCCGTCGAGCTGAACGACGCGATCTTCGGTATCGAGCCGAACATGAGCGTTGTCCACGAGGTCGTCAAAAATCATCTCGCCAACTGCCGTCAGGGCACGCAGAGCGCTCTGACCCGCGCTGAGGTTTCCGGCGGCGGCAGAAAGCCGTGGCGCCAGAAGGGCACCGGCCGTGCCCGTCAGGGCAGCACCCGCGCGCCCCAGTGGACGCACGGCGGTATCGTGTTCGCCCCCAAGCCCCGCAGCTACAGCTATGTGCTGAATAAGAAGGTCAAGCGTCTGGCTCTCAAGAGCGTGCTGTCCGCCAAGGCAGCCCAGGGCGAGATCGTCGTTGTCGACAAGATCGCGCTCGACGCTATCAAGACCAAGGACTTCCGCAGCTTCCTCTCCGCCGTCAAGGCTGACGGCAAGGCCGCTGTCATCACTCCCGAGGTCAACGAGGTCGTTGTCAAGAGCGCCCGCAACCTGCCCGGTGTCACCACCGCGCCCGCAAAGCTCATCAACGTCTACGATCTGCTCAACGCCAAGACCCTCGTGATCGACAAGGAAGCCCTCGTAGTCATCGAGGAGGTGTTCGCGTAATGGCAAACGTTTACGACATCATTATTCGTCCCATCATCACCGAACGTTCCATGGTCGACGTTGCGAACAAGAAGTATGTGTTCGAAGTTGCCAAGGACGCCGGCAAGGTGGAGATCAAGAACGCTGTTGAGACCGCTTTCGGCGTTAAGGTCGCCAAGGTCAACACGCTCAACGTCAGCGGCAAGGCCAAGCGCCTCGGTGCCGGCCGCCTGGGCAAGACCCGCAGCTGGAAGAAGGCCTATGTGCAGCTCGCTGAAGATTCCAAGACCATCGAGCTGTTCGAGGGCATGGTGTAAGGAGGATATGAGAAATGGCTATTAAGACGTTTAAGCCCACTACCCCCTCCCGCCGTCACATGACTGTGTCCGCCTTCGAGGGGATCGACAAGAAGGCCAAGCCCGAGCGCAGCTTGGTCGAGTCTCAGAAGAAGCATGCCGGCCGCAACAGCTACGGCCGCATCACCGTCCGTCATCACGGCGGCGGCAACAAGCAGAAGTACCGCATCATCGACTTCAAGCGCGACAAGATGGACGTCCCCGCGACCGTCCTGCGCCTGGAGTATGACCCCAACCGCAGCGCGTTCATCGCTCTCGTCCAGTACGAGGACGGCGAGAAGCGCTACATCATCGCTCCTGTCGGCCTGAAGGCTGGCGACAAGATCATCTCTTCCGCCTCCGCTGATATCAAGCCCGGCAACTGCCTGCCCATCGCCAACATCCCTGTCGGTACCGTCATCCACAACATTGAGATGCACCCCGGCAAGGGCGCTCAGCTCGTCCGCTCCGCCGGTACTGCTGCTCAGCTGATGGCGAAGGAGAACGGCGACGCTCAGATCCGTATGCCCTCCGGCGAAGTGCGCATTGTCCGCACGAACTGCATGGCCGTCATCGGCCAGGTCGGCAACATCGATCACGAGAACGTTCACATCGGTAAGGCCGGCCGCAAGCGCCACATGGGCGTCCGTCCGACCGTCCGCGGTTCCGTCATGAACCCGAACGACCACCCCCACGGCGGTGGTGAAGGTAAGAGCCCTGTCGGTCACCCCGGTCCCATGACCCCGTGGGGCAAGCCGGCTATGGGTTACAAGACCCGTTCGAAGAAGAACCCGACGAACAAGTTCATCGTCAAGCGTCGTAACGATAAGTAAAAGGAGGCAATGTAAAAATGAGCAGAAGCATTAAAAAAGGCCCGTTTGTTGCCCCTGAGCTGATCAAGCGAGTCGAAGAGATGAACAAGACCGGTGAGAAGAAGGTCCTGAAGACCTGGAGCCGCAGCTCCACCATCTTCCCCTCCTTCGTCGGTCACACGATCGCCGTCCACGACGGTCGCAAGCACGTTCCCGTTTATATTCAGGAAGATATGGTCGGCCACAAGCTGGGCGAGTTCGCTCCCACCCGTACGTTCCGCGGCCATACCAAGACGAAATAAGGAAGGAGAATGCAGAACATGGAAGCTAAAGCATATCTGAGATATGTCCGCATCTCTCCCCGCAAGGTCCAGATCGTCTGCGACCTGATTCGCGGTAAGGACATCAACACCGCCATGGCGCTCCTGATGCAGACCCCCAAGGCTGCGTCCGAGCCCCTGGTCAAGCTCTTAAAGAGCGCTGTCGCCAACGCCGAGAACAACTTCAGCATGGATACCTCCAAGCTGTACGTGTCCGAGGTCTACGCGACTTCCGGCCCGATCCTCAAGCGCATGATCCCCGCCAGCAAGGGCCGCGGCTACCGCATCAACAAGAGAACCTCTCACGTGACGCTCGCCGTCGCTGAGAGAGACTAAAGGGAGGAGACAGTTTCATGGGACAGAAAGTTAATCCCCACGGCATGCGCGTCGGCGTCATCAAAGACTGGGACTCCCGCTGGTATGCCAGAGACGAGAAGGTCGGCGACCTGATCGTTGAAGATAACAAGATCCGCAAGTTCGTCAAGAAGAGCCTGTACGGTGCAGGCGTGCCCAAGATCGAGATCGAGCGCAGCAATGATGTTGTGACGCTGTTCGTTCATTGCGCCCGCCCCGGCATGGTCATCGGCAAGGACGGCGCGGAGGTCGAGAAGCTGCGTCTCGCGGTCGAGGCTCTGATCGGCAAGAAGGTCAAGCTCAACATCGTCGAGGTCCGCAATCCCGACATGAACGCTCAGCTCGTCGCTGAGAACATCGCCCAGCAGCTCGAAAAGCGTATCTCTCACCGCCGCGCGATGAAGAACGCCATGGGCCGCGCCATGCGCGCCGGCGCCAAGGGCATCAAATGCTGCTGCTCCGGTCGTCTCGGCGGCCGCGAGATCGCTGGCGTTGAGCACTATCACGAGGGCACCATCCCCCTGCAGACCATCCGTGCCGACATCGAGTACGGCTTCGCCGAGGCTGCGACCACGTTCGGCCGCATCGGCGTGAAGGTCTGGATCTACAAGGGCGAGGTCCTGACCCAGACCCTGCGTACCACCCCGCGTACGCTCGATACCACCAAGCCGTATGAGGAGCGCCGCGAGCGTCGTCCTCGCCGCGACGGTGACCGTCGTCCCCGCCGTGATGGCCAGGGCGGCTATCAGCGCCGTGAGGGCGGCTTCAACCGCAACGGCAACCGTCCCCAGGGCGATCGTCCGCAGGGCGGCTATCGCACAAGTTCTTTATGTGTGGGTGAATTAGAGTTCGTATATATGAAGAAAGGTATTTCATTTTTCATTTTCCTAATTTCATCAAGTAGGATATAGCCTTCTTTGTCACTTTCTTTTCTTTTCATATCGGAGATAATTACGGCATACTTATTATTTTTTAGAATTTCTAATGCCTCTTTTGTTGATAGAGCCAGACTAAAACTAAGTCCTTGTGCTTCAAAAGCATGTCTTTCATATACATTATTCTCTGGTCTGTCATCCACCCATAAAATTCTGTTATTCCACTCATTTGTAGAGTTTTGTTCTTTATTAGAAGATGTTTTAGATACTGTTTCAATTATAGAATCAAGTTGTTCTTGGATATCCCCATATTTTTGCGTCTTTTTAAATTGTTTTGCGGACGCAACCGCTAAGGATGCAACCGATGACATTCTCATTTTAAAAAAATTGTCCTCATTCTTGAAATCAGAAGGGCCATAGATTTTATCATGATGTTTTGATACAAGCCATAGAAATCCTACAAAAACAATCACTGGGAATAATATTAAAAAATAGACTAATAATACAATGGAATCTTTAAAATTATCTCCAAATGTAGCAGCCAATGTTGCAAATCCATATATTAAAACAATAAATAAAGCTATTATACCTAGAGGACTTTTTGTAAATCCTAATGCAGAGGTCTGAAAATCGTTAAACTTTGTATTCATAAGTAGTTTTTGGCTAATATAACTTTAAATGTATACGTTACTGTGATTCATATCGCAAAGTTAATCACAAAAAATACCTAACAATATATTCGCTGGTTGTTTATTAACATATTTGTTTAAAAATATATCTTTCTCCGATTATAACTTGTCAGAAGTTAGTTTTATGGCTGTGGAAAATGAAAGTTTGTGAGTGACGGAATAGTTATAATTTAGTTGTTAAATCGTTACAAAGAGAGTATAATCTTGAATAATAAGAGTGTTCGACGGAAAATGTATATAACTACGTCTCTCCGCTATTTCTGTCTATTATAATCCCACTTCCCGGATTGTACCTCCCTCATTTGAGCATCTATATATCCGCTTTCCGCCCTGCCTATATCGTATGTCTCATAAACTACATCATTTAACGACTCCACGGCTTCAAACCATTCATCACTCATATATCGGGTCTGTTCAAGTAGCTTTACGATGCTTACTATCTTATCAAAAGTACGGCTGTTAATAATAAACGGCAACTTTTTAAGATATTTGGCATCGGTATGCATGGTAAGTTTGGAATTGTTGTAGCAGAATTTCAATAGGAAATAGTTGCATAGTCTGGAATGTAAAATGCCCAGAATGTACCGGCACATGTTTTCGTCGCGGTCTGTAATTACAGTGACGGTTTCAGAGGCCTCTAAGTTTCCTGCAAAGCTGGCAATGATACCCGCCTCGGCGCTGTAAATATTCTGAATAAACACCCGGTCACCTTTCTGGGGGACGGGGGCATTCTTTAGGGAGAACTTTCGGATGTCCTTTCCTGTGACGGCGGATGG
>OGZH01002253.1_pt1 | contig 10998 bp, 7 predicted proteins | sample 1576741 | NCBI WGS metagenome assembly OGZH01 (sample SAMEA3541560, study PRJEB24748) | human gut metagenome | biome: human gut; feature: human-associated habitat; material: faeces | place: China | collected 2012 | reverse complement strand
GCTGATGACGCGCGAGGGCTACTGCACGCACTTCGCCTCCGCCATGACGGTGCTGTGCCGCATGGTCGGGCTGCCCGCGCGGTATGTGGAAGGGTTCGTGGCGGATGTGGACGCATCAGGGCAGACGGTCGTGACCGGCACAAGCGCCCACGCTTGGACGGAAATCTACTTTCGGGGCGTGGGCTGGGTGACGTTCGACGCAACGCCGTGGACATCCACGCAGAACGCCTCGTCCGCGCCCAACCAGCCGGATGATCTGCCGACGCCATCGGTTTCGCCGTCTCCCTCGCCCTCCCCGTCGCCGTCGCCAACACCCTCGCCTTCGCCGGAGATGGACGACTCATCGGCTTCACACGAACCGACCAGCACGCCATCCCCCGCACCGTCGCCCTCGCCGGAAGCGAATCTGCCGACGAATACCCCTGAACCCGCACCTGCGCCGCCGGACAATCCACCGCCGGACGTTCCGTGGCTGCTGCTGATTCTGCTTGCGCTGATGGCGGCGGCTGGCGGGCGCATTTGGTGGACATTGCCGACCACACGCGACAAGCAGGCGAAGGATGAAAGCACGCGCTGCATGGTATGGATGCAGGCGACGCACGATGCCCTGCGGATGGCGTGCTTGCGGCGCGGACGCAGCGAAACGCCGCAGCAGTTCTTCCAGCGCGCGGACAAAGCCGTTCACGCACAGGGCGCACTGGCCGTCGTCGGGGAAATCGAGACGTTAGCGTTCTATGCCCGCGCGGACTTGCTGCCCAGCGACGCGCAGGCGCTTCGGCAGGCGTATCAGACGCTCTGGCAGGGCATGAAGCCGCTCCGCAAGGCATATCTGACACTCTACCGGGCAGTTGTGCCGATGAAAATGCGCAACTTTACACAAAGCTAATACTATTTCCAAATGAGAATGCGCCAAGATGCGCCGCGAATTTTTCGTTCTGGCTAACGGGAGTGAAATGCAGCGTAGCAGTGCTACGCTAAATGGAACGACCGGACGCCAGAGCGGAAAAGGCGCAAGCAGATGGCGCAGGTGAATTTGGAAATAGTATAATACCAAAAACAGGGCTGCCTCGAGCGTGAAGCAGTCCTGTTTGTATTTACCTGATAGTTACGAAATTGTCTGGTCGAAGAACACGTTTTCGTCGCCTGTCGTGGTGATTCTCATCTGTACATGGACGCCGCGTTCCGTCTTTTCCACCGTCAGCGTGTCCTCCTCCACCATCTCCGGCTCGAAGATTTTCAGCGTCAGCCGACCGTCCTTCATCCCCCATGCACCCAGCGCCGGCGTATCGGCTTTATCGCGCGTGGAGAAGGGTTCGCAGTGCACAGCGCGGTGAATCGTGTGCCACCTGCCGCGCCCGGCGATGACAAGCAGCTGCCCCTGCGTATTCCGCATCGTCAGCATATCGCCGTCCAGCGTCAGGCGCATCCAGACGTTTGGCGCATCCAAGTTCAGGTATTCCGGCGGAATCGGGCTGCCGTCGTCCTCCGGCAAATCGCGTTCGTAGCGCAGATTCGCCGTCTTTTGGCGCAGTTGTTCCGTAACCTCTGGTTCATCCACCACAGCATCCGATTCGTACTTCATCAGCACTTCGTCGAAGTACGCATTCAGCACGCCGCCCATGTTCTGCGTAAGGCAGTTTGTGACCAGAATGGTGTCCGTCGCCGGATGCACGACGCAGAACTGCCCGTACATGCCGTCCGCCCGGAACGCCCCGTGCCGGCACTGCCAAATCTGGTAGCCGTAGCCCTGCGCCCAGTCGCTGTTCGGGTCGTCGCCGTTGCCAATTTGCCGCGTCGTCGCCTCGCGGACATACCACTCCGGCACGAGCTGCTGCCCGTTCCAGCGCCCGGATTGCATCAGCAGAATGCCGAGCTTTGCGATGTCCTCCGCACCATGTGAGTCGTTCTTCACAGACGGTCAGCTTATAGACGGCAAATGTCCGGATTGCGGAAGACCTGTTCAGGAGGCAAAGGAGGAGGCATACTTCTTCAAGATGAGCAAATACCAGGACAAGCTCATGAAACATATTGAGCAGCATCCTGAGTTTATACAGCCTGAGTCAAGACGTAACGAGATGGTTAACAACTTTTTAAAGCCTGGACTTCAGGATCTGTGTGTTTCAAGAACATCATTCAAGTGGGGAATCCCCGTGGACTTTGATCCAAAACATGTTGTATATGTATGGGTTGATGCGCTTTCAAACTACATAACCGGACTTGGATATGACGTAGATGGAAAGAGCGATGAGAAGTTTTATAAATACTGGCCGGCAGATCTTCACTTGATCGGCAAGGATATCCTGAGATTCCATACCATTTACTGGCCTATCATGCTGATGGCACTCGGACTTCCGCTTCCAAAGCAGGTATTCGGTCATCCTTGGCTTATCCAGAGTGACGGCAAGATGAGTAAGTCGAAGGGCAACGTAATGTACGCTGACGATATGGTCAATATATTTGGCGTGGATGCTGTCAGATTCTTTGTTCTTCACGAGATGCCATTTGAGAATGATGGAGTTATCTCATGGGAGCTCATGGTTGAGAGACTCAACTCAGAGCTTGCAAATACACTTGGAAATCTGGTCAATAGAACCATATCGATGTCAAACAAGTATTTCGGTGGCATTGTGACAAATACCAACGTCACAGAGCCTGTCGATGAGGATCTTAAGAAGGTCGTTATGGACTGCAGATACAAGGTTGCAGAGTGCATGGATAAGCTCAAGGTTGCAGATGCGATCACAGAGATATTTGCACTGTTCAAGAGATGCAACAAGTACATAGATGAGACAATGCCTTGGGCACTCGCAAAGGAGGAGGACAAGAAGGACAGACTGAACACAGTTCTGTACAACCTTGTCGAGAGCATCGTTATAGGTGCAACACTCCTTGAGCCATATATGCCTGAGACAACTGAGAAGATCATGGCACAGCTCAATACCGAGAAGAGAAAGGTCACAGAGCTTGGAAAGTTTGGTCTGTACAAGTCAGGAACAAAGGTAACAGAGCAGCCTGAGATCCTATTCGCACGTCTTGACGTGAAGGAAGTTATGGCTAAGGTTGCCGAGTTCGCTCCAGTGGAGAAGGAGTCCATGTACGAGCAGGCCAAGAAGCAGAAGGAAGAGAAGGAGAATTCTGCTGAGACCAAGAAGATCAAGATCGCAGAGGCAAAGGTTCAGGCACTCAAGGCCAATCCTGATGTAGTTGACAAGCAGGAGATAAGCATTGAGGAGTTCCAGAAGATGCAGCTCATGATCGGCGAGATCGTTTCCTGTGAGGAGGTTCCAAACTCCAGAAAGCTTCTCTGTTCACAGGTAAGCTTTGGCAAGAACAATGTGAAGCAGATTGTGTCCGGAATCAAGGGTACATATTCCGCTGAGGATATGGTTGGCAAGAAGGTTGTGGCTATAGTAAACCTCAAGCCATGCAAGCTTGCCGGAGTCGTATCAGAGGGTATGCTTCTGTGCGCAGAGGATCCTGAGGGTAATCTGTCACTCCTGACCACCGAGAAGGACTTCCCAGGTGGATGCTTTATAAGCTGAGATATAAAATAGTGGATATAATGAGGGAAGCATCACAGGCCGGGCACACGGCCGGGATCCGTGGTGTTTCCCTGTTTTTATTTATAAAGCTGAAGTAAATTTTATGTTACAAAGATTATACGCAGAGGCCTTTCTGCATTGATTTATTAGATGTTTCATGATAGAATTTTGTTAGGTGCACGGACAGGAGGAGTGTGCCTTTGGAAAGATTTAGAAATCTTAGCGCCATGACCCCTGGGCTTTGGCTTTCAGGGATAACGAGGTTGAAGGTTATCGAATATTCGGCGGATGCCTTCACGCAGAGTCTGGATGCGCACATGATATCCAAATATGGGGGTAACTCCAAAACAAAGAATCATGACCGGACACCCATAGCTGTTATGTATGGTGGCTTCACCTTTTTTTAGTGCGCCATATTATAATATTATCAGTATACAGCGTGGTTATAAGCCGAAAGGAGATTAATTTAATATGTGTGGAATCATAGGATATGTAGGAAAGAAACCAGCCAAGGACATTCTTATTGACGGACTGGCAAAGCTCGAGTACAGGGGATATGACAGTGCGGGAATAGCACTGCTTAATGATGATGATACACTGACGATCAAGAAGAAAGCCGGCAGAGTGGAAGACCTCAGGGAGATGTGCAGCGACGACAGTCCTGTGTACAGATCAACCTGTGGAATAGGCCATACGAGATGGGCTACTCACGGCGGAGTTACGGATGTGAATGCACATCCACATAAGTGCGGTGATGTTGCACTTATACATAATGGCATTATAGAGAATTATAATGACATTATCAGGGAATACGGACTGGCTGATAAGCTGGTATCCGAGACGGACACAGAGGTAGTAGCAGCACTTCTGGACACACTGTACGATGGCAATCCCATCGAGACTATCAGAAAGGCTGTTAAGGCTATAGCCGGTTCATTTGCACTCTGCATTATGTTTGCAGACAGACCGGGCAAGATATACGCAGTGAGAAATGTAAGTCCGATGATCGCTTCATACACAGATGAGGGATCGATCATTGCATCAGACCTCACAGCGATAATATCATTTTCAAAGGAATACTTTGTTGTGCCGGAGTATCATATACTGACACTCTCAAGCACAGGCATCAAAGTAGAGGACATGAAGGGGAACATGGTAGAGCCGGAGATGCTCAAGATAACATGGGACATAACGGCAGCTCAGAAGGGTGGATATCCGCACTTTATGCTGAAGGAGATCTATGAGCAGCCAGAGGCACTGAGAAACACGATAACTCCTCGTATAGTGAATGAGCTTCCTGATTTCACTGAGGACGGCATCGATGATGAGGTGTTTAAGAATCTTGAGAACATCACAGTGGTTGCATGCGGAACAGCTATGCACGCCGGAATAGTCGGCAAGGCCATGATTGAGAAGGAGTTAAAGATTCCTGTTAATGTTGAGATAGCATCAGAATTCAGATACAAGGAACCACTCATAAATGAAAAGACTCTCGTAATAGTTACATCACAGTCAGGAGAGACTATTGACACACTCGAGGCACTCAGACTTGCCAAGAGATGTGGATCAAAGGTTCTGTCCATAGTCAATGTAAAGGGATCGACCATCGCCAGAGAGAGCGATTACGTCCTTTATACACATGCCGGTCCTGAGATCGCAGTTGCAAGTACCAAGGCATATTCGGTACAGATGGCTGCAATGTATCTCATTGGATGCAGACTTGGCTATGTCAAGGGTATATACTCTGAGGACAGGGCAAAGAAATTCATCAGACAGCTTCAGGGCGTTATCCCGGTGATAGAGGAGACACTCAAGCAGGCAGATGAAGTAAAGACAGTTGCAAACTATATAAAGATGGCTCCGGATGCATTCTTCATAGGAAGAGGACTGGATTATACACTGTCACTGGAAGGTGCACTGAAGCTGAAAGAGATTTCTTATGTTCACGCTGAGGCTTATGCGGCAGGGGAGTTAAAACATGGAACAATAGCACTCATAACTGAGAACGTTCCGGTCATAGCCTTGGCTACACAGGAATCTGTATACGGAAAGATGATTTCCAATATACGCGAGGTTAAGGCAAGAGGCGCATACGTCATTCTTGTCAGCATGGATGAAGAGTACAATGATAAAGATGTATGTGACAAACACATATCCATACCAAAGCAGGATGGATTGTTCACGGTATTTTCGGCTGCTGTCATCCTGCAGCTTATAGCGTATTACACGTCCGATGCAAAGGGGTTGGACGTAGATAAGCCACGTAATCTGGCAAAGTCAGTTACAGTAGAATAATTGACTCCGGGACTTACATGGATATCGTGCGATAAATATCGGAGGGTTTTATATGAGTGATAAGATGTATTTGTGTGATGAGTACAAATTGTACTTTAAGATTGAAGACGATGTAGAGGTTCTTCACAATGAGGTAGAGCTGTACAATGCTCAGTTTGTGGGCAATAATGCGTTCTGCCATGAGGAATATATAGATGGTCAGAGAGCTCTGACATATTCTATTCCAGCCATGACTACCATGAATCAGTTCCTTGAGAAGAAGATACACAAGGATGAGCTGGTTGATCTGATATTCAGTATTGCAGATCAGCTCATGTATCTCAAGGCGAATGATCTGTCCATTGGAAAGGTTATACTGAATAAGGGATATATGTATATAGACTTCCAGAATATGGCTGTTCAGCTCATATTCCTGCCTATAGATAAGCCTATGGACAGATGTAATATGGAGAAGTTTATAAGGGATCTTATGGGCAATATGAAGTTTGCGAATAAGAAGGCATCCGATGCCGGATATGAGCTTATCAAATACTTTGATCACAATCCTACATTTTATCTGTCAGAATTTTATAAGTTTATAACAGACCTGAAGAATGACAATATAGCACATCCTGAGGATGAGCAGGAGCTTATGAAGTCAGCGGGAGTCAGCCCGGTCAATGTGGCTAAGGTAGAGGTCCCTGAGACTCCTCATGTTACAACTTCTTCATTCAAGCTTGCAAAGGAAGTTAAGGATTTCTCATCAAATGATATTGGATTTGATGACAACGATGACGGTTCGACAACAGTTCTCACAGCCAACAACCGTGGCAAGAGCGGCCCTGTCATCATAAGAACGAGAACAGGCGAGAGGATAAGGATCGACAAGCCGATATTCTGTATCGGTAAGTCTACACAGGGAGTTGACTATCAGGTAACTGACAACAATTCAGTCAGCCGCCGCCATGCTTACATTATCAATGTCAACGGCGTGTACTATCTGAGAGATAACAAGTCGACCAACCACACTTACCTTGGTGGCAAGATCATAAGCAGCGGAACGGATATGATGCTCATAGATGGAATCAGATTCAAGCTTGCGAATGAAGAGTTCACCTTCAAGGAGAAATAAAATAGTATATTATACTGGATAAGGAGACTTGTTTATTATTATAATGAGTCTCCTTATTTTATAATAAATCCCCTGCATAGGCGCGCCGGAGTACATGTGGGTAAAGGGGTAATATAAATAGAATGTGAAAAAAGGGGGAGTATCAAAGATTATGAAAAGAAAAGGAAGCTTATCGGGAAGGACACTGTGTAAAAAAGCAGCAACAGTGGTAATGTGTGCAGTGCTGATGCTGACGGCAGGTATTCAGACGACAGGTATTCAGACTGTTAAGGCCAGTACCCTTGACCAGCAGATAGAAGAGGCTCAGAGTGAGTTGGAACAGGTGAAGAAAGATCAGAGTGAAGTGATGACCGTATATGATCAGGGCTCTATAGGTTTTGTAGACTGGATGCTTGCGAAAAGCAACCTGACAACAAAACAGAAATATGATCTGAATCGGGCCAAGACTGTCCTGCAGGAGGCATGTGAGGAAGATTTCTCCAAGTGGGCGGGAGGAAATAATACAGGTCTTCCGGAATCGAGAAATAACAAGGTTGTTGTTACCGGAGATAAGAAAGACGCCATATCGCTTGAAAACACAAAGGCGACATTTGCGGTATTGAATAAAATTAATTCGTTAAGGGACACAGACGAAAACTATGTCGGGGCAATGAAGAGGAATGCGGCTAAGACTAATTTCTATTTCATGGCGGTGGCACAGTCAGGCGCGGACAGAGGTGCAGGACTCACAAATCATTCACTTCTTCAGGTGTCATGTGAGAATCTGGCGTTTGGATATACTGATCCGGCGGCAGGATGGAACAGTGAGAAGGCATCTTTTAACAAGATAAGGGATGAGCTGGGATATTCATCCATAACTTCGCAGAGTCAGCTTACAGCTGTTGAACAAAAGGCGGATTCGGAGGGAGTCACGGTTGGACATTATACCAATATGTTCTGGGCAGCAGATCAGGTGATGGGAGTCGGATTCACACTCTATGGCAGGTATGGCAATACTTCATGCTTCAATGCAAGCAAGCTTTCAAACTATACTAGCCAATATGAGGTGTACACAATAGCTGAATTTGAGAAGCTGTTTGATGAATATTATGAGACTGTAGATCCGGAGAAGTGGCAGAAAAAGGTGGATGCAGCGCAGGCCAAGCTGGATAAGTTGCTTGGACAGCGGTATGATGCATGCACGGAGCATGTGTATGGTGAAGGTGTGAAAAAAGAGGCCACATGTACAGAGACAGGTGGAACAGTATACACATGCGCTAAATGTGGCTACAAAAAGATAGAGGATAAGGTTCCGGCTCTTGGGCATAGCTTTACAGATGGCGTATGTACGAGATGTAAAGTAACAGGACCAAAGACGATGTACGTGTACTGGAGATTATCGGAAACTGCTTCATCAGCCACATATGATCAGGAGTTCGAAGTAGGAAAGGATATAGAGACATACATATCTTTCTCAACGGCATCAGATAGCAAATCCGATGACAAATTCGTGTTTGATATAGCAGACCCGTCTATTATTTCGTATACCCCTTCGTCTAACTATGCTGGAACATTCCATATGAACAAGATAGGAGAGACAACGGTGACTGTATATCCGGTCGTGAATCCGGATATGAAGAGGGTAATCACTGTGTCGGTAACAGATGTGGGTGGTCATGACTATGTAATAAGTCAGGCAGAACCGGGATCTGGAGAGACAGAAAAAATTTGTTCAAAGTGCGGGACGACAAAAACGGTGACAATCCCGACGGCGATAACACGTACTGTATGGTGGAGTGATAGTAATGGATATTACAAGCCTGCTGATGTGGAAGTAGGTGATGAGATCAATCTGGAAGTAGATTATGCACCAACGAAGGTCGACAACTCTGAGTTTATAGTTACATCATCGGATGAAGGTATTGTAAAAGTGAGTGATCCGGAATCTTCTTATAGAAGATATGATGCTAAGCTTACGGCGGTCGGAACAGGTGATGTAACCATAAGAATAGTTCATAAATATGACAGCTCAATTTGTCAGGAATACACGTTCAATGTGGCAGATCAGGGGGGACATGAGTATGTCATATCAGAGGCAGATGAGGGTGAAAGCCAGACAGTAGAGACGTGTTCAAAGTGCGGATATGAGAAGATCGTGTCACTTCCTACCAGTATCAGATATGTGTATTGGCAGGAGAAGGACAGCGATAACAGGACTACTTCACCAAGTGAGTATGAAATTGGAGCGGAACTGAGTATAAATATAATGGATTGGCCAACGAGAGCGGACATACATGAGTATGCGGTTACATCGTCGGATGAGACTGTTGTAAAGGTGAATGAAGTGTCTAGGACTACGGCATCACTTTCGGCAATCGGCAACGGCGTTGTAACGATTACGATTGCCAGTAAATATAATCCGTGGGTGAAGGCTGAGTATGAACTTGATATAACAGAGATAGGCGGACATTCATACACTGCGGAAATAGTAAATGATGAAACTCTTGCACAGGCTGCGACCTGTACAACTGCTGCGAAATATTATTATTCCTGTGATAACTGTGGAAGAGTGAATCGCAAAAAGACATTTACACACGGGGATAGCCTGGGGCATGATTACGCCCCAAAGTATGAGTGGTCAGCAAATGGCAACACTTGCAAGCTGGTTCTCACCTGTACCAGAGATTCGAGTCATGTGATCAGTGAGCCGATGACTGTAACAAGCAAGATAACGCAGGCATCCTGCGAGAACGATGGTGCAAAGGTGTGTACAGCAAAATGCACGCTGAATGGCAAGAGTTATCAGAGTACCAAGAAGATAGCCATTGGTGCATTGGGACATAGATGGGATTCAGGCGTGGTTAAGAAAAAAGCTTTGTGTGCAGCAGAAGGTCTGATCAGATACACATGTGAGCGATGCCAAAAGACAAAGGATGAGAAGACAGAGCCACTCGGACATACCCAGGGAAAGGCTGTGTATGAGAATGTAAATCTGGCTACATGTCAGGCTGAAGGCAGCCGAGACAAGGTTATATACTGCACCGTGTGCAAGGCAGAACTCAGCAGGACTGCTGAGATTCTTCCAAAGACAGACCATGATAGAACGCTTGTAGGAGAGAAGAAAGCTACCTGTATGGGCGGCGGATATACAGGAGATGTTGTCTGCAGCATGTGTGGTGAGATTTTTGAAACCGGTACAGCAACAGACCCGGTTGATCACAGCTACACAGCAAAGAAAACAACTGAGCAATATCTGAAGAAGGCAGCAGATTATGATTCCCCGGCAGAGTATTACTATGCATGTGTATACTGTGGAGCAAAGGGTGAGACAAGCTATGTGTATGGCTCAAAGCTCACGCGTAAGAGCATATCGTCAGCAAAGGTTACGCTTAACAAAACAGAATATACATATGATGGTAATTCGAAGAATCCGGCTGTAACAGTAAAGCTTGGCAATAAAACGCTGAAAAAGGGTATAGATTATACGGTTTCATACAATAAGAACAAAGCTGCCGGAACAGCAGAGGCTGTAATTACAGGCACTGGCGCATATCAGGGACAGAAGACGATCAATTTTAAGATCAAAAAGGCGCCGAACAGCATAACGCTGAAAAAGCGCAGCTACAGAATAGAGATGTCAACCAGCTCGAAGAGAATATCTATTTCACAGAGCGTGAGCGCACGTGCCGGAAAGCTCAGCTACAGCTCGGATAACAAAGCTGTAAAGGTAGACTCTGCTGGAACAATAACGATCGCAGCCCGGTATATAGGCAAGGCAAACATCACCGTATATGCTGGAGATTCGAATCATGTGAAGGTGAAGAAGATAATACCTGTTACTGTCAGCCCGAAGATACCAGGTATAAGCCAGATAAAGAGCCCATCGGCTGCGTCTGTAAGATTAAAGTGGGGAAAGATAAGCTGCGCAGATGGCTATCAGATCCAGTATTCAACAACATCAAACTTTCCACCCCTGTTTCAGTGATGAAAACAGCAGGCGAGGGCGGTGCATGGGGCTTTCTCATAAGCTTTTTCATGATACCATGGCCTGTGTACTCAGGATACGTGCAC
>OGZH01002252.1_pt1 | contig 10998 bp, 10 predicted proteins | sample 1576741 | NCBI WGS metagenome assembly OGZH01 (sample SAMEA3541560, study PRJEB24748) | human gut metagenome | biome: human gut; feature: human-associated habitat; material: faeces | place: China | collected 2012 | reverse complement strand
TATGCAGCTATTAATCCTTTTCTTTAAAAGTTGCATTTATAACTTGAACTCAAGAATGAATAAAATTTAAAGGAGACAAAAATGCCACAAATTCTTATAGACAGAAAAACATGTTCTAAATGCAATACTTGCGCAACTGTATGTGTAATGGGAATCATTGATAAATCGACAGCCTTAAATTATCCAACCATACCTGAAGAAAAATTGGATTATTGTTTAAAATGTGGTCATTGTGAGTCTTTTTGTGCACAGAAGGCTCTTACCTTAGATTTCCTTCTTGACGAAAAAATTAATACGTCTTTTTTGGATAGTCAGATTGAACCACAGAATATAGCATTGTATATAAAAAGTCGACGTTCTGTGAGACATTATTCTTCAAAGACAGTTAATAAAGAGTTAATTGCTAAAGTTATTGATATAGCCCGTTATGCTCCATCTGGAGGGAATGGACAACCAGTAAAATGGATTGTTATTCATAAACCATCAGAGGTAAATCGTGTTGCAAGTTTAACCGTTGATTGGATGCGAACTATTCAAAACACATCACATCCTCTAGCAGATTATGTACCTGCAATAATTTCAACTTGGGATAGTGGTTTGGATTTGATTTGCCATAATGCTCCCCATTTACTTTTTGCACATGTTCCTATTGAGCCAATTGATGACCCTACCGAAGCAATTATTGCTTTGACTCATTTTGATATTGCTGCGCCCGCTTTTGGTATCGGTACATGTTGGGCTGGATTCGTAAAGTTGGCTATAGACAATTATAAACCATTAAAGGATTTGTTATCAATACCAGAAGAACGTAAAGCGGCTTGTCCAATGCTATTTGGATATTCAAGTTATAAAATAACTTCTATTCCGAGACGCAATCCTGTGGATATTACATGGAAGTAAAATAGAAGTTACTTAATGACTAAAATGGTGTATTAAACAGTTAATCTTGATTCAGTAAAAAAAATAATTTTGTTTTACTGAATCAGACTCTAATCAACTAACAATTAAGAGGGATGGTTTTTTTCAGGAACTCTCTCCAACATTTCCAAAAAACAACATTCCCATTGTTTTGCAGCCAAACTAACAATTTGACAATTAAGATTTATTCCATATTTATCAGCAATAACTCTGACTTGACTTTTTCTGAATATTGTCTTTAATACAGTTCTGGCTGGCAAATCGGGTTTTTGCAACAAGAAAGTGAGAAAATTCAGATATTTTCTTTTCAATTCATAACTTATTGACATTTTTTTTCTTTCAATCTTTAAAAGTGCTGACTTGACTTTTGGTGGTGGCAAAAAACTCTCATGAGATATTTCATACATAAGTTTTAAATCAAAAAAAGTATGATAAAACACAATATATGGATTGAAAACTTTTTTTGAAAATAACTTTTGGGCAGGTTCAAGTTGCATTATCAATGAACCACCCATAAAATGCTCAACACTATCAAACATCAAGGATTTTAAAATTTCAGAAGTTATTCTGAAAGGGATATTAGACACAACTTTAAAATTTCTTTTTGGTATGGTGTAACATCTAAAATCACAATCAATAATTTTGACATTCGTGTTGTTAGAAAACTTGTTTTTTAGAATGGACAATAGCGATTTATCATTCTCTATTGCAATTAGATTTGTGCATTGACGAACTAAATGAACAGTCAAAAATCCTTTTCCGGCACCAATATCTATAACAGTGTCGGATTCATTTATTTTCGCAATTTTAATTGCATCATCTATCAGCACTTTATCTATAGTAAAATGCTGTCCCGTGTATCTTACGGGCAGTTTATTTTTTATCATTACTTATTTCTTTAATTGAGATATTCCCACTTAATACATTTTTTGCGGTGAATTTTTTCTTAAGTAAAAACTCGGCATACACATCAGATTGACTTCTATCGTATGTGAAATACATTATCCAATGATTAAACAAGAAGTCATCATCATCTAATGGATTATCTTTGTTTTTACCTAAATATTCATATATGGTTTTCCATGTTTCATTAATATCTGTTCTTAATCGTCCTTTTGTTTCATCATCTTCATGTAATAAAGTGGACAAATATATTAGACGGTTTTTTAGTAGTTCCAAATGAGACAAATCTTTTCCTCTATTGTTCATTGTCTCAAATGTTACATATACATCTAATGAGTCATCTATTTCATAATAATTGAATTTCAACCTGTTTATTGCCTTATCAAAGATAGCTTCTTTATCCTCTTTACTCAATGACTTAAGTCTATTTTTGAAATATTCTTTTGCAAACATAAGATTTGCTGTATACAATGTTTCGGGATACTTGTCTGCAGCAGAGGATTCTTGTTCTAAAATCTTTGTCTTGAAATACTCATCGCTTGGATTATCCTTTTCATATCCAAATACAAAAGACTTATATAGCTGGTTGTAAGAACGATACAAAAAACGGTCTATCCATTCACTCTTTTGTCCGTAATTAATGCCTTCATTGTCATTAAACGTACATAAAATTTCATGCAATAAGATAATTAAAGTAGTCAATCTCTGCTGTCCATCTATTACATAATATGCGGACAGCCCCTTTTTGAGAAGCCATAAATCATCTTTCCATTTTTCGATATTGGATACCTCATTTGCATTTATTGGTTCTACTGTCAATAATCCAATATAATGTATTTTATTGGGGCTAAGGTTTTGGATATCTTCCCAAAAGTCATCTAACTGGCGTTCTTCCCAAGAATAGCCACGTTGAAAATCAGGAATACGAAAAATTTTATTGTTGAATATTTCTGATAATGACAAAAGCTTTGTATCGCTCATACTTTTAGACTGCTAATCAATTTTTGTTTTCTATATATTCTAATATGTCATCCATCGTTGCTTTGAAAAAACGACCATAATCGCTTGATACATTTATAGGCTCCCAGATTTTGAAGCACTTTTGTCCTAATGAACGACTAAAAGAAAGTTGGTATTTTTTTCCACATACCGTAAAATCAAAGACCTCACCCTTTGTTCCTGTCTCTAAGGCTTCTGATAGGTCTTTCAAATTTTTAATCATCTCATCTTTACTGCCAAGAAAAAAAACGATTGGTTGATGATATTTTGAATTATTAGGTAAAGTTACAGAATACACTTCTACTTCATCTATAATTGTTTTATTTAGCGCCACAGAACCATTTGTAAAAGATTTCACTTTCTCGATTTTAGCAACTTTTTTTAGTTGAGCATTTGTGTAGGTTGGCACAGACAATAGTAATGTTAAGACAAGTATGCACTTTAAACATACACTTGTTCTCTTTAATACTCTCATAATTAGATACGTTTAAATTGTTAAAAATAAGCGTGAACCGTATGCCACACTCTTACTTGAAGGTCGTAGGAAACCTTGAATACAGATGTAACAATAGCAGCCCACGCTATAGCGTGAGAACCACTATGCTATCCTTGTATTCAGATTGAAAATTTCCTACGTTTTCAAGTACAAGATAAGCATAACGCTTCTTCTTTTTCTCGTATGTCTTTGAAAAGGGTTGCCCCAATCCGAATACAAAAGTATAAAAAATCCGTGATATGTCATTCAACTATCACGGACTTTATTTTGATTTACAAATTAATACCCCGATTTTGTCTCCTTGCTTGTGGTCTCAGCTTCTCAATAAACTCCTCTTTCTTCCGTCTGAACCAACTGACATGTGAAACTCCGTCTATGTGGAGGTTGAAATTCCCCTCCTTGTCCTCTTTCAGTGAGCATATCGTTTTGTCTGCCTTGAAATGCTGGTTAAACTCACAAGAATAGAGTTCCCCTTTGATGGAAACATCCTTGAACGTGCATAACTTTCTGATGAGAGCATCGCCAAAGTTCAGCGTATCACGCAGAAATTTGATGGTTGGCATCAGCTTCTCCACATACGGGAAATAGTGCTTGACATAATCCACGAATTCGGACAGCTTGCGGTGCCGCTGTTCGTAAGCATCCGTTATCTCCTGTATGTGCTTTGCCTGTTGCTGTTCCCTGTGTCGAGCTTCTTCTTCAAGTTCGAGGATGCGGTCTTGCAAATCCTCGTTTCTGCGTTCCAAAATCTTAACTTTGTTGCTTCCGAAAAGAGAACCGACACTTTCTGCAATGTGGATCGCTGCTGTGGTGGCTGCGCCTTTCAGTTTCTCGGTCTGCACCTCTTTCTTGGCTCGTCTGAGTTCCTGCTCCGCTTCGGTTTTCTGCTCCTGCAAATCCACCACTTCCGATTTCAAGCTGTCAGCAAGTTTCTGTATGTCTCGATAATACTGCTGTGTGGACTTGTGACGAGCCTGTGAGCCGTCTATGCCACGTTGCAGACCGTACTTTGCCATCGCTATGGCATAACTGTCCTGGTAGGATTTCAGCTTCAAGCGTGTCATGATATCATCGGCACACAGGCGGACGGCATTGGTTGGTTTCTTTCGATACCGCTTCTTTACCTGTTCCTCACGTTTCTTGCGCTTGCGCTCTCCCTTGACAATCGGAACGAGGGTAATATGTATGTGTGGCGTTTCCTCGTCCCTGTGCAGGTGTGCAGCCACGATATTCTCCTTGCCGAACAGGTCGGCAAAGTATTTCATATTGTCGGCACACCATTCGTCAAGTCTGCCCTCCTTTTCGATACGCTTCATATCCTCGTGCGTTCCCGACACATTGATACGGATAGCCCGAACTTGGTTGTTCCCGATTTTGCGTGTCAGTCCTGCTTCCTCCAATCTCTTTTGAATGGCTGCCGTGCGGTCTTTTATTCCATCGGGGTATGTGACGAGTTTTCGGTTAAGGTGTGTGCGTGTGGGGTCTGCGTTCTTCGGTATGATGAAACGCTCGATGTGGGCGGTCGTTCCGCTGTCGGAACCGTGCGCCTTTTCCATGTGTAATACTACGAATCCCATATATAATTCCTTTCTTATTCTGCTTGTGAAACATCGTTTGATTATTGCTTATGTACGGCTGTTGCCGTTGGTCTTGGAGAGTCCAGAGAGGTGCAACCTCTTTGGCTTATTGGGGAATTTTCAGCGTTGCTTGCAATGCGGCTCGGAAAATTCCCTAATAAGCTACGGTATTTTCCATCGGTAAATATCCGTACCGCTGCAAGCATCCCCTTACATCTTCAACCCTTTCTTTTTCGGTGGCTGTATCATCCGCCTTGCGGATTGGACTTGCTTCTTCTCCGTTATCGGTTTTTCCGATTGGGACATGGGCTTGTCGCACAGGTAAGCGTTCAGGTCTTTGTGTCCGTTGTAGTTGTCGGAGAAGTCGCAGATGCGACCACTGAACTCTCTCGCCAAGTCCAAGTAGGCATTTCTTCCTGCCTCGTCATTGTCAAACAGGCAATGGATGCGCTCGTACCTATGCAGCACGTCTATGGCTTTGGAAACATTGGCAATCGAATTAAGGATGATGTAATCCTGCCCATCAAGGTTGGGTATGATCGGGCAGTTCCTCATCCGCAACGTAAGAAATGACAGGTAGTCCATCATACCCTCGAACACTAGGCATTTTTCTCTCGGTTCTCCCTGCTGGCATATATGGCTGATGTCCTTCGGTGCGATGCAGCCCTTGAAGAAACGGTTGCGCACTTCAAACCCTCCAGCCACATTCGGGAAGCCGATGGCGAAATAGGGCTTGCCGTTATGGATGAAGTGCAGTTCCTTACATTCCAATCTTGCCAAGTCGGTGTTTATGCCCCTTTCCTGCAAGTAACGGAGCAATGCAGGATGGGTAAGTTCTCCCACCTCTAACTGGTGGAAACTCGGTTCGGATGACTGCTGGCGAAAAGAGAAAGATACGGGACGGATGTGCGGTACTCGCTCCGCTATCTTATTGAGCAAGTAAGGCACATAGTCGGTTGCGTATAGTTCCTCTGCCAATGCGATGATGTTGCCGCCCTTGCCAAGTCCGAAATCGTACCACTTGTTAAGCTCGGTGTTTACCTTGAAAGAGGCATCCTTTTCTTCTCTCAACGGTGATTTGTACCAAAGGCTGTTGCCTTGTTGTTTGACGGGCGTATAGCCCAAACTTTGCAGATAGTCTGCAATGCGTATGTTCTTTACTTCCTGTATGTTCATAATTTTCCTATGGTTTGATGATGATTGTAAAACCGATGAATTGATGAATGTGTATGACAAACTATTGGATAACAATATTATACATCCTCATCATAGTTTCATCAAAGCACTTACCAAAAGAGAAAATCATCATTTGCCATATAGCGTATGGTCTGCCTGACCTGTTTCCTTTTTTCATCAGTAAGATGTTTTTGATGAATGTTTGATGAGAGTACAAACCTTTATATATCAGTGTAGTTATATCCTTATTCATCATTTTATCAAAATAATCAGAGTGTTGTCAACTGTTCTCTTGTTACGGTATAAAACCGTCCTATCCTCCGTATGGGAGAATAGCGGCACTCTCGGGTATAGTCCACTTGATAGGTGTTGTAAGTAAGCGTATTCGGTGCAGGAGTTAATTTCCAGCACTCCTGCAATACCTTACGGACTTGGTGCTTCTCCACCTTTACCTGTGAGTGTACCAGCAAAAGAAGAAGGTCGTTGTAGCAGAAAGAGAAAGTATCCGTACCAACACTATCCATGATGTCAAGGATAAGTTCTTGCATCTCTATCTCCAATCGGTTGCGGTTGCTGCGGATTATCTTCTGTAAGGCTTCTGTATGCAGCAAGGATGGGGCAAACCACATACGGCTTTCCTTTTCGGAGGATAGCTGTCTGTGTTGCAGGAAATGAAGAAAAGCGGGTATCTCCGCTTTCAGTTTTTGCAGAAAGTCGGTATCATCGGACTGCAAGCGTTCAATCTTGCGTACCCAATAGCGTGTTTCTCCTGCATCTATGATTACGGGCAGATACTCGTTGTTGGAGCATAGCACGAACTTGGCAAAGAACGCTATCTCGTCACGGTCTTTGCCTTTAGCTTCCACCTTATAGGATAGGGTTGTACTGAGGTTCTTCAACCTCTCGCTGTCCTCCCTGCGGTTGAGCAGCACCTCATCCACCACGATGAGGAGCTTTCCTGCCCAATCGGAATTGAACTGGCTGCGGAAATCCTCGTTGGTGTTGAACGTGACATTGTTCTGAAAAAGGGCTTTCAGAAAGTTGAGAAACGTACTCTTGCCTGTGTTGCGTTCTTCAGATACCAACAGCAGGATGGGCAACTTTTGGATGGGTTGCAGGTAGAGCAGTTGCAGATAGTCCATCCCCAACTCGTATTGCTCTCCGAAGATGTGCCGTATCAATGATTGGATGTGCGAGAAATCACCCTCCTTTGGTCGGTGGTCTATCGGTTCATAGAGGTTAAGGAACTTACCGACCACAGGGCGGTAGCCGATGTGTTCGGGTACGGTGCAGAAACCGTCATACTTGGGAACGCTGCCGATGTAGTCCTTGCCATAGTCTTGGCGCAGGGTCTCGTTGTTCCACGCGATGCGTTTCTTTACATACCCTCCGTTCAGTCTCGGCTGCTCCACAATCTTGTAGAGCGATGTTCCCACTCGGATGAACTCTTCTTTTGCCACGCTGCCATCTGATGGCGGCTTGTGGCTGTCTTGTTGTTTGTTAGCTGACATAATCAAATGGTTTTAAGTTTGAAAAATACCAGCCACAAAAGTATAATCATTTAATGAATAGGTTGTTACGCAAAATACAGCAGAATATAGAAAAAAGCCCCTCGGAACAAAAACTTTCAAAGGTTTGTCAATGGAGTCGGATTGGAAAGACAAAAAAACTCCCGAAATGCGAATGGTCGGATTTCGCTTTTCGGGAGAAAAAATCAGAGTATCTGTCGTATTGTTGTGCTGACGTACAGATTTAATGACTGCATTACGTCAGTCTCTCATCCCAATCTACGAGAGGTATTTGGGCTTGACTATTTCGGCATTGCCCAACGAAAAGAAGATGGTTTGTTTCTTTTTTCGCAAGTACAGCCTTTTCATGATGGCATTGCGCACCCGCTTTGCTCCGAATGTGCCGAAGTGGAAAGCGAGGGCAATTATCGTTTCAAGGTTGTAAAACTCCATGCTGCACTTGTCGGATAGGCGTATGGTACGCTTTATCTCGTACTCCCTCAATGCGCCACTTTTGCAAAGAGCCTTTATCCCTGCCCGAACGGTCGGGGCGGTGACACCGAACAAATCCAACAACTCGGATTCGTTCATCCATACATCGGTTGTGTCATTTGGCAAAATAACATTGCCGAACTCGTCTATTGTGATGGTACTTCTTTCCATAGCCCTATGCCATTGTTGTGTTCCCAAAAGATTGGTTCAGTTTGTCACCGAACATTGTAAGGTCGTGGTCTATCTTCTGCGTGGTTATTTTCGCATAGAGTTGGGTTGTAACGATGTTCGTATGTCCTAACACACGGCTGACGCTTTCAATCGGCATACCTTTGCTTAGAGCAAGGGTTGCGAACCCATGCCTCGCACAATGGAATGAGATGTCCTTTGTGATTCCGCACTCTTTTATCATCTTTTTCAATGGCTTGCATATAGACCAATAGTTCAGATTCGGGAAAACGGACTTGTCCGTTTGGAACTCCTCGTAACGCTTGATAATCTGCAAAGGGATGTCAAGCAGTTTCACTTGGAACGGGACTTTGGTCTTGTGCCGTTTGGATAATATCCACTTCTCTCCGTTCACCTCCACTATATCATCGGTGGTCAGTCCCTTGACATCCACGAATGACAGTGCGGTAAAGCTGGCAAAGACAAAGATGTCACGGATGTAGGAAAGTTTGGCATCCGCAAATTCGTGTGTCATCAATGTTTTCAGTTCTTCTTCCGTCAGATACTCACGATCCTTTATGTTAGGGCTTATATGGAACTGCGCAAACGGATTTCTCGGTATTAGTCCGTTGAAGTGCGCACGCATGACCACACCTTTCAGCCACATGCAGTTAGTCCATATACTGCCATTCTGCAATCCTCTGTCGGTGGAAAGGAAAACGGCAAACTCCTTGATGAAGTCGGGTGTCAGTTCAAGCATAGACAGGTCGCTTCGCTTGTAGTTAGCCTTGATGAATGCCGCCACATGGTTTCTTGCACGAACCCTTGCCATGTAAGTTCCTTTTACACGGTCCGTCCCCACACGCTTTTGAAACGTTGCGTTGTCCTTGTCAAACGCTCCAAGCAGTGTTTCATACTCGCTGCCGATTCCTTGATAGGCATTGCGCACCATTTCTGCCGTAACATACGCCTCTCTGTCTGAAATGCGCTGGTAGTGCTTGATGATTTGCGCCTTGATGTTGTCTAAAGCGTGGTTAATGTCCCTCGCTTCAATACTCTTGCCTTTGGCTCTGTTGCCCTTCGCATCCCAAAGCGCTTTCGGGATGGTCTGCTTGCAACTGAACTGCGCCACAGTACCGTTGATTGTCACTCGTCCCATGATGGGGACAATACCGTCTTTCTCCTTGCTGCCGTTCACGTAGAACAGCACTTTGAATGTACTTCTTGCCATACTCGTTTTTTTGTTTGCAAAGTTAAATATCAACGAGTTAAACCTTGCTACGCAAAACGGTGACAAACGGTGCAATAGCGTCCTACATGTATTAAATCTTACATCTTCTTGGGTAATGATTTGCAAACCGTTCTCCTGCTATATTCTGCTTTTCCTTGCATTTTCCGCTTTTTCGGTTTGACCTCATCTGACACCGTAACGACATTGGTACAAAGTCTTTTAGCGTCATTTCTCCCATCTCTCTCGGTTGTTCCAGCATTTTTCAGTAATCTCGTTGCTTTCCCAAAAATCGAAGAGGAACAACAAACGGAGATTATAGAAATAGAAGGTGTAATGCCTGAACTTTCGGACTGTTCGGCTTCGCTAACAAAAGAAGATATAAAGAATTTTGAGGTTGAGTTGAATGTAAAGATTCCGGCAGGCATGAAGAACTTTTACCTCAAGTTCAACGGTGGTATGCCATCACCATATTGTTTTCAACCGCAGGACGAGGATTTGGATTGGGTGGAGATAAATGCGTTCTTTCCGATAAAGGAACGCACCAATGCTTTTGAAACAATTGAAGTCATAGCCAAAGACATGTGGAGCAGAAATCTAATGCCAAGCAACCTGTTGCCTTTTGCTATGGATTCGGGTGGAAACTATTATGCGTTGAACTTGAAGAATAAAAAGATTTACTATTACTTGACTGACGAGTGGGACGAAAACGCTTCAAGAGAATACAACTTTGAAACAAATACTCGTTACATCGCCCAGTCATTCAATTACTTTATAAATCATTTCATCGAAGAAGAGGAATAAAGCGGGCAGATAACAAGCGGATCAATCTCCTTTAATGATGATTATCCACCAAACATTAGCATCGAAAAATTATAATTAAACCAATATGAAAGCAAAGATAGGAGATGTCTATACTATCTATAATAATCGTTTAAGGCTTTATACAGCCTGTCAGATTACAAACGTAATAGAGGATAAGGGCGACGCAATTTGTCTTTACCTGGATTGGACTGGAGAATCGCCTCTTCATCTAGTACAGATGGAAAATCTCCAACCTCTTTATATGGATTTCATGTATTGGGAGAGGCAATTATGTATAGCCAATGTCGATATAGATGTTCCAGCTTATTTTATATTTGTAGGTAATATTCCTCCTCTTACAAACGAGGAAAACTCATATTTTGGTACAGGGAATTATGGGTATGATGTATATAGGCAAATTAAATGGCAACAGATTCCTGAAGAAAGGAGAAAAGCGTTTAAGATTGCAATGAAAAGTGAGGAAACAGTATGGCTTAATGGAACTGAATATAAAATAAGTTCGCACTATGTAGATGACGCCCATTGCCCGTTTTCCAAAGCAGATGAATTAAAAGTATTCCCATGTCTTTCTACGCTGGTTCTTAAAGAATATCATCAGGGGCTCATTGAATATTTGGATAATACACCGTTTATTACAGAACTGACATATAAGGCTTGGATATTTGTTACGCGGACCCAAGATGTGGGAAATGGTGGCTTGGGCCACGC
>OGZH01002251.1_pt1 | contig 10999 bp, 10 predicted proteins | sample 1576741 | NCBI WGS metagenome assembly OGZH01 (sample SAMEA3541560, study PRJEB24748) | human gut metagenome | biome: human gut; feature: human-associated habitat; material: faeces | place: China | collected 2012 | reverse complement strand
GGACAGGGCAGTCTGGGCTTCCTCGCTCAGCACATAGTCGACGAACAGCTTGGCGTTGTCCATGTTGGGGGCGTTCTTCACGATGGCGACACCGGCGGGCAGCCACACGGCACCCTCTTCGGGGTACACCAGCGACAGGTCGGCGTCGGGGTTGTCCTTGTTGTCGATGATGGCCTGCACAACGGGGTCCTCGTAGGAAACGCCCACGGCATACTCACCGGCGATGACATTCTTGTACACCTGAGAGGAGCTGGACAGCACGATGCCGTCGATGTTGTCAATGAACTTTGCAATGTAATCCCATGCGGCATCGCTCATGTAGCGGTCGGCCGGGGTGTCGCCCTCGCCCATATCCAGCAGCATGTTGGTCAGCTCGGCAAAGGCGCTGGAAGAAGCGGTGGGGTCGCCCATGGCGATCTTGCCCTTCAGTTCCGGCTGCAGCAGGTCGGCGTAGCCCTTGACCTCAACGCCCAGCTCTTTCAGCAGGGTATTGTTCAGGATGAAGCAGCCGCTGCCGGACAGGTTGCAGTAGGTCACGTTGCCGTCGGTGTTGTTGCGGTAGTTCTCGTCCAGGTTGGCCTCGTTGGGCGAAACATACGACTCCCACAGGTCGGGGTGCTGCTTGTAGAAGTTGAAGTTGATGGCACCCCAGTCGATATCGGCCTGCGGGTTCTCTTTTTCGGCCTCGATACGGGCCAGCACGTCGCCGGTGCCCATGGACTGCAGCTCCACCTCGATGTTGGGGTACTTGACCATAAAGCCGTTGGTCAGGGTGCAGTCGATCTGGGTGTCCGAGTTGGGCGAGTAGATGACCAGCTTGCCGCTGGCTTCTGCTGCGGAAGCAGCACCGGTGGACGCTGCAGCACTGGTGGAGGCTGCGGTGGAGGTAGAAGAAGAGCTGCCGCCGCAAGCGGTCATGGCAGCGGCGGTGCCCAGAACGGCAGCGCCCTTCAGGAAATTACGCCGAGAAATCTTTTTCATGGTATTGTCCCTCCTGTAGAGATTTAAAATCATCGGTGCGTGAAAACTTGACGCAGAATTCACAAACACCTTACAAATCTACTCGTAGTATAAACAATTCCCAAAGTTGGCGCAAGCGAAAGAATATCCAAAGATTTTCGGAAATATTTGGTTGGTTTGTCCGAAAGTTTTTGATAACATTTTGTAATCTTTAACAAAATACCGGGAAATGAGGTGGTCCCGGGATCTGTTCATTCTGGCGATCCCGGCGGGAATTTGCCAATCTGTAAAACAAAACCCGGGCAGGAACGGCACACGGGGTGGTTCCTGCCCGGGGAAAAATGATTTTGGAGATCAACCGTCGGTGGAGGCGCGCTCCACCAGGTTGGTGGGAATGTAGATCTCGGTCTCGGCGGGGGGCTCGCCGCGCATCATCTGCAAGATCAGCTCACAGCTTCTCTGCGCGATGCTCTGGGGGTTGCGCTCAATGGAAGTGAGGGGCGGGTCGGTGAGCAGGGAATACAGGGTGCTGTCGAAGGAAACAATTTTTACATCCTGCGGCACCCGCAGCCCGGCCCGCTTGAGGGCATACAGGGTGCCCAGAGCGGCCGGCTCACTGGAAGCGATGATGCCGTCCAGCGGCAGGCCCTTCTGCACAAAGTCGTACACCATCACTTCCGTTTCGATGGGGGTGGGGTCGATGCCGGGGCGGCGCATGCTATAATTTTCATCCGCCGGGATGCCGTGGGCTTCCAGGGCCTGCCGGTAGCCTTTGTCGCGGTCGAACCGGGTGTAGGCGGAGTGGTGGCTGGAAATGAACAGGATGTGGCGGCAGCCTTTCCGGATCAGCAGCTCCGTGGCGTTAAAAGCAGCGGCCCGGTCATCGTTGCCCACCCAGGGCACCACCCGGTCCACCACGGGGCGGCGGTCGATGCAGACGATGGGCACGCCCCGGTCCAGAATGTCCGACGGGATCTCGTTCAGGTCGCTGATGCACAGGATGCCGTCCACGCATTTGCCGATGAGGGTGCGGAAATAATCCCGCTCCTTGTCGGCGTCGGTGCCGCTGTTGCAGATGAACACCGAATAATTGCGCTGGAACAGCTCTGTTTCAATGGAGTAGGCCAGCTGCGAGAAAAAAGCGTTGGTCACGTTGGGCACGATGAGCCCTACCGTGTGGGAGCGGGCCTCCCGCAGGCTCTTGGCCGACATGTTGGAGATGTAGCCGCAGGAGTTCACCACCGCCAGCACGCGCTTTTCGGTGGTGGCGGAGTATTTGCCCTTTTTGTTCAGGACGCGGGAAACCGTGGCCACGCTCACACCTGCGATCTCGGCAATGTCCCGGATGGACGGAGGATTGCTTGTGTCAGACATACAGACTTGCTCCTTTTATAAAAGGAAATGAAATGCCCCAAAAAGAGGGGCTGCTGCATCCATTATACAGCAATCAACGGAAAATGCAAGCAAAAGGGTAAACGTTTACATGACTTTTTTAAAACCTATTGACAAGGCTTTCGGCCTGTGCTATCTTTAGGATGAGGAAAACGATTACCTGCTTGACAGGAAAGGATCTGCAAAATGGAAAAGCTGCTCTGCCCCAGTATGATGTGCGCGGACTACGGCCGCCTGGCCGAGGAGATCAAGGCGCTGGACGAAGCCGGTGTGGACATCTTCCACTGTGACATCATGGACAGCACCTTTGTGCCCAACATCACCATGGGTCTGATGGACCTCAAGACCATCCGCAAGTACACCAAAAAGCCGGTGGACGTGCACCTGATGATCGAGAACCCCGGCGAGAAGGTGGACTGGTTCCTGGATGCCGGTGCCGACATCGTGTACATCCACCCCGAGAGTGAGCGCTATGTGGTCAAGACGCTGGCGCACATCAAGAGCCGCGGCGCCGCAGCCGGCATTGCCATCAACCCGGACACCAGCCTGGCCACCGTGGAAGAGATGCTGAACCTCTGCGACTACGTCATGGTCATGACCGTCAACCCCGGGTTCGCCGGCCAGAAGTTCATCCAGTTCACCAAGAACAAGGTGCGTGCGCTGGCAGAGCTGAAGGAAAAGTACGGCTTCAAGCTGATGATCGACGGTTCCTGCAGCCCGACGGTCATCGAGGAACTGTCCGCCATGGGTGCCGACGGCTTCATTCTGGGCACCAGCGCCCTGTTCGGCAAGGGCCGTCCGTATGCAGAGATCATTCCGGAGCTGAGGGGAGAAAAGGCATGAGCAACGTCGTGCGTCTGATCAGCGCTTCCAAGAGCGACTTTGAAACGATGACCCCGATGGACCTCAAGGAGTCCATCTATAAGTCCGAGGGCCGTGTCATCATGGGCCAGCACCTGCTGTTTGCAGGCGCAGGCCTGGTGCGCGGCGTGACCAACAGTGAGCTGATGTTCGCCTTCGGCTCTGACATGGTGCTGCTGAACACCATCGACCTGGACAACTGGGACAACAACCCCGGTCTGCAGGGCCTGACCTATCAGGAGCTCAAGGCCCGCTGCGGCCAGCGCCCCATCGGCGTGTATCTGGGCTGCCCCAAGGCTGGCAGCGAGGACGGCGGCAAGAAGGCGCTGTACCGCCGCGAAGGTATGCTGTGCACCCCGGAACATGTGCAGAAGTGCGTGGACATGGGCGTGGACTTTGTCATCCTGGGCGGCAACCCCGGCAGCGGCACCTCCATCACGGACGTGGTGGCCTGCACCAAGTGGGTCAAGGAAAAGTACGGCGACAAGCTGTTCGTCTTTGCAGGCAAGTGGGAGGACGGCATCAACGAAAAGGTGCTGGGCGACCCGCTGGCCCAGTACGATGCCAAGGACATCATCCGACAGTTGATCGACGCCGGTGCTGACTGCATCGACCTGCCCGCACCGGGCAGCCGCAACGGCATCAGCGTGCACATGATCCAGGAGCTGGTGCAGTATGTGCACCGCTACAAGCCCGGCACCCTGGCCATGACCTTCCTGAACAGCTCGGTGGAGGGCGCTGACCCCGACACCGTGCGCCTGATCGCCCTGAAGATGAAGGAGACCGGCGCGGATGTGCACGCCATTGGTGACGGCGGCTTTGCCGGCTGCACCAGCCCGGAGAACATCCACCAGCTGTCGGTGTCCATCAAGGGCCGCCCGTACACCTATTTCCGCATGGCAAGCACCAACATCTGATCCGCAAACAACGGCGTGCCGCTGCACCCTGCGGCGGTGTGCCTCTGTTTAAAAAATAAGGAGTGTGTCTGTATGAAACTGGCAATTGGCAACGACCACGTCGCAGTGGAAATGAAGAAAGAGATCAAGAAGTATCTGGAGGACAAGGGCATCGAGGTCATCGACGTCGGTACCAACAGCACCGAGAGCTTCAACTACCCCATCAGCGGTTACAAGGTGGGCAAGATGGTCGCCTCCGGCGAAGTGGACGGCGGTGTGCTGATCTGCGGCACCGGTGTGGGCATCAGCCTGGCCGCCAACAAGGTCAAGGGCGTGCGTGCCTGCGTGTGCAGCGAGCCCTATTCTGCTCGCCTGAGCAAGCAGCACAACAACTCCAACATCATCGCCTTCGGTGCCCGCGTCATCGGCGTGGAGATGGCCAAGATGATCGTGGACGAGTGGGTGAACGCCAAGTATGAGGGCGGCCGCCATCAGGTGCGCGTGGACATGCTGGCTGAGATCGAGCAGACCCAGGGCCTGAAGGCTGTGGACGAGCAGGGTCAGTGAGCATGAACACGGAACTGGAAGCACTGCGCAGCCGGAATCCGGGCGTGGAGATCCTGCCCGCTGCCGACCCGCAGTTTGCATCGTATGGCCGCCTGCTCACCGGCTTTGACCTGTCGGAGATCGAGGCATGGGGCCGCACGGTCGCCATGCCGGAAAGCGGCAATGCCTACCAGGCAAGCGATGCCGTACTGGAGGCCCTGCCAGCAGCCCAGGCCATCGGCCTTGCCGTGTATGGCGGTATGCCGTTCCAGGCAGGCCCCTGCCGCGGCCACAATCATGTGCTGAACGGCATCGAGTACCACAGCGGCAGCGAGGTGGCCGTCTGCCTGCAGCCCTGTGTGCTGATCCTGGGCCACCTGTGGGATATGCAGGGCAACACCTACGACGGCGCAAAGACCCAGGCCTTTTACTGTGAGGCAGGGCAGGTGGTGCAGACCTACGAGACTACCCTGCACTACACCCCCTGCGCCGTGGGCGATACCTTTTTCACGGCCTGCTTCCTGCCCCGCGGCACCGGCGACGCGCTGCCCGACGGGCCCACGGGCATCCTGAAAAAGCGCAACAAGTGGTTCGTGGCACACCCGGAGAACACGGCCAAAGTCGCCGCAGGCGACTACCCCGGCCTGCTGGGTGCCATGCGCGAGATCAAATAAGCGATCCTTCATTCTGCAAACCGGAAGTACACTGCGATCCGCAGTGCGCTTCCGGTTTTTTTCTATGTGCTGAAAAACTCCCTCAAGGAGGGAGCCTTTGACAGGAGGGGAAACTTTATCGTGTTACAGCAAGGTTCATCGCCGCGCGAAAGCCTCCCTCTGAGAGGGTGGTGCCGAACGAAGTGAGGCGGAAGGAGTTTGGCGCGCAGCGCCTGAGAGGGGTCTTTTTTGGTTTTTATTCGTAATCAATGGGCAGGGTGGGCAGGCCATTGAGCTCCAGCCCGGCGGTGTGGCCCGCGATGTACTGGTAGTAGCCCTGTGCGGCGATCATGGCACCGTTGTCGCCGCAGAACTTCAGCTCCGGCAGGTAGACCTTGGCCCCCAGCTTCTGGGCACCGTCGTTCACCAGCTGGCGCAGACGGCCGTTTGCGGCCACACCGCCCGCCAGACACACCTGCTTTGCACCGGTGTCGGCGGCAGCCAGCAGCAGTTTTTCGGCCAGGATGCCCGCAATGCGCTCCTGGAAGCTGGCGGCAAGGTCCGGCACGTTGACCGCCTCGCCCTTCATCTGGGCCTTGTTCACCTCGTTGAGTACGGCGGTCTTGAGGCCGGAAAAGCTCACGTTGTACTTGCCCTCCACATGGGGCACCGGCAGGCGGTAGGCCTTGGGGTCGCCGGTCTTGGCGGCGTTGGCCACACTCGGCCCGCCGGGGTAGGGCAGACCCAGGGTGCGGGCCACCTTGTCAAAGGCTTCTCCGGCGGCATCGTCCACCGTGTGGCCCAGAATGTGGTAGTGGGTGTAGTCCTGCACTTCCACGATGTGGCTGTGCCCGCCGGAGGCCACCAGGCAGAGGAACGGCGGTTTCAGCTCCGGGTGGGTCAGGTAGAGCGCGGCGATGTGGCCCCGCAGGTGGTGCACCGGCACCAGAGGCTTGCCCGCCGAGTAGGCCAGCCCCTTGGCAAAGTTCACGCCCACCAGCACCGCGCCGATGAGGCCCGGCGCAAAGGTGACGGCCACGGCGTCCACGTCGTCCATGGTCTTGCCTGCGTCCAGCAGGGCCTTTTTGACGGTGGCGCTGATGAACTCACAGTGGCGGCGGCTGGCGATCTCCGGCACGACGCCGCCGTAAAGCGCCTGCTCCTTGACGCTGGTGGAGATGACGTTGCTCAGCAGGTGCCGGCCATCTTCCACCAGAGATGCGGCGGTCTCGTCGCAGGTGGATTCGATTCCTAAAACGATCATAGTTCAGTGGGCCTCCAGCCAGTTTTTGCCAGTATGCACATCGGTGCTCAGGGGCACCGCGTAGTGCACGCAGCCTTCCATTTCCTCCCGCAGGATCTGCGCGGCCTTTTCGGCCTCTGCTTCCGGGGCTTCCACGATCAGTTCATCGTGGACCGTCAGGATCAGGCGGCTTTCCATTTTCTCGTTCCGCAGCCGCCGCCAGACACGCACCATGGCCAGCTTGATGACATCAGCAGCCGTGCCCTGAATGGGGGTGTTGCGGGCCATCCGTTCGCCGCTGGCCCGGATGTTGTGGTTGTTGCTGTTCAGCTCCGGCAGGGCGCGGCGGCGGCCGAACAGGGTGGAAACGTAGCCGCACTGGCGGGCATCCGCAATGGTCTTTTCCATATAGCCGTCGATATTGGGGAAGGTGGCCAGATAGGTCTGCAGGAAGGCCTCTGCTTCCTTGACGCTCACGCCGATGTCCTTGGAAAGGCTGTAAGCGCCCTTGCCGTACATGATGCCAAAGTTGATTGCCTTGGCGCTGGAGCGCAGGCGGGGCGTGACATCCTCAGGCCGGATATTGTAGATCTTGGCTGCGGTGCTGCGGTGGATGTCGGCACCGGAGAGGAACGCCTCCTGCATGTGCGCATCGCCGGTGACATGGGCCAGGATGCGCAGTTCGATCTGGCTGTAATCGGCATCCACCAGCACGCAGCCGGGCTTTGCCACAAAGTAGGCGCGGAGCTTGCTGCCCATCTCGGTGCGGATGGGGATGTTCTGCAGGTTGGGATTGTCAGAGGAGAGCCGCCCGGTGCGGGCCTCGGTCTGATTGAAACGGGTGTGGATGCGGCCATCCTCGCCAATGACCTTGAGCAGACCCTCCACATAGGTGGAGTTCAGCTTCTGGCAGGCACGGTATTGGAGAATGTCCTCCACCAGCGGGATGTCCCGCAGCTTTTCCAGTGTCTCGGCATCGGTGGACCAGCCGTTCTTCGTCTTTTTGCCGTGGGGCAGGCCCATGGTATCAAAGAGCAGGGTGCCCAGCTGTTTGGGGCTGTTGGGGTTGAAATCGGAGGTACCTGCCTCCATCTCGATGCGGGTCAGCACCTGATCCAGCTCCTGCCGCAGCTGCACGCCGAAGGTTTCAATGCCCTCACGGTCTACAAGGATGCCGGTGCGGGTCATATCGGCCAGCACCTGTGCCAGCGGGAATTCAATGTCGTTGTAGAGCTCGTCCTCTCCATTTTCAGTGATCTCCGCCTTCATTTTGGCGAACAGGTCTGCCAGGAAACCGGCATCGGGGTACTCCTCACAGGAGAACGCTGACTTTGCATGGTAGCTGGTGGCAAGGGTGGTGAGCAGATAGTGGGAAGCGGAAGCGTCCAGCAGGTAGGCGGCCAGCTTGCCGTCCCAGACGATGCTGCTGCCCCAGCTGCCTGCGGCCATGGCTCTGGCGTAGAGGGGGGCGGAATCGAACACATCCAGTGTCACCCTGGGGTCGTCCAGCAGGGAGACCAGTTCCTCCTCGGAGAGGGGATACACGGTGGTGTCCTGCACGGCGTACCAGGCCTCCGGCTGCACGACCGCGCTCTTTTTGCCCAGAACAGCAGGGCGTGCGGCCACCAGATAGTGGCCGGAGGGTTCTGCGGGCAGGGACGCAATGGCTGCGTCCACCTCCGGCAGGGTATCGGGGTCCTGTTCCGGAACGATGCCGTCCAGCCCGAACCGGGTGATGAGGGTCTGGATCTCCAGCTCCTGCATCAGACGAACAGCGGCGGGCTTGTTGCCCTCGGTCACCTTGTAGGCCCCTTCCGCTGTGTCGATGGGAGCATCGGTGCGGATGGTGCCCAGCGTGTGGCTGAGGTAGGCATCCTCCCGGCAGGCCAGCAGGTTTTCCCGCTGCCGGGGCTTGATGATCGGGCTGTCCAGATGGTCGTACACGCTGTCCAGGGTGCCGAAGTTCTTGACCAGGGTCATGGCGGTCTTTTCGCCGATGCCCTTCACGCCCGGAATGTTGTCGGAGGTGTCGCCCATCAGGCTCTTCACCTCGATGAGCTGCTTGGGCTCGATGCCGTACTTTTCGTGGATGGCATCCAGATCCATGGTCTCCGTTTTGCTGCGGCCCATGGCGCTGGTGGCCAGCAGCACGGTGGTGGTCTCGCTCACCAGCTGCAGGCTGTCGCGGTCTCCCGTGGCCAGAAAGCAGTCGTCCCTGCGGGCCTCGCAGGCAGCGGCCAGCGTGCCCAGAATGTCGTCGGCCTCCCAGCCCTTTGCCGATACCTGGCGGTAGCCCAGGTCGGTGAGCAGTTCTTTCAGGATGGGCATCTGCTGGGCCAGCTCGTCCGGCATGGCGTGGCGGGTGCCCTTGTAGCCGTCGTACATTTCGTGGCGGAAGGTGGGGTGCTTCAGATCGAAAGCCACGGCCACCTCGTCGGGCTCACACTCCCGGAGCAGGGAATTCATAATATTTAAAAAGCCGAAGATGGCATTGGTATAGCGGCCGTCCTTGGTGGTCAGCAGCTTGATGCCGTAAAAGGCACGGTTGGCAATGCTGTTGCCGTCAATGACCAGTAAACGCATAGTCAGTCTCCTCCATTGCATTATAACTCAATTTATAGTATAACACAAAATGGGGGCCAGCGGGGGATTTTTGCAGAAAAAACAAAAATGCCCTCCCGTGTTGGGAAGGCAGGCGAAGGCGTTACTCCGAGATGGTGATGGCACTCACCGGGCAGGCCTGTGCGGCTTCCACGGCGGTGGGTACGGTGTCGGGCGGCAGCTCGCCCGGCACAGCGACGGCCAGGATGCCTGTCATCTGGAACACCTCGGGGCAGATCCCGGTGCACTGGGTGCAGCCGATACAGAGATCGGGGTCAACGAATGCTTTCATGGGAAGTTCCTCTCTTTCTGAAATGGCTCGCCCTTCGTTCAATCTCAGGGGCGGCTTGTGATAAAGCAAGTATGGACGGAAAGAAGATGAATTATCCCTAGGTTTTTTCCGGCAGATATGATACAATAGAGCACACAGGATCCAGGAGGAAAAACGATGAACATTCAGATCTTTGGCACCAGCAAGTGCTTTGATACCAAAAAGGCCCAGCGCTATTTCAAGGAGCGGGGCATCAAGTTCCAGATGATCGACCTGAAGGAAAAAGAGATGAGCCGGGGCGAGTTTGAGAACGTGGCCCGCGCGCTGGGCGGCCTGTATTAAGTTACTGATATAAAGTACCTGTATTGACTACAGGTTGTGCGGACTCGTCTGCGCAAAGGACTACCAGCAGATTGCTGACCATTGCTGCTTTCCGTTCTTCATCCAGCTCGACAACACCGTCTTTCTCTAACTTTTCCAATGCCAGGTGAACCATGCTGACAGCTCCTTCTACGATCCGTTCGCGGGCAGAAATGATGGCGTCTGCCTGCTGGCGGCGTAACATCACGCTGGCGATTTCGGATGCATAAGCCAGATAGTTGATACGGGCTTCCACAATTTCGATTCCAGCGATGGCAAGACGGCTGTTGAGTTCGTCTTCTAGGCGTTGGGTTATTTCTCCGCTTTCATCGGAACGGAGTGTGACTTTATCAATCGTCTCATTTGTGTCGTAAGCATACATGCCTGCTACTTGCCGAAGAGCGGCATCGCTTTGTATTTGGACAAACTCTCGGATGTTTCCGGATATATCGAAACTGGCTTTGTAGGTGTCTTTTATTCTCCAGACGACCACGGCTCCGATCATGATCGGATTTCCGACTTTGTCGTTGACTTTGATCGGGTCGATGTTCAAGTTTAGGATGCGTAATGTTACGGTTGATTTCAGGAAAAGTGGGTTTACCCAATAGAAACCGTTACTAATGACCGTTCCGGCATATCTGCCGAAAAAAGTCAATACGCGCGAATTGTTTGGCTGGATGATCATAAATCCGGGTAACATGACAACAACGCATATCCCGCAGATGACACCGGCGATGATACTCGGTGTTTGTGGCAGCGATAGTAGATATATGGCTGTCCCTGTTAAAGCAAGCATGATAAGTATAGCCGTAAAACCGGATAATTTGATGCCGTCGAAGTTCTTTTCCTGTGTTTTCATAATGATCGTTATTTGATATTATTTTGATATCACAAAATAAGACAAAGTTTCGGACATATGCAAATAAATTATGGACTTTTTATGAGTAGATATATAAAATATTCTATAGCTTTGTCTACTTAAAAATTACACGATTGGAATTTCAGTTAGACACAGATAATAAGGAGTTTCAGGATGCCCTGCAACTGATCACTCATACACGTCAGTCCGTCTTCTTGACCGGGAAGGCCGGAACGGGTAAATCCACGTTCTTGAAATACATCTGCGCACATACGAAAAAGAAATATGTCGTATTGGCACCGACAGGGATAGCCGCGATTAACGCGGAAGGGGTGACGCTTCATTCTTTTTTTAAAT
>OGZH01002250.1_pt1 | contig 11002 bp, 8 predicted proteins | sample 1576741 | NCBI WGS metagenome assembly OGZH01 (sample SAMEA3541560, study PRJEB24748) | human gut metagenome | biome: human gut; feature: human-associated habitat; material: faeces | place: China | collected 2012 | reverse complement strand
TAGCCTATTACTGCTCATGCGTTGCACAAACGTTACTGCCGTAACAGACACCTTTGGAACTGAAAGTGCCATAAGATAACGTCACACAGACAGCAACAGCAGAGAGAGGAGATATATATGGAAGATCAAGATAGAGACCATATTTCGTCCCGAAGCAATTTCTCCGGGCGTTCCGATCAGGAACTGGATGAGATGCTCGATGAACTCCGCGCCGGAAAAATCGGCATCAACCAGCCAAGCCAGAACTCTTCGGAACACGATTTGGAAGATACGCCCGAAGAGAACGACAACGCTTCAGGTACCGGAAATGCCGCAAAATCCAAGAAGGGCAAGAGCCGCAAGGAAGGCTTCAATCTCAAGGACGAGGTCATAAGCTGGATTCAGGTCCTGGTTGCCGCCGCTATTATCGCATTTTGCGTCAACCATTTCATCATCGCCAACAGCGAAGTCCCGACCAGCTCGATGGAAACGACCATCATGGCTGGCGACCGCGTCATCGGCTCACGGTTAAGCTACAAATTCGGAGATCCGCAGCGGGGTGACATCGCCATTTTCATTTATCCGGATGATGAAGCGAAAGGCATCAAAACATACTATGTCAAACGTATCATCGGTATGCCGGGCGACACGATCGACATCGTGGACGGCAAGGTATTCTTAAATGGTTCCGATACACCGCTCGATAAACAAATGCTTCTCCATAAGCCGGGATGTTCCGGAAGTGGCGTTAAGCGGTGGAGATGCGAAGGCTTATTCGTTCCATCGTGGGGAACATTCTGTTCCACCGTGGAGGAAGTTTTATTCCACCATGGGGGAACAAAACTTTCTCCATAGCGGAACGATTTAATTGTGGCAAGGTATTTCCTTAAGCATTATATAAGGAGGAGAAAGCAAAAGAGAGCGGCGAATGCAGCAAAGAGGAGCAGCAGAAGCGCGATGCGGCGTACACTGATGTTCTTGGGAGGTGCAGCGGCAGGCAATGGTTCCCGTTCTAACAATTCTTCCAGGCTGCTCATTATTTTCTTGTGCGGGTATTTCTTCAGTTCTTCGGCGGTGGTCATGCCATGCGTGATGCCTGCAAAATCCACTCCGGCCTTTTGTGCGGTTTCTGCATCTACCGTACTGTCACCGATGTATAGTGTTTCGGCCTTGGTGGCATGGAGTTGCCTGATGGCAAGCAGCAGCCCTTCCGGCGACGGCTTGGGCGTTTGCACATCTTCTCCGCCGATGATGATGTCAAGAAAGTCTTCGGGAAAATGCTGGTCCAGCAGCTCCTTGATGCGGTAGCGGAATTTGGTGGATATAATTCCGATGCGGGCGCCTGAATCTTTCAAGGCTGCCAGTACCGACTTGGTTTCAAGGAAAAGCACGGTGTTGACGGTCATGTGCGTATCTGCCTCTTTTATATATTCTTTTTTGAATTCAGCCAACTGGCGGGTATCGGTTACACCGGAAAGAATGGAAAAAGATTCTTCCAGCGTTTTGCCGATGGTGCGCTTGATGTCGTTGTCGGTCGGGCGGGTATAGCCGTGGCGGTTCAGCACGTTGCGGAAACAGGTGACGATGCCGCGTGAAGAATCGGCAAGCGTATAATCGAAGTCAAAGAGGTAAGTTGTATAGTTCATTTGTTTTTTTACGCAAACATAAATAAAAAACATGAGTTCCGAATACTTTATCTTGTAGAAAACTCTCTTTATCCGTTTTGGCGATACGGACGAAAAAATATGCAAAAAGTGTGAAAACATACACATTTTTTATTATATTTGTATTCAGACATACTTATGGAAATAAGTGTTATTTCATGTTGGGTTGTTTTAATAAGCAGTTTGAATATGTTAACCGTATCATATTATGAAAATATTGAGATCCATTTGTACAGTCTTACCTGTCCTGTTGCTATCCTCTTGCATGCAGCGGGACGCTCTGAAAGCCGCAGGCGAATGTTATGCAGACTATGTAAATCCGTTTATCGGTACTGATTTTACCGGAAATACGTATCCCGGCGCACAGGTTCCCTTCGGCATGGTGCAACTCAGTCCCGACAACGGGCTTCCCGGTTGGGACCGCATTTCGGGATATTTTTATCCCGACAGTACGATTGCCGGTTTCAGTCACACCCATCTCTCGGGTACAGGGGCGGGCGATTTGTATGACATTTCCTTCATGCCGGTAACCCTTCCTTATAAAGAGGCGGAAGAACCGTTGGGCATCCACTCCCGGTTTTCGCATGCCGATGAGGCGGCAAGCGCAGGTTACTATCGCGTGCTCCTGAAAGATTACGATATCAACGTAGAGCTTACTGCAACCGAGCGTTGCGGCATTCAGCGCTATACCTTTCCCCAGACTGATGCAGCCGTTATCCTGAATTTGAGGAAAGCCATGAACTGGGACTTTACGGAAGATTCCTATGTAGAGAAAGTGGATTCCGTTACTATTCAGGGCTATCGTTTTTCTGACGGATGGGCGCGCGGTCAGCGCATCTTTTTCTGTACACGCTTTTCCCGTCCCTTTGAGACGATGCAGCTGGATTCGGCAGCAGTCCTGAAAGATGGAAAAAGAATCGGGACTTCGGTCATAGCACGTTTTGACTTTAAGACAACAAAGGGAGAACAGCTCCTTGTGAGCACGGCCATTTCGGGGGTAAGCATGGAAGGGGCAGCACGTAATCTGGCGGCGGAAGTACCTGATGATGATTTCGATAAATACCTTGCTGCCGCACGCAAAAACTGGAACGAGCATTTGTCACGGATAGAAATCGAGTGCGGCAATCGCGATGAAAAGGTGAAGTTTTACACGGCCCTTTACCACTCGATGCTGGCTCCTACCATCTATGCCGATGTGGACGGTTCTTATTACGGGCCCGACAGGCAGGTACATAAAGCCGACGGATGGACGAATTACAGCACTTTCTCCTTATGGGATACGTACCGTGCCTCTCATCCGCTTTATACTTATATAGAGCCGGCGCGTGTGAACGACATGGTGAAATCCTTCCTTGCCTTTTATGAGCAGAACGGTCGCCTGCCGATATGGAATTTTTATGGCAGCGAAACGGATATGATGATAGGCTATCACTCCGTACCGGTCATTGTGGATGCCTGTCTGAAAGGTATAGGGGATTTTGATGCTAAGAAGGCTTTGGAGGCTTGCGTGGCGACAGCCAATATGGATGATTATCGGGGCATCGGCCTTTATAAGAAGCATGGATATGTGCCTTACAACGTGACGGATAGCTATAATGCAGAGAACTGGTCGCTCTCCAAAACCCTGGAGTATGCTTACGATGATTACTGTATAGCCCGCTTGGCCGAGAAGCTGGGTGAGCGGCAGGTAGCGGATGAATTCTACAAACGTTCGCAGAATTATAAGAATATATATAATCCGCAGACATCTTTCATGCAGCCGCGTGATGACAAGGGAGCTTTTATAGACGGTTTCTCGCCGGATGATTATACGCCGCATATTTGCGAAAGCAACGGTTGGCAGTATTTCTGGTCGGTGCAGCAGGATATTGACGGGCTGATAGCCCTGACCGGCGGGAAGGAGCGCTTTGCGCAGAAGCTTGACAGTATGTTCACGTACCGCCCTGCCGATGATGAGGAGCTTCCTATTTTCAGTACCGGTATGATAGGGCAGTATGCGCATGGCAATGAACCGAGCCATCATGTTATTTATCTGTTCAACAAAGTGGGGCAACCCTGGAAAACCCAGAAGTATGCGTCGGAGGTGATGCGTGAGCTGTATAAGAATACGCCCGCCGGCTTGTGCGGTAATGAGGATTGCGGGCAGATGTCTGCCTGGTATGTATTCAGCGCCATGGGATTCTATCCTGTAAATCCGGTTGGCGGTGAGTATGAAATAGGTACGCCGCTGTATCCGGAGGTAAGGATGCGGTTGTCCAATGGCAAAACCTTTACGGTTCTTGCTCATGGGGTGAGCGGGAAGAATAGGTATATCCGGTCGGTGAAGCTCGACGGAAAGCCTTATGACAAAAGTTATATTACGCATGAGCAGATAATGAACGGAAGTATTCTGGAGTTCGAAATGGGAAGTGAACCCGGAAAAGCATGGTATTGAGCTTACCTTGAAATAATATATGGAAGATGAGTTTGACATAGTGTACAGGCAACTTTTCCGGAAATACTATGCGAATCTGCTGTTTTATGCAACGCGCATGGTAGGGGAGGAAGATGCCGAGGATGTGGTGCAGGAAGTGTTTGTGGAGCTCTGGCACAGAAAAGACAGTGTGACAGTGGGCGAGCAGATACAAGCTTTTCTGTACCGGGCGGTTTATACCCGTGCACTGAATGTGTTGAAACATCGCGACATCAAGAACAGCTATGAAGCAGTCATGCAGGAAGTGTACAATAAGCGCGCCCTGTTTTACCAGCCGGATGATAACGACGTGCTGAAACGGATAGAAGACCGGGAATTGAGGAAGCATATCATCAGCGCCATCGACGAATTGCCGGAAAAATGCAAGCTGGTATTTAAGCTCAGCTACTTGCACAATATGAAGAATAAGGATATTGCCGAAGCCATGGATGTATCGCTCCGTACGGTAGAGGCTCATATGTATAAGGCATTGAAATTTTTGCGTAGCCGGCTGGAAGGTTATATCCGGAACAAATAGCTGTAAGGTTTTGATTGTAAGATAAATATTTTTTTGTTGAAAAAAAGTGTTTGCTCGCGTAAGTGTTTTCCATAGGTGTGGTTGTTCTATTTAAGAAAACGGTGCATTGCCGTTTTCCTATATGGAAAACTAACCTAAGTATGATTGCGGATATCTCTCTTAGGTTAGTTTTTGTTTTTAATCTAAATGAATGATAGTATATGAGATATATGAAAATAGAAACGCTTATATCGGCAGGTGTTTTAATGCTGTCTCAATGATATTGAATTCCGGTTGTTCCGAAGCGGGTAATGGCAGAAAACAGACTACGGAAAATCCCGGAGCGATTTTCGGGGAAGTGAAGTCTGCCGCCGGTGCAAAAATGTTGACTCCCATTGCGCTCAGAGGAGATAAAAAGCTACGGGACATTTGTTTTTTGAATTGAGTGAACCGGCAGAACAGGAGGTTGCCGTTACTTTCAAACTGGATTCCAGGATATTGGATGCTTATAACCAGTTGAATGGTACGGGGTATACGATGTATCCAGCAGACAAACTGTTGCTGGAAAACAATGGCAACGTGGTTGTTGAAGCCGGTAAAAGTAAGTCTGCCACACTTGCACTGGATATACTGCCGGGTGGAATGGAAGGGGCTACCTATGCTGTGGCTGTATCGGCAGTAGCTACTGCGGGAACGGAAAAACATACGGACAACAAGGCCTTTATTTATTTGGTAAAACCGCTTGCAGCCATGCCGGAAGTCAATGCGGGACGCAAGGTAAAGAATTTATGTTATGTGGAAGTCAATCGTGAAAGTATGTTGAATGCGGGTGAGTACACGATGAAGAGCGATAAGTCTCCTTTCTTTGACATAGCCAGTGTATTTGCAGCCAATATCCGTTTGAGCGCGGATGATGTTCCTTATGTTTCGTGTAACGAGCAAACCAGATTTGTACTTGATAATATCGAGCAGACTGTACGCCCGTTACAGGCAAAAGGCATAAGAGTTCATCTCTCTATCTTGGGAGACCACACTGCTGCCGGTATGCGTAGTCTTTCGAAAGATGCCGCCCGCGCCTTTGCAAAGGATTTGAAAGCGTATATCGATATTTATGGATTTGACGGCATAGACTTTGATGATGAGTATTCTACCTATGCTACCGACCAGGCTGTGGAGCCTTATATCCCTTCGGATGCTGTGGCTCCAAGCATTGAGGAATGTACCCCGCAGCGTTATGCCGATTTGGTGTATGAAAGGTGGAGCGGAAAGCAGTATGAACGTACCGGATGGTAACCGAAAGGTTGCCACTCCGATGTACAAATAGACATTTTTTCTTTAATTATCGGTTGGATTAGTAAGTGTTTTTGGAGATAAGGTTGTTCTAATATTGTAACATGAACAGGAAAATGGGCAAATTGGATGAAAAAATAATAGTAAAGTTTTTAGCGGGTGAATGTTCGGAAGAGGAACTTCGCTCGTTGAATGTCTGGTTGGAGGAGTCGGAAGAGAATGCTCATGAATTATTTACATTAGAGGAACTGTACCATTTGGGAAAATCCGATGCGGCTTCTGAGGAAGCACTCCTTGCGAAGGCTGAAAAACAATTGTCGCAAAGGCTCGGAGAGGAGCGGGAGCGTAAGTTGAAGCGTACACTGTTTCACCGGTGGATGCAATATGCAGCTATCGCAGTCGGTGCTTTTTTTATAGGAGGTATGGGCTACTGGTTCTATCAGGCGGGTAGCCGTAGTTCCGAATCTTTGGTCACTGTTACGGCCAATGAAACCATAAAGGAGCTGATGCTTCCGGATGGAACCAAAGTATGGTTGAATAAAAACACGATTTTGCAATATCCCCGTAATTTTGAAGGTGGCAAGAGACATGTGTATCTGAACGGAGAAGGTTTCTTTGATGTGAAGAGAAATACAGCCAAGCCTTTTATCGTACAAAGCCATGCCATGCAAGTGAGGGTATTGGGAACAACCTTTAATTTGAAGTCCGGGGAAAACGGACAAAGGGCGGTAGCCACCTTATTGAAAGGTGAGGTAGAAGTAAAGGGCAATCATGGTGAAGGCATGATAGTGCTTTCGCCGGGGCAACAGGCCGAATTGGACGGAATGACCCGACGACTGACGGTGAAACCTGCAGAACCGGGTATAGAGGGCTGGCATGATACGGCATTCGATTTAAATCAGACGGACATACGCACGCTTTGCAAGATTTTGGAGAGAGCCTATAACGTGAAAATCATTATAGCACTGGATGTGGACATTGAAAGAACATATTCCGGACCGTTGAAGAAGAAAGAAAACGTAGCTGCCACATTGGATTTGATAAAGAATTCCATCGGTATCAAATACAAGGTAATAGGCGAAAACGTTTTTATATCTTCTTCCAAATCCAAATAGAACAGGCTTGTTTTGTTTATTGATAATCTGAAATTCAAATATTATGAAAAAACTTTTATTGGCATTTGCCTTTTTATGCTGTTTTACGAGCATAAAGGCTAAGGATTGGGTACAGTATGTAAATCCTTTGGTGGGTACTCAATCCACATTCGAGCTTTCTACCGGAAACACCTATCCCGCCATTGCGCGTCCGTGGGGAATGAATTTTTGGACACCGCAAACCGGAAAAATGGGGGATGGCTGGCAATATGTCTATACGGCCAATAAAATCCGAGGCTTCAAGCAGACGCACCAGCCCAGTCCATGGATAAACGATTACGGGCAATTCTCCATTATGCCTGTTACCGGGCAACCTGTTTTCGATGAGGACAAACGTGCAAGCTGGTTCTCGCATAAAGGTGAGGTTGCGTTGCCGCATTATTATAAGGTATATCTGGCGGAGCACGATGTGGTGACGGAGTTTACTCCTACCGAACGTGCCGTGCTGTTCCGTTTCACATTTCCGGAAAATGAACATTCCTATGTGGTGGTAGATGCTTTCGACCGCGGTTCCTATATCAGGATTGTACCGGAAAAGAACCGGATCATCGGATATTCCACCCGTAACAGCGGCGGTGTACCGCAGAATTTCAGAAACTACTTTATTGTAGAGTTCGACAAACCTTTTACATATACCGCTTCTGTTAAAGACAGTGTAATTCAGGAATCGCAGAAAGAGCAGCAAGCTGCCCATGCAGGTGCGATTATCGGATTTAAGACGAAGAAAGGCGAGATTGTGCATGCACGTGTTGCTTCTTCTTTTGTCAGCTACGAACAGGCTGAGCGGAACTTGCTCGAATTGGGTACGGACAGTTTTGACACGCTGGTGCAGAAAGGACGTGATGCTTGGAACAATGTGTTGGGCAAGATTGAAGTGGAGGGCGGAAACCTCGACCAATACCGCACTTTCTATTCCTGCCTGTACCGCTCGCTGCTTTTCCCCCGTGCTTTTTACGAGTTGGACAAGCAGGGTGCTCCCATTCACTACAGCCCCTATAATGGGGAAGTGCTTCCCGGCTATATGTACACCGATACGGGTTTCTGGGATACATTCCGTTGTCTGTTTCCTTTCCTTAATCTGATGTATCCGTCGGTAAACAGGGAAATTCAGGAAGGACTGGTCAATACTTACAAGGAAAGTGGTTTCTTTCCCGAATGGGCGAGTCCGGGACACCGTGGCTGCATGATCGGCAATAATTCGGCTTCCGTTTTGGTCGATGCCTATTTGAAGGGTGTTAAGGTAGAAGATGTAAAGACTATGTATGAAGGGCTGCTTTACGGAACGGAGCATGTACATCCGGAAATATCATCTACCGGACGTTTGGGCTATGAATATTACAACAAGTTGGGATATGTTCCTTATGATGTGAAGATTAACGAGAATGCCGCCCGTACGCTGGAATATGCTTATGACGACTGGTGCATCTATAAGCTTGCCAAAGCTTTGAACCGTCCGAAAAAGGAGCAGGAGTTGTTTGCAAAGCGTGCCATGAACTACCGTAATATTTTTGATAAGGAAAGTCTGTTGATGCGCGGGCGTAATAAAGACGGTAAGTTCCAGACACCGTTCTCACCGTTGAAGTGGGGGGATGCCTTTACCGAAGGAAACAGTTGGCACTACTCCTGGTCGGTATTCCACGACCCGCAAGGATTGGTCGATTTGATGGGGGGCGAAAAGGTATTTGCCAATATGCTCGATTCCGTATTTATTGTTCCGCCTGTATTCGATGATAGCTACTACGGACAAGTCATCCATGAAATACGTGAAATGACTGTAATGAATATGGGCAATTACGCACATGGTAACCAGCCTATACAGCACATGATTTATCTCTATAACTACATCGGACAACCCTGGAAAGCGCAATATTGGCTGCGTCAGGTGATGAACCGCATGTACACACCCGGTCCGGACGGTTATTGCGGGGATGAAGACAACGGGCAGACTTCGGCATGGTATGTATTCTCCGCATTAGGCTTCTATCCGGTTTGTCCGGGTACGGACGAATATGTATTGGGCGCTCCCTTGTTCAAGAAAGCCGTTCTGCATTTTGAAAACGGAAACTCGCTGACGATCGATGCCGGAAACAACAGTGCGCAGAATGTCTATATACAGTCTCTTCAGGTCGACGGAAATGAATATACCAAAAACTATCTGCGCCACGGAGACTTGCTGAAAGGCGGTACGCTGAAATTCGAAATGGGCGATAAGCCCAACCTGCAGCGAGGTGTCCGTGCGGAAGATTATCCGTATTCGTTTTCTAAGGAAAAGCGTAGGTAGCTGCATGTTTTTTGTACCATTACACAATAAAAGATTACCGGAAAAACATGAAAACAATATTATGGATTGTCAGTCTGCTGCTGGTAATATGCGGATGTACTCCCAAACCGACAGAAGTCGTTTCGCCTGATGGTCATATCCGCCTTCAGTTTGCATTGGATGACCACAACCGCATGACGTATCGGATAGATGTGGATGATACGGCTTTTGTAGCCCCTTCTGCTTTGGGATTCCTTGCCGGAAAGGGTGTGAATCTTTCGGAGGGTATGAAAGTTGTCGGTACGGAGTTTTCCGCTGCGGACGAGACATGGACACAACCTTGGGGAGAGAATAAGAGTATCCGTAACCATTATAATGAAATGGCGGTTTGTCTGTCTGATGAGGCGGATACGAAACTGACCCTTCGCTTTCGGGTATTTGACGACGGAGTCGGTTTCCGGTACGAGTATGAAGTTGCCGGAGTAGACAGCATCTTTGTTACGGACGAACTTACCTCTTTCAATATGGCGCAGGATGGAATTTCCTGGTCTATTCCTGCCAACTACGAAACATATGAGCTGTTATATCGTACACAGCCGCTCAGCAAGACTGATAACGCAAACACTCCGATGACCTTTAAGGTAGGTAAGACTTACGCCAGTATTCACGAAGCCGCATTGACGGACTTTCCTGAAATGACTTTGCAAAATACCGGCGGCTGCGGATTCAAATCCGAGTTGGCTCCATGGCCCGACGGCATTAAGGCTAAGATAGAAGGCGGCAGTTTCAATACGCCCTGGCGTACTGTACAGATAGCTTCGAAAGCTGTGGGACTGATAAATTCAGCACTTATCCTGAACTTGAACGAACCCTGCGTTTTGGAGTCTACCGACTGGATTCGCCCGATGAAGTATGTAGGTATATGGTGGGGTATGCATCTGGGTGTGGAGAGCTGGGTGATAAACGACCGCCACGGCGCCACTACCGAAAATGCAAAACGTTATATTGATTTTGCCGCAGCCAACAACATCGAAGCCGTTATGTTCGAAGGCTGGAATGAAGGTTGGGAGAACTGGGGCGGAACGCAGAACTTCGATTATACCAAACCGTATGCCGATTTCGATATAAAGGAAATAGCAGCCTATGCCCGGAAGAAGGGTGTTGAGATTATCGGTCATCATGAAACGGGAGGAAATATCTGTAATTACGAAAATCAGTTGGATAAGGCTTATGAATGGTATGCCGATTTGGGTATCCATAGCGTAAAGACCGGGTATGCCGGTGGTCTTCCCAACGGTCACAACCACCACGGACAGTTCAATGTGCGGCATTACCGTAATGTCGTGAAAACGGCTGCCAAGTATCGTACTACCCTCGATGTGCATGAGCCGATAAAGGATACCGGTATACGTCGTACCTATCCCAACATGATGACCCGCGAAGGCGCCCGCGGCATGGAGTGGAATGCCTGGAGCGAAGGTAATCCGCCGGAACATCATGTGATGTTGCCGTTTACCCGTTTGCTGGGTGGTCCGATGGATTATACGCCGGGTATCTTTGATGTGCTGTACAAGCGTGCCAAAAACAATCCCGACTGGAAAAAGTGGAATATGAAAGACAGTAAGGATTGCCGTATCAATACCACGCTTGCCAAGCAGATAGCCAATTGGGTGATACTTTACTCTC
>OGZH01002238.1_pt1 | contig 11051 bp, 8 predicted proteins | sample 1576741 | NCBI WGS metagenome assembly OGZH01 (sample SAMEA3541560, study PRJEB24748) | human gut metagenome | biome: human gut; feature: human-associated habitat; material: faeces | place: China | collected 2012 | reverse complement strand
CGGACACCCGCAGTTGTAGTGCAGGTAACTCGCCACCAGCACCGTGATAGCCGTTTTTCCGCTACCGCCCTTTTGTGTGGCGAAAGCCACGTTCAAAGTCTGTCTATCCATATCGTCAATCAATTAGTTATTCATTCGGTTGCCTAAGCAATCGGTTATCTGTTCATTCAATCAATCAGCCAATCAGTCAATCGGTCATTCAATCGGTCAGCCGTACAGCCAGCCATTTGTTCATCCGGTCAGTTCATCATCCGTTTGTCCGTTCATTCATCCGTCCAATCATCCGACCGTTTATCCGGCTGTTTAGCCGTTTAACCGTTTAGCTGTTTAGCTGTTTAGTCATTCATCCGGCTAACCGTTTAGCCGTTCGTCCGTCCGTTCATCCGGCAAAATCATCATCCGTCCGGCTGTTCATTCAGCTAATCATCCACTCGTTTGGGCATCCGGTTGAACAGCCGTTTTACCGCTTCCACGGCGCAAAGGAATATCAAAATATCGGTAGATTATCCGCTTGATTATCAACGTGTCGCACCTTGTCTTTCCACCCGTAGGTTTGTCGCATACAGGCATAATGACCGGACGGGAAAAGGGCTGTTACTTTGCAGCCGTGAACCAAAATTCAGAGAAGATGAACAAGAACAGTAACCGCCCGAAGGACTGCCCCGGCAGTCGGCAACAGACAAGGGCATCTCCAATCTGTCCGGTAGGACGGATTTTAATTTCAACCGAAATTAGCAAGTTGTGTGCTGCGGCACTCGCTTCGCTTTCCGTGCCACACCACCACCTTGCCCCGCTGGTGCAAAATCCGCCGGAGTTGGATTTTCCTTTGCGGGGGAGAGCCGTAAGCATACGGCAGTTTTCAACCCATGTTTCACTTAAAATTTGATAGGACTATGGATAGTCAGAAGAAGTATTCCAACAACCACGGGCGAAAGCCCAAAACCGACAAGATGCGCCACCGCTACGTGTTCCGTCTGGACGACGGGGACAACGCCCGTTTCCTTGCCCTTTTCGACGAATCCGGCAAGGCAACCCGTGCCGAGTTTATCGTTTCCGCACTCTTCGGCAAGGAGATAAAGGTCGTCAAACTGGATAAGGGCACACAGGATTTCTACATGCGCCTGACCTCTTTTCATTCCCAGTTCCGCAGCATCGGCGTGAATTACAACCAATGCGTGCGTGCGCTCAAATCCAATTTTTCGGAGAAGAAGGCACTCGCTTTCCTCTACAAACTGGAACAGCACACCCTCGAACTGGTGGAACTTAGCAAACAAATTTCCGCACTGGCGGAAGAGTTTCAAACCAAATATCCCGTCAGATGATAGCCAAGATTTCACACGGCGGCAGCCTGTACGGGGTGCTTGCCTACAACCAAATTAAAGTGGACGAACTTCATGCGGACGTGCTTTTCGGCAACCGGATTATCGAACCGCCGGGTGACAATCCCTATACGATAGAGCATATTTCCCGTTCGTTCGGGGACTACCTCGCCGCCAACCGCAAGACCGAGAAACCTATCCTGCACATCTCGCTCAACCCCGATCCGAAAGATTGCGTGAGTGAGGAACAGTTCATAAAGTTGGCGGAGCAGTATATGCAACGCATGGGCTTCGGCGACCAGCCTTATATCGTTTACCGCCACAACGACATCGGACGGGAACACCTGCATATCGTTTCCGTCCGTGTGGACGAAACCGGGCGGGCGATTTCCGACAGTTACGAACACGAGCGTTCGATGAAGGTCTGCCGGGAACTGGAACAGCAGTTCGACCTTACCCCGGCTACCAAAAAGGAGTGGAAGGAAGGGCTGCCCTTGTCGCCCGTCGATTACGAGGGCGGCAACCTCAAAGGGCAGTTGGCGGGAGTGATCCGACCGATAGCCCGTGAGTGGCGTTTCCAGACATTGGGCGAATACCGTGCGGTACTTTCGCTCTACGGTATCAGCGTGGATGAAGTCAAAGGGGAATATGGCGGACGGGAGTATCACGGCTTGTCCTATTCGGCAACCGACAAGGACGGCAACAAGATCGGCAAACCGTTCAAGTCTTCCGTGTTCGGTAAGGAAGCGGGCATTGCCGCACTGGAAAAGCGTATGCTCTCTTCCGCCGCATGGATGAAGAGCCACAAGGACATTGCCACCGATACCGCCGCCCGCATAGCGTCCGCCATGCAGACCGCAGGGCGTGACCGGGTACTTTTCGAGCGTGAACTCATGCGGCAGGGTATAGGCGTGGTATTCCGCACCAACGAAGCAGGGCGCATCTATGGGGCGACCTTCATCGACCATGCCGACAAGACCGTTTTCAATGGTTCCCGTCTGGGTAAGGAGTTTTCAGCTAACGTGTTCAACGACCTTTTCGCCGGGCAGGATGGTATTCACCCGCAGCAGCAATCCGCCGGAGTGGAACGTCCCGCACAGCAACAGGAGCATACGGGCGCATCCCAGTGGAACGGGCATGATACCGAATACCAACCCGACCATAAGGACAACACCGCCCAAAACGTGGCGGACGCTTTCAGCCTGTTCGCACCCGTGCAGGGCGGCGCATCCGGCGACGAGCCCGCACCGCCACAGCGGAAAAAGAAGAAAAGGCGCAGGTACGGCAGGCAGCAGTAACTTTCCACAGTATTTACAATTTTAAAAGTATATCAATATGCAAAACGAAGATGATTTGCGTGGACTTGCCAAAGTAATGGAGTTCATGCGTGCTATCAGCATTTTATTTGTAGTAATCAATATTTATTGGTTCTGTTACCAATCTATTCAGGAATGGGGCATCAATATCGGCGTAGTCGATAGAATCCTGCTCGGTTTCCAGCGCACCGCCGGGCTGTTTTCCAGTATCTTTTGGACGAAGCTCTTTGCCGTACTGTTCCTTGCCCTTTCCTGCTTGGGGACAAAGGGGGTGAAGGAACAAAAGATTACTTGGCGCAAGATAATCCTTTTTGGCGTGACGGGCTTGTTGCTGTTCTTTTTCAACTGGTGGCTCTTGGCACTCCCTTTGCCCTTGTCGGCAAACACGGTGTTCTACATCGCCACCCTCACAGCCGGATATATCTTTCTGCTCATGGCAGGGCTATGGATGTCCCGCCTGCTCAAAACCAACCTGCTTGAAGACGTGTTCAACGTAGAGAACGAATCCTTTATGCAGGAAACCGAATTGAAGGAAAACGAGTATTCCGTCAATCTCCGCACCCGGTTCTGGTTCAGGGGAAAGACGTATGACGGATGGATTAACCTTGTTAACGTTTTTCGTGCGACAATGGTATTGGGAACTCCGGGCAGCGGGAAGTCCTATGCGATTATCAATCAATATATTAAACAGGTTATCGAAAAAGGTTTTTCCGTTTTCTTATATGATTTCAAATATCCCGACCTCTCCGAGATTGCTTACAACCACTTGATTAACAATCTGGACGGGTACAAGGTCAAACCGAAATTCTACGTGATAAATTTCGATGATCCGGCGGGTAGCCACCGTTGCAATCCCATACACCCGGACTTTATGACGGACATATCCGATGCTTACGAGAGTGCGTACACGATTATGCTCAACCTCAATCGGACTTGGATCAGCAAGCAGGGCGACTTCTTTGTTGAATCACCTATCATCTTGTTAGCCAGTATTATATGGTACTTGAAAATCTACAAGAACGGCAAGTATTGCACCTTCCCCCATGCGATAGAATTTCTGAACCGGAAATACGCTGATATTTTCCCCATCCTGACAAGTTACCCCGAACTGGAGAACTATCTTTCCCCGTTCATGGATGCTTGGGAAAGCTCGGCGGTGGAGCAGTTGCAGGGGCAGATAGCCAGTGCCAAAATCCCGCTTTCCCGCATGATTTCCCCGGCACTCTATTGGGTGATGACGGCAGATGATTTCACGCTCGACATCAACAATCCCGAAGAACCGAAAGTGCTTGTAGTAGGTAACAATCCCGACAGGCAGGGCATATACGGCGCAGCGTTGGGACTGTATAACTCCCGAATTGTCAAGCTGATAAACAAAAAGAAACGGCTCAAATCCGCCGTTATCATTGACGAGTTACCAACCATCTACATGCGTGGGCTGGATAACTTGATTGCCACTGCCCGAAGCAACAAGGTAGCCGTCATGTTGGGCTTTCAGGATTTCAGCCAGTTAAAAAGGGATTATGGCGACAAGGAGAGTGCCGTGATCTGCAATACCGTCGGCAATGTCTTTGCAGGTCAGGTCGTTGCCGAAACCGCCAAAACGTTAAGTGAACGTTTCGGCAAGGTCTTGCAGAAACGGCAGAACATGACCATCAACCGCAACGAGACTTCCGTTTCCATCAATACCCAGATGGATAGCCTTATCCCGGCGTCCAAAATCAGCAACTTAACGCAGGGTATGTTCGTCGGTGCAGTTGCCGATAACTTCGACGAGCGCATCGAGCAGAAAATTTTCCATGCCGAGATTGTCGTGGATAACGAGCAGGTCAAGCGGGAAACCGCCCGTTACGTGAAGATACCGCAGATTATCGACTTCACCGACAAAGACGGTAACGACACCATGCAGCAGCAGATTGATGCGAACTACTACCGCATCAAGAACGAGGTCAAGCAGATTGTCGCCGATGAAATAGAGCGTATCAAGGCTGATCCCGAACTCTCGCACCTGATTAAGAACGTGTAATAAAAGAAAAACGGATATTCCACCGGCAATGTGTCCGTCCGGAATATCCGTTTCCTGTTTCTCCATTATACAATAATGTATAGGCTTATAATCTCCGTTCGTCTTATACGACAAACCTACAAACCGGACGAAAAGTAACGACAGCCCGCCAAAAACTTGCTAATTATCAATGCTTTCCCCTATATATTTACGTCCGGTTTCCACTGAAACCGTTAGTATTCACCATTAAAAATTTAAGTTTATGGACGAAAGACCGGACAACAGCGAACAACTGATGGATATTCTTCTTGTCATGGATCAGGAGAAAAAGACCATCCAAGCCGTCAGCGGAGTAAAGGACGGAGAGTTACAAACCAAGAACCCGTTAGAGGACAACAACGACCTGCTACGGGTAGATCGCCACGGCGATATGTTCTCCAACTTCTTTTCCAATCTTTGGAACCAGTTGAAAGATCCCACCCGTTTCCATTTCTTCCGTGTGCCGGAAGAGGATGTGCAACGGGTAGCGGCAGATTTCCAGCAGACCGTGCAGAACCCCACGCCCGAAGGACAGGCACGCATGGGACAGTACGAGGTACAACATCCCGCACAGGCACAACAACAGGGCGAGCAACAGGCACAGCCTGCCGCCGGGCAGCAACAACAGCAGCCGACAGATGCACCGCAGCAAGGGCAGGCGCAGCAACAGCCGCAGTACAAGTACGATGTGGATAAGATAGATTGGAACTCGCTCGCCAATCTCGGCATCAAACGTGAACAGATCGAGCAGAACGGTATGCTCGACCAGATGCTACGGGGCTTCCAGACCGACAAGACCGTCCGGGTATATTTCAATCTCGATTCTATCTCCCATGCCAACGACAGCCAGCTTTCCTTGCGTGAAGCTCCCGACGGCAGGGTAGTCGTTTGCAGCCACGGTATTCTCGATCCCCAAAAGTTGCAGCAGCAATTCTTCGGGCATACCTTCACGAAGGAAGATAGCGACGCTATCAAGACCGCCGGGAACATGGGGCGCATTGTCGAACTCACCAACCGGGCGGGCGAGAAAGTCCCGTCCCTCGTCAGCCGTAACCAGAAAACGAACGAACTGGCATCCTTCCCGGCTGACAAGGTGCGCATCCCGGCGGAGAAGAACGGGCATACCTTCACCCCTGACGAGGTGGCACGGCTGAAAAAGGGCGAAGCCGTGGTATGTAAATTCCAGACCAAAGCCAAAGAAGGGCAGAAGCCCAAAACCTACGAAGCCCCCGTCCAGTTCAACGCCGCCAAGATGCAACTTGAATTGTTGTTCAACGACCGGGCTAAACTGGCGATGGACGCACACAAGGAGTTACAGAAACAGACCGCCAACCAAGAAGTCCCCAAAACTTTCCGCAAACAGGAACTCACCGAAAAGTCGCAAACGGAACTTGCGGGCGGCGGCACGGTCAAAGTTTCCGGATTGAAAGACAAGAACGGAAAACCCTATCAGGGGTACATCACATGGCAGCCCGGACAGAAATACCCCGCCTTCATGTTCCCCAAGGATTACAAGACCGCACTCGAAGAGGGACGTGTCAAACCCGCCGTCGAGAACGAGGTACAGGTAGCCGTCAATTCCGAGGGCAAGACCAACGAAGCCACCAAGAGCCTGAAAGAAGCCTTGCAGTCCGCGCAAACCCGTCCCACCGGAGAGCAGAAGGAGCAGCAAGACCGCAAGCAGGAACAGAAAGAGGGCAAGAAAGAAGATAAGAAACAGGAACAGCAACAGGACAAGCCCAAACCCCGGCAGCGCAAAAGTCCCCGCCTCTGATCTCCGTCTTATCCGGTAAGATTATCACAAGTAATTATCCGAAGCATCCCGTCATTTAGGGCGGGATGCTTTTTGTCAAACCATTAAAAACTAAAGAAATATGATTACAGCAATTATCGCCGAGAAACCTTCCGTTGCGAAGGACATAGCAAACGTGTTGAATGTTCGCCAGCGTCACGATGGCTACCTTTCAGGCAACGACTACCTCGTTACCTGGGCGTTCGGCCATCTCGTCCAGCTTGCCATGCCCGATGCTTACGGATTCTCCGGCTTCCGCCGTGAAAACCTTCCCATCATCCCGCAGGAGTTCAAGTTCATACCCCGCCAGATACGGGAGGGCAAAGAGTACAAATCCGATCCCGGCGTGCTCAAACAACTAAAGGTCATTGAAGATGTATTCGCCCAGTCCGACCGGATCATCGTGGCAACCGATGCTGGAAGAGAAGGCGAAGGAATCTTCCGCTATATTTACAACTACCTCGGTTGCCGCAAGCCTTTCGTCCGCTTGTGGATTTCCTCACTGACCGACCGTGCCATCCGTGAAGGGCTGGAAAAACTCAAACCCGGCAGCGATTACGACAACCTCTACCGTTCAGCCGAAGCCCGTGCCATCGCAGATTGGGAGATAGGTCTGAACGCTACCCAAGCCCTTAGTATCGCCGCCGGACAGGGCATTTTCTCACTCGGACGGGTGCAGACACCCACCTTGATGATGATTTGTTCCCGTTATCTGGAGAACAGGAACTTTACCCCGCAGACCTACTACCAGATCAAGATCACGGCGGAAAAGAACAGCATCCCGTTCTCCGCACTCTCCGAACATAAGTACGAAACCCTTCCGGCAGCAAACACCGCCCTTAGTGCCGTAACCGCCACAGGTACGGTCACAGTTGCCGAAGCCCGGTGCAAGGAAGTCAGCCAAGAACCGCCGCTGCTCTACGACCTTACTTCGTTGCAGAAGGAAGCCAACAGCAAGCTCGGCTTTTCCGCAGAGCAGACGCTCAACATTGCGCAATCGCTTTACGAGAGGCACAAGGTGTTGAGTTACCCCCGTACCGGTTCCCGTTATATCTCGGATGATGTCTTCGACGAGATACCTTCACGCATCGCCCTTCTGGAGCAATACCCGGCTTTCGCCGCTTATGCCGCCACCTTGAAAGACGCCGCACTCAACCGCCGCAGCGTGGACGCCGGGAAAGTCACTGACCACCATGCCCTGATTATCACCGAATGTCTGCCCGGCGAACTGTCGGACGACGAACGCAAAATCTACGATATGGTTGCCGCCCGTCTGCTTGAATCCTTTTCCGCCCGATGCGTAAAAGACGTTACAACGGTTCGTTTTACCGCAGGTAACAGCGATTTCACCACCAAAGGGACAGTTATCAAGTCTGCCGGATGGCGTGCCGTCCGTGGCGAGAGGGACGAAGAGGAAGAAGCCGCCGCCCTTCCGCCTTTGCAGCAAGACGAAACATTCCCCCTGCAATCGGCGGAGAACGTGGAGAAACAAACCAAGCCCCGTCCCCTGCACACCGAGAGCAGCCTGCTTTCGGCGATGGAGAGCTGCGGCAAGGAGTTGCAGGAAACCGAACTGCGGGACAGCCTGAAAGACATCGGTATCGGCACGCCCGCCACCCGTGCGTCCATTATCGAAACCCTGTTTTCCCGTGACTACGTGCGCCGTGACAAGAAGAACCTTGTCCCGACCGAGAAAGGTCTGGCGGTGTACCATACCGTAAAGGGCAAACGCATTGCCGATGTCGAAATGACCGGACAATGGGAAACCGCCCTTGCCCGCATCGAAACGGGCGAGATGGACGCAGCCACGTTCCGCAAAGGAATCGAAGTCTATACCGCCCAGATTACCGAAGAACTTTTGCAGGTGCAGGTATCGGTTGCGGACGGTGAACGCATCCCTTGCCCCAAATGCCAGTCCGGGCGCATCCTCTTCTATCCGAAAGTCGCCAAGTGCAGCAACGTCGATTGTGGCGTTACCATCTTCCGTAACAAGGGCGGGAAGGAGCTTACCGACAAACAGATTACCGACCTTGTAACCAAAGGCAAAACGTCCCTAATCAAAGGCTTTCAGAACAAGGACGGCAAAGCCTTCGATGCGCACGTCACCTTCGACAAGGACTTCCGCACCGTGTACGAGTTCCCGCCCCGCACGGACAAGGCAAAAGGAAAGGGCGGCAGACGATGAACGGCTGGTTATCCGTGGAAGAAGCCGCCCGTATCTGCGGTACGGACGTGCAGCGCATCACCCTCTGGATGAACGGCAACCACATCGCTTTTGCCCGTTTCGATACCGTCCTGATGATTGACAGGACATCCCTTTTCGCCCTTTTCGAGCGTAACCGGGTAGATACCATCTATGACGATATGCAGACGGAGAAAGGGCGGGGCAGACCGGGCAAGCACCGCAGGCTGTTAGACACCCCGCTGGATGATTTCGGCTTGTCGCAACGCATCGTCAGGGCTTGCCGTGAACTAAGCCTGTTCACGGTCGAACACCTGCTTATCCACCTGAAACGGTTCCGCTTCGCCCGCCTGTACTGTGTCCGCAATTTCGGTAGCCAGTCGGCGAACGAAGTTCTCTTGCGCTTGCGCAGGGACGGGCTGATAGATGGGGGCGGCAGGCGGGATTTTAAGGTATTATGTCCTTAATCCCATAATAATTAGTACCTTTGCCAATCGGTCACTCCGAAAGGGCGGCTTTGCCTTTTCAGAGTGACCGGATGGCAGACGTTCAGGGCAGCAATACCCCGAACGCCTTTAATCAACTTTCAATAATAGTGTGATATGAATTTTGAACAATTAGCAACTATCATAACCGACACGCACCAACAGCTACAACAGAGTGCGGTCAAAGCCGTAAATCAATGCCAGACCGTGCGTAACTGGTTAATGGGATTTTATATCGTGGAGTTCGAGCAGAATGGAGAAGATCGGGCACAATACGGCGAACAGTTATTAAAGAAACTGGAACAACGGGTAAACCAAAAAGGGTTGAACGTAACTTTATTCCAGCGTTCAAGAATGTTTTATGGTGCATATCCCCAATTTAGCACCTTGATTGAGAAAATGTTTACTTCCTCAATTTATGCATCGGCGATGCATAAATTGGACGCAAACACCGATTCACCAATTTATGCATCACTGATGCATAAATTACAAACAACAGAAAATCAGCAAAATAACAAAGAAATAATAGAGCCGGGTAAGTTAATTAATTCCATTTCTTTTACCCACTTTATTGAACTGATGAAGATAGACAACCCCGTCAAACGTATGTATTACGAAATGCTCACTATCCAGACCGGACTTTCCGTCCGTGAGCTTAAACGGCAGATAGGAGCGCTGAGTTACGAACGTGTTGGCTTGTCCGGCGATATGCAGCACGCCCTTGCCACCATCGAGCAGAAAATCCACCCGCAAACCGTGACCGATGCCGTTAAGGATGATTATTTCTTTGAGTTCCTGAATATCCCGCAACAACGGGCTTCACTGCTGAAAGAGAACGAACTCGAAACCCTTCTGCTTGACCACTTACGGGATTTCATCGTTGAGCTTGGGAATGGCTTTTGCTTCGAAGCCAGACAAAAGCGCATCCTTATCGGTGACGAGTTTTATTTCATTGATATGGTCTTTTACCACCGTATTCTGAAATGTCATATTTTGTGCGAATTAAAAGTCGATACCTTCAACCATTCCCATGTATCACAGCTTTATTCCTACCTGAACTACTACAAAGCCGAAGTCATGGAACCGGACGATAACCCGCCGATAGGTATTTTATTGGTAACGGACAAGAACGATGCACTGGTACAATATACCACTGCCGGACTGGACGAGCAAATATTTGTTTCCAAATACAAGCTCCAACTACCGACCGAGCAGCAACTCAAAGACTTAATCCTAAAGACTATTCGGCAATAACCTATAACGATAAATGCGCAACAGGTGGTTGCGCATTTGTCTTTTCCAATTTGGCAACCATCCGTTGCCAAATTACGAAACTGCCAGTTTCGTAATTACACCCTTCCGTACACCGTCCGTACCTTCTCGCCGTCCAGCACCTTACAAGAGCGCACCACCCACGCCGCACTGTCCCCCGTAATATGCCGCAAAACCTTTTCGTCACCCCCTGCAACCTTCGGCAGCGTAACAACCACGATCTCATCCGCCAGCCCACTATTGAGCAGCACAGCCGCAATTCCTTCGCCATAGGCGACCATCACCCCGTCACCCGCAGCTTTCATCCATGAGAGTTCCCCCACGGCATCCTCTGTAATAAATTTCACAGGTTGTTTTTCCGTCAGGTTACAATCGACTTGCGCCACTACAAAAGTTTCTTTTTCCGTGAGCGGCCAGCCGGGGTGATTTACAAATACATCCAGATAAGTTTCTTCATCCAAGAGCAGGCAATCGGCTTTCAGAATAGCATCGTCCACCCGCTTGTCAGTACGGGCAGGGCATCCGTCAATGGTTTGGTACACATACAAAGTAATCTGTTTCATAACACTTTTCTTTTTATCGGTTATGTCCGCCAGTAGCCATAAAAATAGCGCCAAAATTGAAACGAACCTTACCTAAGC
>OGZH01002237.1_pt1 | contig 11051 bp, 10 predicted proteins | sample 1576741 | NCBI WGS metagenome assembly OGZH01 (sample SAMEA3541560, study PRJEB24748) | human gut metagenome | biome: human gut; feature: human-associated habitat; material: faeces | place: China | collected 2012 | reverse complement strand
GTGCATGGCTGAAAGCAGTTTACGGTGCCGATACACTGGAAGCAAACCTCGATTATGATTTCCGCTTCTTCGCTGCCTTCAACGGCCTGTGCGCGTTCGTTATGGTCAACAAGAATAAGCTGGGTTTTGTCGGGTTTCAGCAGGCGTACCTTGTCAATCATGCCAATGTAGCGGCCGCCTTCCACAACCGGGTAGGAACGGAAATTGGTATCGAGCATGGCATTTTTAACATCGTCCAGAAGTTCATTGTTGTTGAAGGAAACAACGCTGGTAGTCATTAAGTCTTTAACCGGTGCATCCAGCAGCTGGCTGTAATCAACAGCGCCGGTTTCGTTTTCCTGTGCACAAAGCTCTTTATAGAAGCATTTGGCAAGGTCGGTTACGGTAACAACGCCTTCAATGTTTTCCGGCGTGCCTACAGGCATGCAGCGCACGCCGTAGTCGGTAAACAAATGGCTTACCTCACGCAGTTTGGTTTCGCCGTTAAGCATGGGCACTGCAATCAGCTCCACATCTTTCAGGCGGGGGTACATATCCTCAATTAAAACCGGTTCTTCCACGCCGAAATAATTAAGAACATACTGTGTTTCAGGGTTCAGCGCACCTGCGCGAGCCGCAACGGCATTAACGCCAAGCTGCCTTTTTAACCACGCATAGGCAACTGCGGAGCAGATAGAGTCCGTATCCGGGTTGCGGTGGCCGATGACATATACTGGTTTATCCACGTTCAGCACTTCCTTTTTGCAGGCAGACCTGGCTGCCGTAATGATTTTTAGTGTAATAATTATTATATCATAAAAAACTTTAAATTACCGCTGAAATTTTGTTTATTTGGCGCGTTTATCGCCCAGCGTTGCCAAAAGTTCCGCCGGGTTAATGTTATGGTAGGCCAAAAGCACAAGGCAGTCGTACCACAGGCCGCTCATTTCATCCAGCACTTCCGTCCTGCTGTCGTTTTTAGAAGCAATAATGGTGCTTGAAGTATCTGCGCCAAGCTGTTTTAAAATTTTATCCTGCCCGGACATAACCAAATGCCTTGCAGCAGAATTATCGCCGCCGGACCGGCGTTTATAGCAAATCAAGCGGTAAATTTCGGCAAGTACGCCGTGAATGCCGTCAGGTTCAGGCACGGGCAGGCTGCCGCTTTGCCATACCGGCTGCGTAAATACGCCCATCCCGCTGCGCCCCGGCACCGTTTTTACCAAAAGTACCGTACCGTTTTTGCCGGCAGTAATTTCCGTAACCGAAAAAGCCGCGCCGTCTTCCGCGGCGTTATAGGCTTTTTTTGTTTCCGGGTCATACAGCCACAGGCTGCCGTTTTCCGCAGTGCGCGCCAGTGCTTCGCCGTCCATTTTAACAAGCGCCAGCACCTCGTCCGTACCGGCATCCTGCACTATGGCGTTAATATAGCCGTGAACATTAAATTTTAAAGCTGCAAAATCAATTTTCATCTTTTCCGCCTTCTCTTAAAACGGGCATTACGGAGTTATACCCGTCCGCTCCGTATACCAGGCAGCGCTTTACGCGCGAAATGGTTGCCGTGCTGGCGCCTGTTTTCTCTACGATTTCTTCATAAATACAGCCGGCATCAAGCATTCTGGCAACCTCCAGACGCTGCGCCATTGCTTTTAATTCGGTAATGGTACAAATATCTTCAAAAAAGTTTGAGCATTGCTGTTCATCTTTTAAACTTAAAACAGCCCTAAACAGCTGCGTGGTTAATTTATCCCTGGTTTTTGCAGGCACCCTGGATGCTTGCCGTATCCAAAATGGCCGGTGCAAAACCGGAGGGATAAGCGATGAAGTGCTGCAGCCCCGGCAGTTTTTTACCACCGGGGCTGCAATTCTTGGAGGGAGTCGTTCGTATTCCAGACAAAGCAACTGAATTTAGACAAAGACGAGGTATGATCATGTCAACCAAACCGATTCGTCCCGCTGCCGCAAATTGCATTGACCTGAGTGCAGCAGCACTTCATATCATTGCCATGGCGCTGATGCTGATGGATCACCTGTGGGCGACTCTTCTGCCGGCGCAGGACTGGCTGACCTGTGCCGGGCGGCTGGCGTTCCCTATCTTTGCGTTTATGGCGGTGGAGGGCTATTTCCACACCCATGACCTGAAAAAATACACCCTGCGGCTGCTGTTGTTTGCACTGCTTTCGGAAGTGCCCTTTGATCTGATGTATGGCGGGACATGGTTCTACCCGGTGCACCAGAACGTGATCTGGACGCTGCTGCTGGGGCTTCTGGGGGTGCATCTGATGGAAACGGTGCGCAAAAAGCAAAAGCTCTGGGTCTCGCTGCCGGTGTGCGCCGCAGTGGCAGCAGCAGGGGCGCTGCTGGGAACGCTGGGCATGACAGATTACTACGGTGCCGGTGTGCTGACCGTGTTCGCTTTTTACATTTTCCGGGGCCGGAAATGGTGGTGCCTGCTGGGACAGGTGCTGACCCTGTACTGGATCAACGTGGTGCTTCTGGGCGGGCTGATGTACCCCATCCGGCTGTTCGGCATGGAGTTTGAGTTGTGTCAGCAGGGGCTTGCGCTGCTGGCGCTGGTGCCCATCTGGCTGTATCGCGGGCGGCAGGGCTGCCACAGCAAACCGTTCCAGTATGCCTGCTACGCCTTTTACCCGGTACACATGCTGCTGCTTGTGCTGGCGCTGAATTTCGTGAACCGATAAGAACGCAACTGTATCCCTGCGGGCTATGGATGCCTGCAATCTGATGGTATCCCGGGGGGATCTATTCTGCACTTTCCTGAGTCTGCTCTGTGGGCTTGATGGTCTTGACCCGCAAGGTGAAATACAGAAGATGGCAGACCCATACCACGAGAATGCAGATCCTGCCGATGGGAGCATTTTTCATACAAAGAAAACCGATCGCCATGACAGCGGTGACCATTGCAATGATCTTGCATTTTGTTCCTGCTGTCATGGCTTTTTTCTGAACAAAGCTGTCCAGATGCTTTTTGTACCGTGGTATACTGAATGGAACACCCGCAGGAGGTAAAATGCCCCATGAAAAAAGATAGATCGTTCCGCCCGGACCGGGTTCTCTCCTATTTCAGGGTGGAGTGGTTCCCGCTGCTCCTTGTGACCCTTTCGGGCCTTGTCTATAACATCGGTCTGCTGGCCGCGCCGTGGTTCGAGGGCCGGTTGGCCCAGTGCCTGGCGGATATCCTGGGCGGCAGTGAAAACGCAGCCCAAATGGCACTGCTGGTGCTGGCCTACATTGCGGTCACACTGCTGGTGCAGGCGGCGCGCTTCATCAAACGCTTTTATGTGCGCCGCTTCGCCAACAACATCAACCGCCGGATGAAGGGCATCCTGTACGCCAATCTGGTGCGGCAGAGCCGGGCCGCACTGGAAAAAGAGGGGGCCGGTGAGCTGATGACCAAGGCCATCGCCGATGTGGACGACTGCGTGGAGGGAATGCGCAAGTTCACCACGGAGGTGTTCGACACCGGTGTGGCGCTGGCGGGCTATGCGGTCATGCTGCTGGTGTACGACTGGCGGCTGGCAATCCTGGGCCTGCTTTTTACTCCCGTGTCCTATGTCTGCGCGGCAGGGATGAAAAAGCCGGTGCAGCGTGCCGGTGCGGCCTATAAAAAGGCCGCCGGTGCCCTGAGCAGTGCCACGCTGGACCGTGCCCGGAATGCTGTGACCTACCGCATCTACGGCTGCGAGGAGGCCCGGATGGAAAAATACGAGGAGGCCCTGAGCCTTTACGAAAAGACTGCCGTGCGGAACAACGTGTGGCAGTCCGCGCTGCCGCCGCTTTATCTGGCGGCATCCGAGGCAGGGACCCTCTTCATCCTGTGGTTCGGCGCAAAAAATGTGCTGGGCACCGGCTGGAGCAGCTGGGATATCGCCGCCTTCACCACCTTCCTTTCCTGTTTCACCAAGCTGGTGGTCAAATCCTCCAAGGTGGCCAAGCTCTTCAATGCGGTGCAAAAGGCAGAGGTCTCCTGGAAGCGCATCAGACCCCTGATGAAAACGCCCGAGCAGCTGGATGCCCTGCAGATCCCGGCGGCACAGGATGTGACGCTGAAAGAACTCGCCTTTTCCTATGGCGAAGAGCCTGTCTTTTCCGGCCTGAGCCTGACGGCCCATCCCGGCGATATCATCGGCATCACCGGCCCGGTCGCCTGCGGAAAATCCACCCTTGGCCGCGTATTCCTCTGCGAAGCACCCTATCAAGGCTCGGTCTGCTTTGGCGGCAGGGAACTTTCCGCCCTGACCCCGCGCCAGATCGCCGCCACGGTCGGTTATCTGGGCCATGACCCGGAACTGAGCGCCGACACCGTGCAGAATAATGTTCTCTGCGGCAGCGAACAGGATGCCATGCCGTGGCTTGCCGCCGCTGCCCTGAAGGAGGAAGTGCTGGCCATGGAAAAGGGCACGGAGACGGTCATCGGCAGCGGCGGCACCCGCCTTTCCGGCGGGCAGGCACAGCGTCTGGCATTGGCCCGGACGCTGGCCCATCCCCGCCCGGTGCTGGTGCTGGATGACCCATTCTCGGCACTGGACCGCAGCACCGAGGATGCGATCTTTGCCGAGCTGCAGGCGTATGCCAGGGATAAGGTGGTGTTCCTGATCTCCCACCGGCTGTACCATTTTCCGCAGATGCAGCAGATCATCTTTATGGAGGGCGGCAGAACCACCGTTGGCACCCACGAGGAGCTGATGGCAGCGGTTCCGGTCTACCGCCAGCTGTATGAAAGCCAGACCGGCCTGAAAGGGGGAGAGGGCGCATGAAAAAGAAAAATGATCACGGCGTGTTTGCTGCCGTCCGGATGGCAGCGGCTTCGCACCGCCTTCTCACGGTGGGCACGGTGCTGTGTGTGGCAGCTTCGGTGGCGGTATCCCTGCTGCCGCCCCTGCTGCTGGCCCGGGTCATCGACCGTCTGACCGCGGGCCTCCCGCTGTCCTTTCTGGCCGTGCTGCTCTACTTCGGCAGCCTTGCACTGGAAGGTGTGCTCACCTCGGCGCAGGAAAGCCTGCTGGTGCTCTTTGGCCAGAGGATGACCCATGCCCTGCGCTCGGAGATGTCCCGGAAGCTGAGCCGCCTGCCCGCTGGTACACTGGCAGAGCAGAACCCCGGCGAGGTGGCCGCCCGCTTTTCGGGCGATGTGGACACAGTGGAAGCCCTGTTCACTTCCGGCATCATCAGCATGGCGGCAGATGCCTGCCGCATCGTCTCCATCATGGGGGTCATTGCGGTGAAAAACACCGGCCTTGCGCTGATCCTGCTGCTGGTGCTGCCGCTGTTTGCCGTGTTCACCCGTCATGTCCAGAAGCGGATGCTGGCCGCGCAGCTGGACAACCGCCGCGCGGTCGCCGCTGTCTCCGGGCAGGTGCCCGAGACCCTGCACAACATCCGCACCATCCGGGCGCTGGGTCTGGAGGATTACATGGAGCGCCGGTATGACCGGTGCATCGGTGACAGCTATGCCGCCATGGAGCGCACCAATTTTTATGATGCCGTCTATTCGCCGGTGGTGCTGCTGCTGAATGCCGCTGTGGTCGGCATCGTGATGTTGCTCTCCGCTTCGGGGAACGCACAGCTCCTGACTCTGTTCGGCATGTCGGTTGGCACTTCGGTGGCCGTCATCAACTACATCTCCCGCATTTTTGCCCCCATTGAGAGCCTGGGCATGGAGATCCAGACCATCCAGTCGGCCATGGCGGGTGTCAGGCGCATCGATGCCTTTCTCGACCAGCCGGAGCGCACGATCCCGCCCGCGCGCAGGGAGGCTGCCCGGGGCGATGTGGAATTTGCGCACGTCACCTTCGGCTATGGGGAACGGCACGTTCTGAAGGATTTTTCCATGACCGTGAAACAGGGGGAGCAGGTCACGCTGGTGGGGCGCACCGGTGCGGGCAAGAGCACCGTGTTCAAGCTCCTGCTGGGCCTGTATCAGCCGGAGGCCGGTACGGTGACCATCGGCGGCGTGAAGGTGGGGGACATCACCGACCGGGAGCGCCGCACCTGCATCGGCTGTGTGGAACAGCATTTCTCCCGCGTGCCGGGCACCGTGCTGGAACAGATCACGCTGGGAGACCCGCAGATCACCGGGGAGATGGCAAGGGATGCCGCCGCACTGGCCGGGATCGATGCTGCCATCCGGGCTCTGCCGGAGGGCTATGACACCGTCTGCACCGAGGGCATCTTCTCACAGGGCGAGTGGCAGCTGCTGTCCATTGCCCGTGCGGCCGCTGCAGATCCCGCCGTGCTGCTGCTGGATGAGATCACCGCCAATCTGGATGCCGAAACGGAGGCCCGTGTGCTGGAGGCTCTGCGCCGCGCGTCCGCGGGCCGCACGGTGCTCTCCGTCTCCCACCGCGTCTATGAAAATCTTGGCGGCAGAACGATTGAGATCAGGACCCGGGAATGACGTATGACAAAAACGCCCCCTGTGCGCCGCAGCAGGCACACAGGGGGCGTTCTGGTATGCTCAATTCTTTTCGATGTAGACGCTGGTGGAGGGGAAGGCGAAGTCCACACCGTCTGCCTGCATCACGTCCATGATGTTCAGGTTCAGATCATTCTGCTGCTGCAGGAAGGTGGCATAGACGTTGGTGGTCAGGTAGGCCGAGATGAGGATGTTGATGCTGGAATCGCCAAAGCTGGTCAGCCGGACGATGTTGGTGCCCTTGTTGGTGTAAGGGCTGTTGTCCAGCATGGCCTGCAGGTCAGCCATCAGCTTTTCCAGCTGGGCACGGGTGGTGCCGTAGGTGACACCCAGTGTGAACTTATAGGGCCGCATGGTGCGCAGGGCTGTGTTCTGGACAGTGGAGGCGCAGATCTGGCTGTTGGTGATAATGACCACGCTGTGGTCCATGGAGCGGATGCGGGTGGAGCGGAAGTTGATATCGATGACCTCGCCCTCCACATTGCCCACGGTGATCCAGTCGCCGATGGAAAAGGGTTTGTCCAGCAGGATGACGATGCCGCTGAACAGGTTGCTGGCGCTTTCCTGCGCGGCCAGCGAGATGGTCAGGCCCACAAGACCGGCACCGGCTACGATGCTGCCGATGGGGAAGCCGACGATCTGCGCGCAGGTGGCAACACCCAGAATGATGACCAGCACTTTGTAGGTGGTGTCCAGCAGGGAGCGCAGGGTCTTGTTGCTCCGGATCTCCGGGCTGCAGGAGGCCAGCAGCAGGTCGGCTACCTCAGAAGCGTTGTACAGGCCCTGGCAGAACAGGAGGGTCGCTGCAATCTTATAGGCCGTGAGCAGAAACTTTGTCAGGCCCGGAATGGCCCACGGCAGGCTGGTCAGGGCCAGATACAGGCCGCTGTAAAAGGCCATCCGCTCCAAAGGGCCCTGTAAGCTGCGCAGGAGGATGGGCGTGGCGGAAAAGTGCCAGCTGCGGGCCAGCAGAGCGGGAAAGATCTTCCGGCGCAGCAGCCAGCCGACCAGAAGCCCCGCAAAAACGATGACAGCGGCGCAGACAGCCCGGGCAGCCAGTGCCCACCAGCCCTCCAGCAAAAAAGGCCCGATCTCGAACCCGAGGTCACGAACGGTAAAAATCATGGCAAAAAGCTCCTTGTATCAGAAATTGTAACATTCTGTCCCACAGTATACCATATCCGGCCCGTGCAGGGCAAATAAAAAAGGGGTTGACAAGGCGGAGCAGCCGCGTTATACTCTTGGCCAGAAAGTTCGTTTCAGGGCGGGGTGAGATTCCCCACTGGCGGTACAGCCCGCGACCACCCGCAAGGGTGCTGACCCGGTGAGACTCCGGGGCCAACGGTATAGTCCGGATGCAAGAAACGGCAGGCAATACGATTTGTCTACGCGCCCTGTTGCAGTGTTTGCTGCGGCAGGGCGCGTTTTTGATTGTCTTCCCGGTTCCGAACCACGCGAAAGGGGCTTTCCAATCTACGATTTGGGGCAAAACGCCCCGGGAGGATATTACCATGAAGAAAAACACGACCCGCAACCTGACCGTTGCCGCCATGCTCAGCGCGGTGGCCTTTATCCTGATGTTCATCGAGTTCCCGCTCCCGATGCTCATCCCATCCTTTGTTAAGATGGACTTCTCCGACCTGCCCGCTCTGCTGGGTGCCTTTGCCCTTGGCCCGGTGTACGGTGTGATCATCAGCTTTATGAAGAACCTGCTCCATGTGGTTATCAAGGGCACTTCTACCGCGCTGGTGGGTGAGCTGTGCAACTTCATGCTGGGTGCGGTGTTCTCCGCACTGGCCGGTTACCTCTACAAGCACCACAAGAGCCGCAAGAACGCCATCATCGGCGCAGTGGCTGGTGCCGTGGCCATGGCACTGTTCAGTGTGCCGTCCAACTACTTCATCACCTACCCGGCCTACGTCAAGTTCTACCACATGCCGCTGGAAGCCATCCTGGGTATGTATCAGGCCATCCTGCCCTCTGCCAACAGCCTCATCAAGTGCCTGGTCATCTTCAATATGCCCTTCACTCTGGTCAAGGGCCTGCTGGATGCCCTGATCTGCATGTTGATCTATAAGCCGCTCTCTCCCATCCTGCATGGCCGGAAGTGAGTGATAAAAAAGAAAGGACGCGAGAGCGTCCTTTCTTTTTTGCTTTTATCGATTCGATTTAAGACAGCGCGCCCTTTTCCAGCCACTTGCCCCGGGCAAGGCGGATGAGGAACAGCAGGCCCCGGATACTCAGTTCGCAGCACATGGCACCCCAAACGCCCATCAGGCCCAGCCGGGGAGCCAGCAGGAACGCCAGCGTCAGCCGGATGCACCACATGCTGAATATGTTCAACACAAAACAGGAGGTGCTGTCGCCCGCACCCTGCATGGCACCGCTGGCCACGATGGAAGCGCCGAACATGGGTTCGGCCCAGGCTTCGATGCGCAAAACCTGAGCACCCAGAGCGATGACAGCCGCATCGGTGGTGAAAAGGCTCATCAGGGCCGGGGCAAAGATCCACAGGCCAACGCCGGAAAGGGCCATGACACCCATGCCAAGGCCGGTGCACAGCCAGGCAAACCGCTTGGCCATATCCTTCCGGTTGGCACCCACGGCCTGGCCGATGAGGGTGACAGCTGCGCTCTGGATGCCGTAGCCCGCCATGTAGCACAGGCCCTCGGCGTTGACAGCCAGGCTGTTGGCGGCAATGGCCACGGTACCCAGGCCGGCCACGATGCGCACTAGCACCACCTGCGCCAGAGAGATGGCGGCACGTTCTCCCGCCAGAGGACCGCCGACCCACAGCAGGTTCCGCAGGCAGGAGCGGGTGATCTTCCAGGGGGCAGGCTTCCGGATGCAGAGGGGGCCTGCCCGCAGCAGCAGGATGGCCAAAGCCAACAGGCCGCCCACCACGGTGGCCAGGGCGGTGCCCAGGGCTGCGCCGGGCACACCCAGCCCGGCACCCCAGACGGTGATGCCCCACAGCGTCCGGGTGGGGTTGATGAGGAAGAAGTTGAAGATGGCATCCAGCACGCAGACCAGCACGCTGATGAGGCTGGCGGTCAGGGCGTTGCCTGCCGCCCGGAGGATGGAGAGGTACAGGCCCATGGCCATGGTGAAGGGCAGCGCCGCTGACCAGATGGCAAAGTAGGCTGTGGCGTTTGCCCGCAGGGAGGGGTCAGCTCCCAGCCACCCCGGCAGAAAGGGGCTGATGCCCAGGCCGAAGAGAGCGGCACCCACGCCTAGGATCACATTGAAAAGCATGGCCTGTCGCAGCACGCTGCGGGCATCATCCTGCCGGTCGGCCCCCAGATACTGGGCGATCTGGATGGAGAGGGCAGTGTACAAGCCCACCAGAACACCGTGGAGCAGCCAGGTGCTGGAGCTGACGATGCCGATGGAAGCGGTAGCTTCTGCACCGATGTGGCCCACCATGGCAGCGTCGATGTATCCCATGGCAGTGACCACCAGCTGCTCCAGAATGGAGGGGATGCTCAGCGCCAGAGCCACCTGGGCCGTCTGGCGGGAGGGGTTGGTTTCACCCTGCCGCATCCGGGCCGAAAGCTGTTCAAGTGAAAGTTTCATGTCTTCTCCTTTTTCTCCGATTTTCCTGTGAGACAAAAAAATACCCTCGAAAGGGCGTTTGTCCTCCCATTATAGACAGGGGGGCGAAAAATGTCAACCCGTCAGCCCATGGGGTAGCCATTGCCCCAGAGATTGATTTTTTGGCCCGGGCGTGATACACTTCATTTGTATCCAGCCGTGAAAGAACAGGAACGGCCTCTGCCGCTCCGGGAAAGAGGAAAAAACTATGCTTCAACTGCTTTCTGGCAACCCGCGCACCGTGGATGCGCTGGGCTTTCTGCTTGCATTTGCGCTGACCGCGCTGATGGACTCGGTGTTCCACGATAAGCTCCCCCACGACCATGGCCGCGCGTTTGCCGTGAACGGCGAACTCTCCAAGGGCAAGGCCCGGGGTTCCGGCCTCATCTTTGTACTCTGCATCGCACTGGTCACGCTGGCCGTGGTGCCCTTTAAAGCAGAGTATGTCATCTACACCGTCCTGCTCATTGCGTCCATGCTCTCCGGCTATTTTGACGATGCCGCCGAGACTGCGCCCGCCGAGGATGTAGTCGGAGTAGTTTCGCGTGTAGAAATAGGCAAAGAAGCCGATCCCGATCATCGCAATCAAATAGCCGATGAACGTTACGGCGGTGGGATTGGAAAACATTAATAACCCTTCTTGTTTGAATTGTGAGGGGCAGCCGCGTCGTCGGCGTCCGAGAGAGTGCCGAGCGTTTCGGGCGTCGCCCGAACTGAACGGCGAAACCGGTTTACGGTGCGTTTCATTGTTATTCGGGCGGCAAGCGGCCGTGCGTCGCCGCGCGGTTTTTCAAGTATATGTTGAGCGAGGGCGCGTTTTTCGATGCGGCTGACGTAGCTGCGGCTGATGCCGTAGGCGGCGGCCACCTGGCGCTGGGTCTGGGGCGGGTGGCCGTCCAGGCCGTAGCGGCGGCGGATCACGTCGGCCTCCCGGTGCCGGTAATAGACCCTTATAGGGTCAAAGCAAACCACCGGCTAAGCCGGTGGTCGTGATTGTATTGGAGCGTGTTTGAAAAATCATTCCCACACTCTGCACGCCCCA